>Ga0233443_1003447_pt1 | contig 11015 bp, 7 predicted proteins | sample SI_123_September_2_FD_182784 | JGI IMG/M metagenome (GOLD analysis project Ga0233443, IMG submission 182784) | Seawater microbial communities from Saanich Inlet, British Columbia, Canada - SI_123_September2016_200_MG | ecosystem: Environmental > Aquatic > Marine > Inlet | place: Canada: British... | reverse complement strand
GAGATAGAAGAAAAGCTGAACATCAATGTAAGGCCGTTGAGCTGGCCAATTGGGATGGGAAAAGGGTTGAAAGGTGTTTATTCTCTCATTGACAACCGGCTTCATATGTATGAAAATGAGGACAAACAACGCCGTGAGGAACCAATTTCTATCGGACTCGATGAGGTGGATCTATTAAAGGAACATCTTGGAGAGAAGGCTGGAGATCTGGTGAGTGAAATGGAGTTGGTCCAAACTGTTTATCCGGAATTTGATCTGCAGGATTATCTGAGTGCTCAGGCATCTCCGGTATTTTTTGGGAGTGCATTAAATAATTTTGGTGTTCAGGAATTGCTGGACTGTTTCATAGATATTGCACCTAGACCCTCATCTAACGAAACCGATCGGAGAATTGTTGATCCAACTGAGGAAAAATTTACAGGATTTGTTTTTAAAATCCATGCTAATATGGATCCTAAGCACAGGAATCGACTGGCCTTCGTAAGAGTTTGTTCCGGGAAGTTTCAACGAAATAAAAACTATTTGCATGTAAGGGCAGGAAAGCAGTTTAAGTTCTCGAACCCAACTGCTTTTATGGCGGAGAAAAAATCGGTAATTGAAGAAGCCTACCCTGGTGATATTGTGGGCATTCCTGATACCGGTAATTTCGTGATTGGCGATACACTTACAGAAGGAGAAAAGCTAAAAATTAAGGGTATTCCAAGTTTTGCTCCCGAACTTTTTCGCTACATCGAAAATGCCGATCCGCTGAAGTCGAAGCAGCTGGCAAAGGGAATAGATCAATTAATGGACGAAGGTGTTGCTCAATTATTTATTCATCAGTTCAATGGCAGAAAAATAATTGGAACCGTGGGAGCTCTGCAATATGAAGTTATTGAGCATAGATTGGAAAATGAGTATGGAGCCAAATGCCGCTACGAAGGAATGCAGCTGCACAAGGCCTGCTGGATAAGAAGTGAAAACAAGGAACAACTGGACGATTTTAAAAAGCGCAAATATCAGTACATGGCAAAAGATAAACATGGTAGAGATGTGTATATGGCAGATTCTCCCTATGGTTTGCAAATGGCGATTGATAAATTCGAGAAAATAGAGTTTCTGTTTACTTCTGAATTCTAGACCTGTTATACCAAAAAGGTTTTGTTGTGTCGGAACTTAAAGAGAAAATACTCAAAGAATGTATACGTATTCAAAGCGAGAAGGCAGGATTGGCTATGGATGCAATGAAAGAATTACAGCAGCAGGCCAATGACTATGGCCAGCCTAAAGATCGCTATGATGCATTTAGAAATCAACTCCTGCGGAAACGCGACCTTTTTGCCGAGCAATATCAAAATTATATGAACGACCTGAAGGTCCTGAATATTCTTGATCCAAATTGCTCAACTATAAAAGTGGAATTCGGGTCTATTGTGAAAACAAGTATGCAGAACCTTTTTATCTCAATTGGGATCGGTAAGTTTAATGTTGACGGAACAGACTATTTCGCGATCTCGCCAAAAGTGCCAATTTATAAGGTGATTGAGGGATTGAAAGTAGGAGATGAATATATGTTTAACAACAAAATCTTTAAGATCCTTGAGCTTATATAGTTTTATATTCCAATTAATTAAAGGCCTTGTCAATTATCTTGTAATCTTTCTAAATAGCATCAGCATTTGCTACATATAGATGAACATATCTATATTTGCCGAAATGTTAAAAATCAGAAAATCAAATTATATAAATAACAAACTAAAAAACAGCGAGATATGTTCGTATTGATGGTTATTATTTTCGTTCTGGGGTATTCAATGATTGCACTGGAACATCCTCTGAAAATCGACAAAGCCGCTTCAGCATTGTTGACAGGTACAATTCTTTGGGCGCTTTACGCTCTTAATTATGAAGGTATCCTGAACTTAGGTCTAAGCCCGTCGTGGGAGGCTGCAAAGGAAATGGCACATGATGTTCTCACTTATGTAAAGCCAAGTATTCAGGAAGGCCATTATCACCAGGTTTGGGAAAGTGTTGTACACTCAGGACATGATCAATTACACTTTGTAGTGCATGATCTGGAACATCATTTAATTGAAATTGCGGAGATTCTTTTCTTCCTTCTTGGGGCAATGACAATTGTTGAAACAGTTGACCAGCATCAGGGTTTCAAGTTAATAACTGATAAAATCAGAACGACTAATAAAGTTAAGCTGCTTTGGATTCTAAGCGTATTAACTTTCTTCATGTCTGCCGCACTGGATAACCTGACTACCACTATTGTTCTGGTTGCCTTGTTAAGAAAGTTGATTGATGATCAAAAGACAAGATGGTTCTTTGCAAGTATGGTTGTGCTGGCTGCAAACGCCGGTGGAGCATGGTCTCCAATTGGCGATGTTACAACAATTATGCTTTGGATTGGTGGACAAATTACTGCCGGAAGTATCATTACCAATGTGATCTTCCCTAGTTTGGTAACCATGATAGTTCCATTGGTGATTCTTACTTTTACTGTGAAAGGTTCAGTTACCCGTCCTCAGTTAGCTGAGGGTGAGACAGCAGAGTTTACCTCACCATTTGAAAGAAGGTTATTGCTTATCATGGGGGTATGTGCCCTTCTGTTTGTACCTGTTTTTAAAACCGTAACTCATCTTCCTCCATACCTGGGAATGTTGTTTGGCCTTGGTGTCATTTGGTTAACTACCGAAGTAATGCACCGCAACAAACCACTTATTGATAAGCGAAAGTTAACGGTAATTGGTGTTTTGAAAAAAGTAGATGTACCTACTATTTTCTTCTTCCTTGGAATTTTAACCGCTGTTGCTGCTTTACAATCAGCAGGACAATTGGCAGTTTTAGCCGGATATCTTGATGACACTTTCCACAACATCTATATTATCAACCTAATAATTGGTGTGCTCTCTGCAATTGTTGACAATGTACCTCTTGTAGCAGGGGCAATGGGCATGTATCCGGTTGTGGATCCTGGAACAATAGGCTTTATGGCTGATTTTGTAGTGGATGGTAAATTCTGGCAATTCCTTGCTTACTGTGCCGGTACAGGTGGAAGTATCCTTATTATTGGATCAGCTGCTGGTGTTGCTGCAATGGGACTTGAAAAAATTGATTTTATCTGGTATATGAAAAAGATTAGTTTGCTTGCTTTAGTTGGTTACCTTGCAGGTGCCGGAGCATACTATTTACAAATCCAACTGCTTGGATAATAGTTGAAAAAACTGTTGATTACTTTTACTGGAAACGGGATATACTAACCAAAGGTGTATCCCGTTTTTTTATAAATTGCCCGCTAAAAGCTAAATACAATGAGTATGTTTTTTTTACTTCAAACTAATGTTTCAGATGGCGCCGTTTCAGAGGAAGCAAGCGAAATGACTCTCTCTTTATTGGAACTTGCAATGAAGGGTGGTTGGATCATGATTCCAATTGGTGTCCTGTCAATTATGGCGGTTTATATTTTTGTTGAAAGATATTTTGCGATCAAACGAGCATCCAAAAAGGACGTTAACTTCATGAATAGTATCAAGGAGTATATTTCTGACGGAAAGGTTGATTCAGCCATTGCTCTTTGTAAATCGGCGAATAGCCCGATTGCCACTATGATGGAGAAAGGGATAAGTCGTTTAGGAAGATCATTAAGTGATGTTAATACGGCTATTGAGAATGTCGGGAAGCAGGAAGTTGCCAAACTTGAGAAAGGTTTACCAACTATGGCAACCATTGCCGGAGGTGCTCCAATGATCGGATTCCTTGGTACTGTAATGGGAATGATTGAAGCCTTTTATAATATGTCGATGGCAGGAAATAATATTGATGTGGGGCATCTTTCTTCAGGAATTTATACAGCGATGGTTACAACAGTTGCCGGTTTGATAGTTGGTATTATAGCCTATTTTGCATATAATATACTGGTTGCAAGAGTAGAAAAGGTTGTTGGGATTCTGGAAGCCAGTACCACCGAGTTTATGGATTTGCTTAATGAACCGGTAAGCTAAACAGATAAGTTATGGGTTTACAATCAAGAAATAAAGTTAGTGCTACTTTCAGCATGTCCTCGATGACAGATATTGTTTTTCTTCTGCTTATCTTTTTCATGATAACCTCAACACTGGTTCATCCAACTGCTCTTAAATTATTGCTTCCAAAAAGTAACAACCAGGAAAATGCTAAACCGAATGTGGCTGTTTCCATCAGTCCGGATCTGAGATATTTTATCGGTGATAAAGCGGTATCAATCAATCAGCTGGAAAAGGAACTGGTAGCCGAGCTGGGTAATAATGACGAACGGTATATCTCTTTGCATGCGGATAGAACAGTGGATATTGAACACGTTGTGAAGGTGATGAATATTGCAAAACGGAATAAGTATAAGATGATTTTAGCAACGAGCCCTGAGAAATAGTGTGGAATAGATATACTATTTGCATCCTAATGGCAGTTGTAAAATTTATAGAATGAGTTATTTCAAGGAAAATAAAAAAGGTCTTCTCGGAACCATCGTATTCCATGCAGTACTTATTGTTGTTCTGCTGGTTTTCGGATTTCGAACACCACTTCCATTGCCCGGAGAAGAAGGTATCCTTATTAATTTTGGCAATACCGATTCAGGCTCAGGTGACATTGAGCCACAAAAGTCATCGCCTCCTCCTGAACCCGAAGTACAACAGGAACAGAATCAGGCGCTGCCGGAACCTGTGGTAGAAGAAGCTAAGGATGCCGTGGATGAGGTAGTCACTCAGGATTTTGAAGAAGCTGCATCCGTCGAGAAAAAGAAAGAAGTACCAAAAAAACCAGAGAAAACTCCTGAACAAATTGAGCAGGAACGCTTAGAGAATGAACGTATAGAGTTGGAACGTCTCGCAGAAATTGAAAGAAAGAGGATAGAAGAGGAAAAAAGACTGGAAAAAGAGAGATTGGCAAAACAAGCCGAAGAAATTAACCAGCGCATTGGAAATGCTTTTGCAAAAGGTAAGGAAGGCGATTCAAGCAGTCAGGGTATTGACAGTGGTGAAGGAAACCAGGGTAAGGAAACAGGTTCATTGGATAGTGATAATTATGGAGATGGTGATGGACTCGGGGACAAAGGAATTTCCTACAGCCTGGCAGGTAGAAAGGCCGTCTATATGCCAAAAATTGAAGATAGATCTCAAAAGGAAGGTAAAGTAGTCGTAGATATAAAGGTCGGTAGTAACGGAGATGTTGTCTGGGCAAATGCCGGAGTGAGAGGCTCAACATCCCAGGATCCATATCTTGTTAAACTAGCCAAAGATGCTGCTCTCAAAGTAAGATTTAATACAAAACCAAACGCCCCTGATCAGGTCGGAACGATTACAATAACATTTGTACTCGAGTAGGGGACCAGAATATTTCAACAAGCAACCCGGGCATTGTCCGGGTTCTTTTTTGCCTGAATGTTTTTTATGTCAATGGAAAATTCCGGGATCAGTAACAATATTTGTGGAATGTATATTAACAGGTAGAGCTAAGCTTTCCTACTCTTAGTTCCAAAAAATGGGAGGTGCCCCCCGAAAATTGATCTTAATCCGGATATTATCAGGAAAAGCAATTGAGCACTCTTAGTCAATTATTTCATTAAATAGAACTGTTTGATCCTGCATTAGACGGGATACATGCAGCGTTTTCTTGTTGATGTTGAACAATCCACCCCGGTCAACATACCATAAAGTTACTTCACGATTAAGGATCAGCTTCTCCATTTCTTCAAAATTCAGTCCCGCTTCCACAGCTCTGTTTAAATAGAAATACTGATCAGGAAAATTGTCCAGTCGGATGTTAAAGTCATTGGAACTACTCTGTTCAAATAGTACAATCTTACCGCTGGCCGTTAGGCAGTCTTCAGAGGAAACAGTTGTTATGGGCCTGAAAGTGTATGCCAGAAAAAGTAGAAATGTAAAAATGCCAAGTAGCATTGTAGTGATTAATGTTCTTTTATCCATGGTTTTAGGTTTGACTAGCTAACGATTATGTAGGCCGGATGTTGCACTCGACAGGCAACTTAAATTTACAATGTTAAACAATACATAGTGTTTATTGTTTCTATCTTAATAACCAACAAAAGCTACCTGATGAAATTTAGTAATGTTTTGCATTTGCTTGTAATCGTATTACTTGTAAGCATCAACAAACACGTAATATTTGCTCAGGATCCTGATGAAACAATTAAAAAGAGCAGAACTGAAAAACAATGGGACCGACATAGAATAAATGCAAGCGTCATTGATAAAAGCAATCAGGTGTTTGATGGACAAATACTATATGTAAATGATTCCGTCCTTTATCATTTCGTAAGCAAAGATGAATATACTCCTGATGATTTCCTTACTTCTGTTGTTCGGTTTAAGCTTGATGATATCCAGGCTGTTCAAGTTGCCAGAAAAGGCAAAGGATTACAGGGGCTGCTTATTGGCACGACCATAGGTGCTACAGCAACAATGGCGATCACAGTAGCTGACGGTGGCGGTATGGCTGAAATATATTTACTTGTAGGTAGTATCTTTCTGGTAGCACCTGCCGGAGGGATTGGAACTTTAATTGGATTAACATTTCGAATTAAAAAATATTTTGATTTCAATGATGAGTACTATGGCAAAGGAGAAATAATGGAACGTTTATCTAAATATGCTATTTATTCAGCGGAACAGCCCAAAGAGCTATTGTTGTATAGTGATAATGAAAATAGACAAATACAATTGGAAAAGGATGAAGTTCCTCTGAAAAATAAAGAGAATGCAGGAAGAAACTGGGATCCTCTTTCCTATAATAACCATAAAAGCCCGTACTATATTCCAAGGTTTCATTTTCATAGCGGCCTCTTTCATTCAAAATCAACTATTCCATCTGATCTTGATAATTATAATTCGGGAAATTCTTTTAAGAGATTTATTGATTATACATCTGCTTTACATTTTAACATAGGTGCATCCTATAGAATTAAAAAGCATTATAGATTGAATATTGATCATTCCAAAGTGACGTACAATAATTTATCTTCAAAGAATTTTGGAAACACAGGGACTTCCTTGAGTGTGGACAATTACATAGTGAGGCGATCTCTGCAGCTAAGCCTGGATTATGTTTTTAATCCGATCGACCATAGACTAAACTCAAGGCTTGAGTGTTATGTTGGTGCGGGTGCCAGTCTTAATAGTTTTATTTTAATCAATGAATTGTATTATTACGAACCATACGAAGTACTTCAAAGCTATCAACCCTACATCTATGATGCGCATTATTTGTCTAAGTCCAGCCACATAAGTTCTTTTGGATTAAATGCACGATTAGGTGCTGATTTTTATCTGAATTCTGTTCTTTCAGTTTTTTGTGTGCTAAGCGGTACTTTCTCAAAGGGCTTTTCAATTCCGGAAATGGAGGTTTCGAACAATGGATTGACAGAGACCTACAAGCTTAGTGAATATGAAATTAGGCCACGATATCTTGATATTAATTTTGGCTTACATGTGCACTTTTAGTTCATAATAAGTATGAGTCCGTGATCTCAGCAGCATGGTTTGAATATGGTTCATTTTCATGGTAAGGCAAGATGAGCATTATGCAAACTCAGATACTTTTATTTTAAGCAAACATGCTCATAATTAAATGTTTAAAGTCATCCTTGCAGATAGCTATAAATTTAGCTTCAAGAGCATTCCTGCTTGTGACATTAATTGTTATAATTTGTTCAATTCCATAGCCTGATGAAGCTTAAAACAATCCAGAAAATTATGGGCTAATTACATTTATTCCAATAATGAAGTAACAAAGGATGCACTGTCATTCCATTCCTGAATTAGCCCAGCTAGATTTCCAATTATTATCTTCATGGAAGCAATTCCGATGCTGGTAAGTTAGCCGGTGTGGGAAACTGTGGGATCAGGAACATTTTTTATGGGATAATAAAATGCTTTGCTGGATATCATTTCTAATTCTTCTGAAGGTTTCGATTGCATTGCCGGGGTATTAAGGAATATATTTATTCTATCTGTTCATTGTGGCTACCGCCCAAAACAGCCTGTCCCGCTTCATCGGGAAACCAATATCCCACCACAGCTGCCATATAAAAGACTGCCTATCCGAGAAGATAAGTCGCAATTTCAGAGTAATTAGTTGCAAATATTGAATTGAAGCATCTGATCTAAGACGGCATCTATTATTTCGCACCAACCGTGGACCAGCCACCGCACAGGGCGGAATTTGATAATAATATTTCTTATTCTTCATTTGAATTGATCTAAAGCATTTGTGTTATGTCATCAAAGCTTAGATCAAACTAAATAATTCTCGAATTAATGCGTGCGATGGCCAGACAAGATGCCCGGCAGAGGGATCGTTTGTCTGGATTTTTCTTTGCAGCAATGACAAAGAAATGAAGGTCAATAAACGTTTCGCTGGATTACAATCCTACATTTCAGAATGAACTTTTTTATCTTATTCGGAATGCAATAGTTCTTTTCATATCGAAGCTGATCATTTTTAAGTCAGCTTAGGAACTTTTAGATCTAATCAATCTATCCATTGGACCTTCTGCCCAAACCCAACTTACTTTCCTATATTCAGTAGATTGATTTAATAGGTCTTCATGATTAGCTTGAGCTGTTTTCTATTATGAAAGTAAGTAAGTAAAGAAATAAATTTAGGACATCCTCCCCAACTATTGTTCCTGATCCAAACTGTGCCTGAATTGACAGTGTTACTATTTACTTCCAATAATATTGCTATTGCTTTTAAGCAGATTTTATATCTTGCGCCAAACTCCCGGTATTATGAAAATGTGTTTAAGAATATACGTCAGCTCTCTGCTGATCATCCTGATAACAGGTGCAATAGCAAGCCTTAATGCTCAAAATAGAGATACTTATTTTAAAACTTTCCCTGGCTTAAATGAATCCAGCCCACAATGGGTCAGACTGATGTATAGTGGTAATCCGAACGTGTATGAGGTGGACTTTGAATACAGCAAATACTACCGGGAGAATGTATTCGAAAAGAATATCCATACACAAAATTATAAGCATTGGCGTATGCTGATTGAACCACTAATTGACAGTGAGGGAAATATCGCATCCCAAAAAACATATAAACAAAAGAACAGATCGCTGAAGACGAATACCTGGTCGTGTGTTGGCCCGTTAGAAACCTATAATACCGGATCTGAAGGAAGCTTCCCGGTTTCCTGGCAGGCAAATGTCTATTGCATGGATGTATATCATTCCAATTCTGATATATTGTTTGCCGGCACCGAATCAGGTGGATTGTTTCGAAGCATTGACAAAGGTTTGAATTGGAGTTTGATTTCTCAGGATATTCCTCTGACAACAATAACGGATATAAAAGTTTCACAGTCAGATAGTAGTGTTGTGTATGTTACCGGCCATGACCTCATTTACAAGAGTACGGACTTTGGCAGCACATGGACATTTCTCTACGATATGGGCAATACCGGATATCAGCTCTTGATTCATCCGAACAATCCATCCGTTGTTTTTTGCGCTGGAGCTGCCGGATTATTTAAATCAGCGGATGGAGGCCTGAACTGGAGCACTCTGTTTACGGACAAGTGCTGGGATTTGAGCCAGCATCCAGCTAATCCACAGGTTATTTATTTGGTGAAGAATAATGCAACGCTTGTTAGATGCGAATTTTATAAAACAATTGATGGTGGCAATACCTGGAGTTTAAAATCCAATGGCTGGTATAGTCCATCCAATACAGCGGATGCCACTGATATTGGAAGTCGTATAGCAGTTACGCCTGCTGATACCAATATGGTATATGTAGCTCTCATTGGTGAGAGTAAACTTAATGATAATGGATGGATTGGTGTGTACCGAAGTATAGATGGCGGTGAATCATGGATCAATCCGAATTTACCGGATGGTGGCCCCTACAATGTGGCTGGACATCCCAATCTGGCATCCTTCAATCCGGATGGCACAGGATTCCATCAGGGTTTCTTTAATTTTGCCATAGGTGTTTCACACCAGAATCCGGCTACAGTCTGGATTGGTTGTCTAGCTCCATCTGTATCAACAGATAGCGCGAAAACGTGGACTAGAATAGGAGCCTATAATTCCGGATCGAACGACATAGGGTGGATTCATCCTGATATTCAGGATATATGCATTAGTGGTACAGATGTTTGGCTTTGCTCGGATGGAGGCATTAACTATTCTACCGATGAATTGAATTCCACTGAGTCAAGAAAGTATGGTATAAGCGGCTCTAACTATTGGGGATTCGATCAGGGTTGGAATGAAGATGTGATGGTAGGTGGAAGATATCATAACGGTAATTCAGGATATGTTCAGGGTTATGGAACCGGAAACAGTTTGCGTTTGGGTGGTGCGGAAGCGCCTACTGGATATATTAATCCACTGGAGAATAAGAAGGCTTACTTTTCTGATATCAGTACCAAAATGCTTCCTGCCACCATTGATGGAGCTATAGTCAATCTTTCACAACTTTCCATCTATCCAAATGAAGCTTATACAACCAGCTATTCGAGCGAGATTGAATATGATCCGCGTTATGCAAACCACTTCTATCTTGGTAAGGATTCCAAAATCTGGAAGACAAGCGACGGAGGTAATACATTTTCCATCTTTAAAGATTTCGGACTAAATGGAAAGGTACTGGAGATTGAAATATCACGTTCCAATAACGATGTTATGTATTGTGTATTTCAGGATGGTGGAGGATATTGGGATTGGTGTAAAATCTACAAAACAGTTGATGGTGGAGCGAGCTGGTCTTTACTTAGCAATACGCCCGGAAACAGGTGGCGTCTCGAGATCAGCCTGAATCCTGTTAATGAAAATGAACTTTGGGTAATCTCGGTGAATGGAGCCAATGGCGAAAAAGTTTTTAGTACCAGCGATGGTGGTATTACCTGGCAGAACCGAAGCACTTCCGTACTTGATGATGAAAAAACTCTGGATGTATTGTATCAGGCCGGTACGTCAGGAGTAGTCTATCTGGCGACTGATTATGCAGTTTACTACTAT
>Ga0233443_1003444_pt1 | contig 11024 bp, 9 predicted proteins | sample SI_123_September_2_FD_182784 | JGI IMG/M metagenome (GOLD analysis project Ga0233443, IMG submission 182784) | Seawater microbial communities from Saanich Inlet, British Columbia, Canada - SI_123_September2016_200_MG | ecosystem: Environmental > Aquatic > Marine > Inlet | place: Canada: British... | reverse complement strand
ATGGGGAAATCAAGCTTCTCCAAAATTGAATTATCTTTTCAACTTCTAAATTAGCATCGGTACCGTCAATATTTGGAATATCAGATGCTTTCATAATAATGAATTCGCGATTGATCGATGATCCATTATTTTCATCCTTTTTCGTGTGCACCGTGTACGCCAAAGAAACGTTGTTGAATTGCGATTGAAATTGACTGAGTCGCGCCTGATTAGGCCGCTATCTTGTTGTAAGGCTGCTGAACTTGATTGCTTTTGACAATGTCGAAGTCACTCAGTCTGTCGCGATCTGTTGCGAAAAAAGAAGTGTTGTGCAGGTAAGAAATTTTTCACCGCAACTGAATGGATGCGTTTTTGTATCGCTTCAGTAAGGTCGCCGGCATCCTTTCTACTCTGCCGTTGTGATTTGGCTAACAGAACAGCCTGCGTGTAAGTAAAAAATTTGATAACCAAGAGTGGGGCAGGCGAAGTTGATTTCCAAAGTTGGTATGACGAACGAAAACCGCTATAAACATTTCGTATTACCAGATTTTTTCGATTAATTAAGGACGAAAAAAGTTCAATGATCTGGCTATATCTCATCGGTGGCCTTGTTTCGCTCACTGTTTGTCTTTTTGGCAAACAAGTTGGGGTTATTCTCGGCGTCATGGATTCCCCTGACGGGGAACGTAAGCTTCATAGCCAGGCAACGCCGTTGGTGGGTGGATTGGCTGTAATGGTGCCTGTCGTCGCAGCCGCTTTGTTTATTGCCAATAAATCCAGCTTTACACCTTTCTATATGTCATTCGCGATTGCCACTGCTGCGGTCATGTTGTTGGGGTTCATTGACGACCGCAAACATATTCGCCCTTACATCCGGCTCGCGGTATCTGTGGTTGTCGGCTACGGCGTCATTTATGTTGTGCCGGACATCAGCGTCACCTTTTTGACGTTCACATTTTTGCAATCACCGATTTTCCTCAACGGGATCTGGGCTCTGGTTTTTACGCTGCTATGTCTGGTCGGACTACAGAACGCTATCAATATGGCGGACGGGCAAAATGGACTGGTGATGGGGATGACCTTGATCTGGGTCGTCTCGCTTTCTGCCTACGCGCCAGCACATTTGTTGCCTTTGCTGACCGTCTTCGCCGTTGGTCTCGCAATTGCTTTGATCTTTAATTTGAATGGCCGTTTGTTCCTGGGGGACTCAGGTAGCTACGCCATATCCATTTCAATCGGAATACTGGCGATTTACATCTACGTCGTCGCCTTCGACCGGTTGCCGGCAGATGTTGTTGCGCTCTGGTTTTTGGTGCCCGTTGTTGACTGCCTGCGCCTGATGGTCATGCGGATGATGAAGGGACGCTCGCCTTTCAGTTCTGATCGACACCATCTACATCATATTTTGCAGGATCGGATGTCTTCACGGCGAGCCTTGTTATGTTATCTGGGAATGGTTGTTGTTCCTGCTATTCTTGCCTGGGCAGCGCCTGCATATACTTTGTGGTGGGGTGCTATCACATTTGCGATCTATTCAATAATACTGGTCACGAAGAAGCGGGAACTTGTCCACAAGGATGCTACGCCGCTGTAATATGGCTTTATCCAGATGAAAGCATTTTGGAAAAAGTTTCGCCTGGGCGAACTCAGGCTGTCTCGTAGCATAATCTTCGTTATTTTCGCGACCGTCATTACTGTCGTAACCGTTGCTTTGGTGTCAAACCTTTCTTCACCCGGGCAGCAGACCAGCATCAAACATCAACAGCTTTCCCATCAATTCAGACTGGTGCAATCCGGGGCCACACTGGCCAGAGATCTGGCGCTGGCTGACACCGGGCGCAAGGCGTTACGCCAAAAACTGGCTGCGGTTTCGAGCGATCTTGCCAAGGCATCAGAGGTTATTGATGGCGACTTGTCTCTCGACAGCCAACTCCGCGTATTTGTTGCCCGTTTGAGAGCCTTGTCCAGGGGGGAAGACGCTCGCCTGACAGCGGGAGACCCACGATTGAAAGGTGTCACTGAAGCAGTCAGTGGCGCATTGGGACAGGGATTAAAATCACAAATCAAGTCGCTGGAAGCTTTAGCACAAGATGCCAGGGGTAAGGCACAAAAACAGCTTGTGTTGTTGCTTGTGCTTTCCATGGGGCTTGTCGTTTTTGCTGCCATTGTCCTGTTGCATCAAGCAAATTCCGTACGGCATCCGCAACAGGCTGTGAGGCCTGAGCGCAAAGCAGAACGCGAAGATCAGGTTGATAGTGATGCACTGTTGTCAGCGCTTGACGGATTGGACCAGGGTGTCGCGCTGTTTGATGCCAATGACATCCAGATGTTTTTTACGCCAAGACTTGCCCAAATTTTCTCTGGTGTTCTGTCGCCTGAGAACGGCAAGTCTTACGAGAGTTTTATTCGCCAGATCCTGTCTTCGACGGATACAGAAGAAGGGGATAACGATCAACATGCCCGAACTTCCAATCTTGATGAACGGCTGGGCCATAGGCTGGCTCAACCGCGTGGTGGCACCTACAAGGATTATTTGCCGGACGGACGCTGTTTGGAAATAGCCGAATACGGAACCTCCGTTGGTGGTCGGATTATTCTGGTTCGTGACATAACCGACACCGAACGGCGGGAAGCCGTTCGCAAACTGGGTGATGCCCGGACCGCTGCAATCGTCGATACGGTTTTTGATGGCATCATCATGATCAATGACGAAGGCGAAGTTGAAACGTTTAATCCTGCGGCTGAAAAGATATTTGGTTATGGGGCCAGTGATGTAATTGGCAGAAACGTGAGCATGTTGATGCCGGATGGACATGCAAATTCACATGACGGTTACATCCGGCGTTATCTGGATGGAGGGACGCCCAAGGTCATCGGTGCGATCACCGAGCTGCAGGGCCGGCGCAAGGATGGCCAGTTATTTCCGCTTGAAATCGGTGTCAACGAAGTCGATGCCACCTGGATTTTACAGGAACGCAGGCGCACGCCACGGCGTGTGTTCATTGCGACGCTGCGTGATATCACAGCTCAGAAAGCTATGGCCCGGCAACTGCAACAGTCCCAGAAGATGGAAGCCATTGGTACACTTGCCGGTGGGATCGCGCATGATTTCAATAATATATTGTCCATCATTCTGGGTTTTACCGGCCTGACGCTGGAAGACAGCCAAATCAACGATGATGCTCGTGAAAATATGGATACGGTTCTGACAGCTGCGAACAGAGCCCGGGATCTGGTGCAACAGATTTTGACGTTTAGCCGCAAGGGCGATCAGGAAAAACTGCGGGTCGGATTGCAAACTGTTTTGGCTGACACCTTGAAAATGTTGCGCTCGACTATTCCGGCCAACATTGAAATGCGTACTGATATCGACCCGCGCGACCTGGTGGTGATGGCGGATCCAACCCAGATGCACCAGGTGTTGATGAACCTGTGCACCAATGCCGGGCAAGCCATGCCCAGAGGTGGGATTCTGGAAGTTAAGTTGCAGCGCGTATTGATCGACGGCGTGACGCTGGAGAGTTATGACATGCAGGGCTCTGGAAGTTGCGCAAGATTGATGGTGCGCGACACCGGTACCGGCATGGACACGACAACGCTGGAACGCGTATTCGAGCCCTTCTTCACGACCAAACCCCTTGGATCGGGTACCGGGCTGGGGCTTTCCGTCGTTCATGGCATTATCAAGGAGCATGGCGGCCATATTTTTGTCGAAAGTGCCCCCGGGGCTGGCACGACATTCACGGTATTTCTGCCCGTAGCCGAAGCTGGCGACAAACAAACAGAAGTCGCTATTATCAAGCCCCCGCGTGGAAGTGGACGGGTCTTGTTTGTCGATGACGAACCCGCCGTCGTTCGAATGGCTGACAAGATGTTGACGCGATTGGGGTATGAATATACCGGTCTGGACAACAGCGTTGAAGCTTTGCGGCTTTTTCGGGAAAACCCGGCAATATTTGATGTTGTCATCACAGATCATTCCATGCCGGAAATGTCTGGCGATGTGCTCGCGGCTGAACTAAAGCGAATTCGGCCGGATTTGCCAATTGTCCTGTGCACCGGGGACAGTACGACCTTCACGCCGGAAACTGCTAAACAAATGGGCATTGACGGCTATGTCCTTAAACCGGCGAACGCATCGGATTTGGGCCGAATTGTTCACGAAGTGTTGTCCCAGGCCAAAAACTGATCATTTGTTTGCAAAGATTTGATTGCAAACCGTTGCGCCCAAATCCGTTCCGCATTATGTTCCCGCCTGACTGGATTTTGGGGCGTGGCCAAGTGGTTAAGGCGCCGGTTTTTGGTATCGGTATTCGGAGGTTCGAATCCTCCCGCCCCAGCCAGTCTTTGATACAGTTATCGAACAGGCCTCCCTTCGTGGAGGCCTTTTTGCTGAAGAATTCAGAGCATCTATATAGCGCTGGACAAGTCTCAATTATTCCCTTTAATCAACGGGATAAGTCGTTATCAACAGGCCTCAACAGCGATTCGCGTACAGTCTTGATACCGGATAGTCACTCTCAAGCACGATTGAAGGGAAGGTCAAAGTGGTTTCACCCTTGTTTTTGGCGGCCCTGTGGATGGGCGGTGCGCTGACGTCCTTCACGCTTATGGCTCTGGGTGGACGGGAGCTTGGCAATGAACTGACGACGTTCCAGATTTTGTTTTTCCGAAGCATTGTCGGGCTGATCACTGTTTCATTCTTGTTGACACTGAGTGGCTGGGGTCAAATCAAGGGCAAACGCCTGAAACCGCATTTGTTCCGTAATACGGCACATCTGGGGGGGCAGTTCGGCTGGTTCTATGGAATATCGTTGCTGCCCCTGTCGACGGTTTTCGCTATTGAATTCACGGCCCCAATCTGGACGGCATTGCTGGCTGTGTTCATCCTGTCTGAGCGGCTGACATTGCTCCGGATAATATCGATCTTGATGGGGTTCGGTGGGGTATTGCTGATCCTGCGTCCGACCGTGACCGGTATCAGCGGGGCAGAGCTGGCCGTCGTGGGTGCTGCTGCTGGCTATGCTGTTGCCTATGTCATGACCAAAAAACTGGGCGCAGACAATTCTCCGTTGGCGATAATTTTCTATATGATCGTCATTCAGTTGCCGTTAACATTTTTGCCTGCTTTATGGCACTGGACGTTGCCGTCGGTCAGTTTGATGCCGTGGGTTGTCATGGTCGGTGTGACAGCTCTAAGTGCCCACTATTGTATCGCGCGCGCTCTGGCACTTGCAGATGCAGGAGTTGTCGTGCCGCTTGATTTTATGCGGCTACCGTTGATTGCAGTTTTTGGCTATTTGCTTTATGGCGAACCGTTCGATATGTGGGTGCTGGCGGGAGGCGCAATAATCTTTGCCGGTAACCTGATAAATATTAAGGGAGCAGCCAGAAGCAGCGAAAGCTGAAAACTGCAGACGCTGCCTCGGATCAATCCTGACTGCGTTTCCGTGGAAGCCGGAAACGCTCTGATACACTCTGTTGAAAGGAAATACTGTGGTTGAAATAGACATGACAGTCTGGCAATTCGTCCGCGTCATGGTTGAGCTGGAGCGTCGTAAAAGCCGCAGCCTGGCCTACAAATTATGGCAAGGAAGCTGGGAAGAACTGGACGGTCGTCTCGATGCCCTGAGGGCAGCGAACAATACGGATGAATTCTCCAATCTGATGATGAACCAGGAAGTGTCTTTGCAGGCGGAAAAAATTCACATCCAGGAAGCTGCAGAAGCTGCTGATCGCGTGGTTTCTGTCCTCGGGAAAACGCTGAAAAAGACAAAGGAACCCAAGTCAAAAGACGATTTGATGTTTGAGCAGGCTGAACTCGCCGAGCTTAAAAACCGTCTGAATATGATTGCCAGAAACCTGCCGTCTTAAAGCGATTTCGGCTTCTGTTGTGCCATTACGCTGATTCATAACAGATGAGTCATGGAATCCGTAGGTTGGTGAAAGAGTCTCGATTCGAATCAGAAGAGTCTCTGTTAGAGTTTTGGAATCTGGTAGAAAATTGAAAATATTTGTCAAAATGTGGTATTCAATAGCCCTGTGATGTGCCATATTCGGTGTCATCAGGGTTGTTTAACCTTAGTTTAGGTGGACTCAATTCTGATCAGGGGGAGCAGGGTATTGGCGAATTATCGGAGATATAACTCTGAAGATCGTTATCGGGTTCGGGTTTTTTTGCGACGCTGAGGTGAAATCATGAGTGACCAGGCAGCCGTACTTGCGGGCATGATGGGACATAACAGCGCCCCCTTCAATCAGGTGTTTGACGGCGAAGACGAATTGGAAGCCGGGGAGCCGGGCGAAGAAACACGCCTGTTCGAATACGAATTTATTCGCGAAGATCCATTGGGCGTAGAGCGCGGAGAAATTTCCGCTGTTGACGACAGTGAAGCCGCCCGTCTGTTGCGCATCCGGTATATGTTGTCGGAGTTGCCGCCCGGTGCCCGGATTACTGAAAAGAAGGTTCCCGAAGATGATCGTGAATCCATGTCGATCAAGCTTCGCCATTTGCTGCGAACGCTGGTTTCGCATCACAGCTGGCTGAAGGGGCAGGGGGGACAAAGGGCCGATCTTTCGGGTCTTGATCTCAGCAACGTCAATCTGGCGCGTCGCAATCTTGCCCATGCCGACCTCAATGATTGTGATCTGCGAAATGCGGATCTCAGCAACACCGTCATGGTGGGTGTAAATCTTCGCGGCGCCAATCTGGCCGGTGCCAACATGTGTGGCGCGGATTTGACGGGTGTTGATCTGACAGATGCCAATCTCTGTGATGCCATGTTGATCGGCGCGAACCTTGAAGGTGCGGATCTCTGGCGAACAAACGTAAATGGTTGTTTTATTGCGCCGAAGAAACTGCATAAGGCCTTGCGCTGTCGTCTCGCAAAGCGCTCAACCGCCGCCTGATCAACAGCTCCCCGTTGCCTGGGCGTCCTCCGTCTTCTATCATTTTCTGCAATCTGGTTTCCCGGCCCTGAGTGGGCTTGCTTTTCGTCGCGTGGAGTATGCATATGCCGGTTGCTTTCCGGATTGACCCGGACCTGATCACCCAATTGCAGAAACATCCTGATCGGAAGTTTTCCGGGACCATGGATGGCAGTCGATTTGTCGTTCAGGTGGTGATCGCCAATTACCCGCAGAGAATAATCGCCAGATATAAAAGCGAACTGGGGGGGCGGACACCGGCTGAACTTGGCGCGCACCTGGGCAGGGAATTCAGTTTTCAGCATTTTGGCCTGATTCTGACTTTTGATCACCAGACGGACATCATTCTGAACGACGACAAGAAAAGGCTGAATGCTGATTTACGTTCCCTTGTTGATGCTTTCGGGCCGGTCGTATTGCGCAGGGCCTGCCTGGATTCGACCGCAGAAAACCTGGAACAACGTAATATCTTTCCTCACCTGCGCTTTCATTTTGATCGCAGTTCGCTTCAGGAAAGCCAGATTTCGTTGTTTAGTCGTGATCCAAATGATCCAGAGCAACGTTTTCCCCGAAAGTCATCGACCTTGTTTGTCGCCAACATTGTGGCCTGGCTGCAAAATGCGCGGGAAGGTGCGACAACTGGCGGCAAGGAGCCCGGCATGCGCGCCAGTTACGACCTGTTCGGGGGACAGAATGTGCGCCCACTGTTTGGTGAGGTCGTATTCGACCAGCCCTGGAACGAGCCCGAAGGTACGGGAGAGCTATGCGTCATCGACAATCGGACTGTATTGCACGCAAGTTTTCACGGAGATTTGCGTGGCAAGGGTTGGCGGATAGGTGCTCGTTACCTGGTTTGAAAGAGAATTTTGGCGCAATTCAGGGGCATCTGAAGAAAGCGGGAATTTTTCGACTTATATTCAACTGAATGATATTGGTATAATCAAAACTCAATTACTGAATAATTGACTGACGAAAGCAAGACATGACGTGAAACTGGGCAGCCCGGAATTTGGTGAACAAGTGCAGCGACAGCGTCAACACAGTTTGCAGCTCGTAGCAAACGATGTGTTGAACGCCAGCGGACGCCCTTGCCCGCGCTGCGTCATGGTGTGCCCGACATGTCATTCGACGGCATGCGATTGCAATTGCAACCCAACTTGCGAACATGCACCTCTGAAAATGACCTCCGATGATGATTTCCCCATCGAAGAAAAAATCGCACCTCTGGTATATGCGTTTCATAAATTGCAGCAATGTCCCCCTTGCTGGTCGTGTGAGGGGCACCTTGGTGTGAAAGGAGAGTTGAAACGGCTACCAGCTGTCTGGTTCTACGCCGGGTCACAGGTTTTTGCCGGTATGATCGGCGATTATGTTTCGACATTGTGGGTGCGGAAAAAACTGTCAGTGAAATGGCGCGTCGTTTTGGCCGTTACGGAACCAGATGGCATGGAGCCTGCCTATTCACTGGAGCCGCATTTGACTGAAGGCGCCGATGTTACGTTGTCTCAGCTACAAGCTGACATTGACGTCATTGCAGAAGAACTTGTCGACAACATCCAGTCTCGAACCCGCGTTCTCTTGAAACAGGTCGATGAATTTCTGGCAACAAATCACGCCTGATCCCCTAACCCTGGATTGAGGTAGGCAAGCGTGCACGATCATGCGGCTGGGTGTAGTCCAGTGCCGGTCCCTTTGGAACAATACGCAGGGGATTGATGGTTTCGTGACTGCCAAAATAGTGATGTTTGATATGATGCATATCCACGGTGTCGGCGATGCCAGGTATTTGATAAAGCTCCCGCAGATAATGTGAAAGATTGGCGTAGTCATCAATGCGGCGAAGATTGCATTTGAAATGGCTGACATAAACAGCATCAAAGCGAATCAAGGTAACAAACAAACGCCAATCTGCTTCGGTAATGCGGTCGCCGGTCAGATAGCGCTTGTTCGATAGCAGCTCGTCCAGAAAATCCAGCGTGTCGAACAACTCGTCAAAAGCTTTTTCATAGGCTTCCTGGCTCGAAGCAAATCCGGATTTGTAAACACCATTGTTGACCGTTGTATAGATGCGGTCATTGATGGCATCGATATCGGTCCTCAGATTTTCAGGGTAGAAATCAAAATCATTGTTGCTATGAGCGGCAAACTCGCTGTTGAACATGCGAATGATTTCCGATGATTCGTTATTCACAATAACGTTGGTCTGCTTGTCCCAGAGTACGGGCACTGTCACCCGGCCCGTATATTCCGGATCGCACGCTGTATAGATCTGGTGCATGTAGTCGGCATTGTGTATCGGGTCGGGTATACAGCCAGGGCCAGTTCCGAAAGACCAGCCATTTTCGGCCATGAAATGATCGACGATCGAAAGATCAATAATGCCTTCCAGGCCTTTAAGCTTGCGAAAGATCAAGGTGCGGTGCGCCCAGGGACATGCAAGCGAAATGTACAGATGATACCGCCCGGCGTCAGGTGTATAGGGCGTTGAGCCATCCGCCTTGATCTGATGGTGAAACGATGTTGGTTTGCGCACGAATTTACCGTCCTGGCTGCGCACACCCCTGTCGTCATCAAGCCATTTTCCGTCTACCAACATGCCCATTGGGTCTCTCCCGAAAATATTGATTTAGCGTTTCAGATTACAGGCGGGGTTCAGCCCGGGCGATCAAGAGTAAACACTTTTTCGACAACTGTGTATTGCATGTAGCCCAGGCGCGCCAATGGCCGGAATTTGGTGACGTCGACAAGACCATCAACCAGAACTTCGTCACGGATATGAATGCCGATAACCTGGCCAATGATCATTTCATTGCGCTGCGCCGGATTACTGGACGGCAAGTCGACACGTTTCAGAAATGTACACTCCATGTGGGCGGGGGATTCAGCAACACGTGGTGCCTTCACCAATTGAGAAGGTTCCGCCGTCAGACCCGCCAGTTCAAATTCATCAACTTCATTGGGCACAGTTGCGGAAGACGCATTCATCTGATCTGTCAGGGCTTCCGTTGCCATGTTGACGACGAACTCGCCGGTCGCTTCGATGTTGGCAGGACTGTCCTTGCGGTCGGCATCACCCGAGGGCTCATTACAGGCAAACATCACCATCGGCGGGCTGTCAGATAAGCCATTAAAGAAGCTGAACGGTGCCAGGTTGCGTACGCCATCTGCAGACAGGGAAGAAATCCAGCCAATTGGCCTTGGCACAATCAGGCTTTTGAAAGGACTGTGCGGAAGGCCGTGGTGATTTTTGGTTTCGTAAAACATTATTTGTCCTGCGCAGATGAGGGAAATCAGGTTGATCGCTTTGGAGACCTGTTGAATATCAGAAAATACGCCGTTGTTCATCCATGAACATTTGAAGAGCAGTGGTGCTTACGTGTTCGGCTCCCGATAATTTTCTATTATCCTTCGATGGACTTCTTCAGTCGTTGCAAGGCGGCGTCGAGTATGGGGCGCGGACAGGCCAGATTAATGCGCTCGAATCCATCGCCTTCGTCGCCAAAAATATAACCTTCATCAAAAAGGACCCTGGCTTTCAATTGGGTCAGGTCTTCCAGGGCCTTGCGATCCAGGCCGAGACCATTGAAGTCCATCCAGTTGAGATAGGTTCCTTCCAGGTCATAAACCTTGATACGGGGAATGTTGTTAGCCATGAAAGTTTTCAGATGCTGATGGTTCCCGGATATATAGTCGAGAACCTGGGCAAGCCATTCCTCGCCTCCATTGTACGCCGCCTCCACTGCTGTTGTTGCGAGAGGATTGAGACCACCGGCAACGCCGATTTGGGTCATATATGCGTCATAGGCCTTGTGCAGGTCTTTGTCAGGGATGACCATATTTGACAGGTGCATACCCGCCAGGTTGAAGGTTTTTGACGGGGCCGTGCAGATAATGGAATTCTTGACCAGGTCTTCGTGCAGCAAGCCATAAGGCTCGAACTTGTTGCCTGGCATCATCAGGTCACAGTGGATTTCGTCGGCGACGACAAGCACACCGTGGCGCGTGCAGATTTCTCCATATTGTTGCAATTCATCGCGGGTCCAGACCCGGCCCACAGGATTGTGCGGGCTGCACAAGATCGCAAGTTTGACTTTTGGGTCTGCGGCTCTGACTTCCAG
>Ga0233443_1003434_pt1 | contig 11043 bp, 10 predicted proteins | sample SI_123_September_2_FD_182784 | JGI IMG/M metagenome (GOLD analysis project Ga0233443, IMG submission 182784) | Seawater microbial communities from Saanich Inlet, British Columbia, Canada - SI_123_September2016_200_MG | ecosystem: Environmental > Aquatic > Marine > Inlet | place: Canada: British... | reverse complement strand
TTTCTAAAATAATTCTCAGATTTGTATTTATTAAAAATAAAATATTATAATAGACTTGAATTTTGAATAAAAAAATACTCATTTAAAAAAGTTGTTCTAAGACAATAGATCTACAATTCAATCTACTCCTATTAACAACTAATATTAAACCAGCAAAAGGTGAAAAATTTATAATAACGCCTAAAAAAATATTTACGAATTTTATGATACTTCCAGCTTTGGGATAAATGTTACTATTTTCGCCCCCCATTCCTTTGTGAATTCCAATTTTTCAACTATCTCCTTTTTATGATTCCATGGAAGAATAATTATAATATCAGGCTTTTCGGTCATAATTTTATCGAAAGAAAGTATGGGTATTTTACTTTGTGGCATGTATTTTCCTATTTTATAAGGAGTTTCATCCACTACAAAATCAATAATATCTTTTTTAATACCGGAATAATTTAAAAATGTATTTCCTTTGGCTGCGGCACCAAATGCAATTATTTTTTTATTATTTATTTTTTGTTTAACCAGGTAATTTAACGCTTCAAGTTTTATTTTGAAAGCGTTACTTTGTATCGAAGAATAGAAATCTAAAGTGTTTACGTTACTCTTAAGCTCTTTATTTAGAATTCTTTTAACATTATTTTTTATAGAATTACTATCTATAATATTTCCTTTATGTGTAATATATATTCTCAAGGATCCACCATGAGTTTCTAATTCTTCAACATCATATATTGATAAATCATGCTTATTAAATATTATATTCAAAGTATACAATGAAAAATAAAAGTAATGCTCATGATAAATAGTATCAAACTCATTGTGCTTCACCAGCTCAAACAGATGCGGGAATTCAACAGTAATTGTACCTTCTTCTTTTAGTAATTTTTTAAAACCCGATACAAAGTCATTTATATCGGGAACATGAGCCAAAACATTATTTGCTATTATTAAGTCAGCCCTTTCATTATCTTGAGCAAACTGCTCAGCCAAACTTTCAGTAAAAAAATTAACTAGTGTTGGCACACCCTTAAGCATGGCCTCGTTCGCTGTATTTTGAGTCGGCTCTATTCCTAAACATTTAATATTACTATTCACAAAATTTTGCAATAAGTAGCCATCATTTGAAGCAATTTCCACAACAAAAGAATTGTTGTTTAAGCTTAGCTTATTCGTTATTTCTTTACAATACTTTTTAGCGTGAGCCAACCAATACTTAGATGCTGATGAAAAATAAACGTAGTTCTCATTAAAAATTTCTTCGCCATTCACCTGCTCTTCTATTTGAACCAAGAAACATTTAGGACATGTATACAAAGTTAAAGGATATGCAACCTCACTTGAAAATAAATTATCTGGAAAAATTAAACTGTTTGATGGTGCAGTATTACCCAAATCAAAGGTTATATTTTCTATTTCTGTATTACAAAATTTACATTTCATAATCTCTCCTATGTATGTATTTAACTTCTCTCACTAATTTAGTGTAGCTTGTTTTTTTATTAGTATTTCAACGGATCTATTATAAGAGAACTTTTTACATATTTTCCCCTTATTAAGCTGATATTTCAATTTAAAACTATCCAAATTCATCAAAACCATCTCAATTTTTACAGTCAAATTATCAATATCAGATGGATTAAAATTAACTGAAATACACTCATTTTTATTTATACTACTAATCGATGCAAAAGATCCATTAATCACAATCTTTTCAGAAACAAGGGAATCAAAATACTTGATATGCGGCACCAATTCAGAAAGTGGGTGCTGCTTATCAGGACAAACGATTACATCTGCAAGCTCTTGATAGTTTTTTAGTTCAGAATACGGGGTTCTACCAATCATGATCACCCTTTCCTCTAGTTGATTTATACTGATAAACCTTTTGGCATCTTTGTAACATTCCCCATCACCAAGTAGTAACAACTTTAAATTATGCATTTTTTTTTCACGTACAAGGAAATTAAACGACTTAAGTAAGTCAAGTACACCGCCTAAGTCTTTAAAACTACCTGCAAACATTACCACTCTATCCTTAGGGGATATGTTCAAAGATTTTTTATATTTTTCTACACTATTCTTATTGGCAATTTTCCGACACTGACTCCTGCTGACCCCATCTCGAATTACATAATTATCATTTGAAGCTATAAAGTTATAATATTTTTCAAAATATTCCTTCATAGCTTCACTTAAAAATATAATTTTATTTGCATTTTTATACATCCTTCTATCAAGAATAATCGCCACCACATATTTAGACATATTTAGGCATTTCTTCAATAGTGTATTGGGGCGTTTATGTAGAAATTCTAATCTTGCGCTACCATGCACATCATTTATATATTCGCCAATAATATTTTGCTTATTGAGAAATAATGCCATAGAATTATCTAGGTACTCAAAAAATATTATTGATCTATTGATTTTAAATTTTTCTTTCTTTAAAATTCCGCTAATCGTTATAAGATAGCTTTTAAAAATAAATTTATTTACAATGTTAGGTAAAAGTGCAATACAAAATTGAAATATTCTTTTCTGTTTTTTAGAAATATTTACTCCTAAAAAAATATGTTTTATTGAAGAATGAAAGCGACCGTGTGTCTCAGCGTTAGAGAATAATACAACCCTTTGATCAGCTTCAGCCAGTGCGTTAACAATACCCTTCATGCGGATTGTTGAGCCGCCATCATTTTTAAAGTCATTCAAAGTGAAGAATAAATGCATTTTCATTTGTTAGATATATAATCAATAAAGATAATCATAGTATTTTAATTTTACGATTATTCTTTCAGGCCTTTTTCTATGATATTTAAACTATTTTTAAATAGCATTTTGTATCCTAAAAAAAGTTCAAGCACTTCTTTTTTATTTCTTTTTTTTAAAATTAAAAAAACTAATCGCGTGAACGGCTCAACAATCAAAGTAATAAACATGATAAAAAAACCTTTAACTCTACCAAAATGTTTAAAAGAGTATATTATGCGACTTTGCAAGTTATAAAAAAGTCTTTTTGCCTTCACCTTTTCAGACACCCCACCCCCTTTATGAAAAGCTTGAGATTCGGCGAGATATTTTGTTTTATAGCCAAGATCGAAGATTCTTTTAGAGAAATCAAGCTCTTCATAATAAACGAAATATCTTTCATCAAATCCTTTTGTTTTTAAAAATAAAGCAGTCTTAACCATAAAAAAAGCACCCATAACTTCATTTACAATACGAGAATTATTATGACTCCATTCATCCATAACATAAGACTTGAATACTTTACTGTTGAGCTTATTAAGACCTAGCGACCTAACTATGAAATTCCATGTAGTGGGAAATCTTGCACAAGTTTTTTGCACCCTTCCAGTTTCATCTTGCAACTGTATTCCATAAACCCCTATATTATCACTACTGTTGTATTCAACATGCTTAAACAAGTTTATAAACGTATGATGAAAAATAATTGTATCTGGATTTAAAAATAATATAAAGTCACTATTGACACCTTTTGCACCTATATTGCAAGCCTTTCCAAATCCAAAATTTGTTCTATTTTCAATGATTTCAGTCAAAGTGCCCTTTAATTTAATATCATCCAATGAGTTGTCAGATGATGCGTTATCAACAATAATAATTTTATCTAAGACGCATGTTGTTTTTCTAGCAGCGTAAATTGAATTGATACAGTTTTTTAATTGCCCCCCTGAATTCCAATTAACAATAACAATAGAAAATGAATTTATCATATTCAACTTCGCCCCTCTTTAAAATAATATTGATTTATAATCACAGAGGGGAGAAATAGAACAATCCACATAAAGTCAAACTTTTCCAAATAAGGATTTACTGAGTTTGCTACCAAAAAGCAAAAAGTCGCAATCAATACTGGAAGCATAAAAAAACCATAAACAGAAGATGAGCGAATTATTATAAATCCTTTCCAGAAAATCCAGACTATATAAGAGAAATATACAAAAAAACCCATTAATCCTGCATGATATAATAATGCAACATAAGACAACTCAAAAGCCCAGGGCTTAATCCTTGACATCATAGAATCTGGAGACGCTCCATGTCCCGCCCCCCAGATTGGACTCTCAATCCAACCACTTATTAATGCATAAAATTGGTCACTTCGAACTGAAGCGCCATGATCCTCCATTGAATTGAAACCCTTTGCAATATTCTCTAAGATGAGCTGACCTGAAAGGTCAAATTGAAACGCAACAAATCCACTCACCACAATCAATAGGAGAGCTATGATGCTTTTTTTAAATACTTTTATAATTTTATTTTTACCACGCCTCCTGGTTTGTTTTTTTACAAACTTTGATAAAACAAAAAATATAATAACTGCAAGTAGCATAATAACCCAAAGTGATCGCCGACCAGAAAGCATCGAAACCAGCAAAACAAGTAAAAACCCTACAACAATTCCTACACGCCAAAAGTTGGTAACTTTAAATTCTTTTCCTGGTAAAAACATTAAGGTATATAAAAATGGAAAAATATAGATTATGGATGTGAGCGAATCCATATTAAGCCCCACATAACCTTCATGAAAGCCAATCCTCTCATTTAATCCTAATGAGATAAACATAAAGTCAGGCAGTACACCCGACTTAGTTAAAACAAAAGATAGAATATACAAAGAGATAACAATACCCGACAATATAATTACTTTAAATACGCCAATAAGTTGTCTTGTACTTTGAACGCTTTCAACAATTAATATATATATTAATGGATAAAGCACATATACTCTGTATGTTTCAGAAAAACCAGGCGTATCGTGATAAAACCCTATAGCTTGACTTATTGCTCCGGTTACAGTTAAAGCTATATACCAAAAAAATAATTCAGGCTTTAAGCGAAGTCGGCCATGATTCATTAACAGTCGAAGCGATAACACTATTAAAAGAAAACCTAAAACCGGAATTTTCAAGGCCTGGTATGAACTTGAAAGAAATAACATCATAAAAAGTAGCAAGTAACCTACTCTATATGCAATCCCTACAGGTCTGTCATCAGCATATTTATCAGTAAATAATTCTCTATGCATATGTATTTTTTTTAGGATTTGATACTGCAAATTAAAACTTCGTGAATTTATTAACTTCTTTATTAGTAATTATCTTTATTAAGACAAATATACACAACTTACAGGAGTCAATATATTAAATTGAACAGAAGAAGTAGTAATAACTACCGCCTCCTTGGGCCTAGATACTTAAATGACATTTTTACCACTCTCTTTGTACATCGGATTAAATAGATAAGCAAAGAAATAATTTTTTTTTGCCCAAGTGTATTCCTAATTAGCATTGATTCATACTCGGCAAGCAACTCCTTCCTCTTTGAAAACCCTTCTGCTCCAACATCACACAGAACGTCACCAACTAAAGCGAATCGAACTCTAGAATCTAACAAGCACTTACTAACAAACAACCCATCAGATAAAACTTGATAACTTTCTGAATATAAACCATGATCTAAATGAAGTGACTTTCTTATTATTGCACCACCTGTATGAGATGGAAAAACTCCAGGAGGTCCAGATAGAATTCTATCTGGGCGAATCGAGTTAACTATAACATTATTCTTTTTTATGCTAAGAAAAAAAATATCAGATTTGAGGGTAGTTAAAGCTAAACTAATCATATCTAGCTTTTCAAAATCAAAAATATCATCAACACCAAGAACCAAATAATACTCAGTTTTAACTTGCTCAACTCCGAAATTCAGAGCGTTATATATTCCACTATCAAGTCCATAATACACCTTAATTTTACTATTGTTACAAGTTTCTATTTTATGAAACGACTCTTCTTCCCCCCCTGCATCAACGACAAGCATGCTAAAGCATTCGCTATCCACCCTAGAAAACTCACGTATAATACTATTTAATGCTTTGTAAGCAAAATAATTGGGCACAATAAAGGTGATCATATATTCCTAACAGTTTACTCAGTTGATAATGAAAGCCAATCTTCAGAAGTTAAGCGTAATTCGTCATATAAAATTTTCGACTTTAGATCGGAAAACAATGAAATAACGCTTCTACTAATTACACGCCCTTTTTCTCAATAAGATACATAGCCCTATTTTTCTTCTAGTTGCTCTTTGTGCATTATTATAGAGAATTCTGATTGTGTTACTCCTCTCTTTTAATCATTAAGCCCAGTCCTTGTTCAAATTTAATAAACTCCTTATGATATATATTTTTAAGTTTATTATTATTCGCATAAATTCCAAATTGATCTCCTTTTGTCCCATCTGATATAACAATCTCCTTATCCGAATTTAAAAAAACCTTCATTAAATAAATCATATCCTTAACGGTAGTTTTTTTACCCGTGCCAATATTAATAATTTCATTAAAAAAATCTTTATTATAAATAGCTTCAACACTCACATCTGTTATATCATCTATGTGTGACAAATCTCGGAATCTTTTAACAGAGCCTTTTACTTCTACCACATCAAAATCATCATCTATAAATTGCCTTAAGTAAATGCTAACCATTCCCTGCTTCAGATTATCAAGATTTTGACCTAAACCATAAACGTTAAAATAGCGCAAGGCGGTGTAATTAATGTCATACTGTTCTTTATATATTTTTAAGTAATTCTCGCTAGCCAGCTTTCCAACTGCATAAAATGACTTTGGACTTACGTCATCTTTTTCACTAAACTGCTCCTTTTTATTTTGCTCTCCATATACTGACATTGTACTAGCGTATACAAATCTATTGCATTTTGTTTTAACGGCATAATCTAGAAGCATTAACGTAGAGGCGGTATTAGAATCCAAATCATATATAGGATTTTCAAAACTTACCTCGCCTGAAGACTGCCCTGCAATATGCAATATAGCATCAAACTTCTGATCATTCAACTGATTGATACTCTCTTTATTTGCAATATCGCCCTCAATAAAATTACAATTCTCAGGTATAGAAGATTTAAACCCTGTAGATAAATTATCTATAGTGCTAACTTGATGCCCCAAGTTCAATAATTTTTGTGCAATATGAGACCCTATAAATCCAGCTGCACCTGTTACTAAATAATTCACAATAACTCCTTATAATTTTCCAAATATTGCTCTGATAAGCTAATTAAATTAGAATTATTAAATCCATAAAAATCAAGATTATTTTTCTTTGCTGCCTCATAGTCATTAAAACTGTCTCCAATTAAAACCGTCTCCTTTGCTACATAGTTATTATCCAACAACACATCCTTAACCAATTTATTTTTGTGTATTGGTGATCCATGTATTGATTTAAAATAATCGGAAATTCCTAATTCTTTGCATAAGAACCTCAACTCTTCGCCATCAGAACCAGACACAATATGTAAATTATATCTCTTGGAGTTGTCCTCAATAAATACCAATGTATCGGGAATTAAATAACTTTTGTCAGTCAACTTTTTTTTCATAATCCCTGAAAAAATTTCTGCATAATCTTGAATCTTTTTTTCTGATATCTCTTTACCTAATAATTCATTATAAAAATACTTAATTTTTACATAGCGAGATAGTCCGCCGTTCTTGTTATGATAATCCAATAATTTGCCAACCAGATTATCGTCAAACTTTTCAAATATCTTCTTAAAGCCGTAATCTCGAATAGGCATACTATTCAAAATAACACCATCGAAATCAAAAAGAATATTTTTTATCATAACAAGCCTTTCTTATTTAAAAAATTCTCAACTTTCTTTACATCTTTTGGCACATCAACAGCAATAGAATCAACTATTGTCTCGATCATCTTCACCTTATAACCCAAATCTAGAAATCTAAGTAACTCAATATCTTCGAATTGCTCATTACGAGTCTTACTTCTCTCAGAGAAGGTGCTTAGGGCCTTCTTGGTAAAGCCATAGACACAGACTTGTTTATTGTAAGTAGCTTGATTGCTTGATTTATTAAAAGGCACAGGGTGTCTTGACATATAAATAAGTTCATTGGCCTCACTTATAACTACCTTGATAATAGTATCGCTATCAACCTCTAACGGATCATCAATCTCCTTGTACAATGCATAAACACCGTAGGTGTTTGTATATTTTTTATAGTCGCTGACAATCTCACTAATAGATTCAATATCAATAACAGGTTCATCACCTTGAATATTAATATAAAAATCGTAGTTTTTTGTTTGCGCCACTTCAGTCAATCTATCTGTTCCTGTTTGGTTATCCTTGCTTGTCATAACTACAGGTATACCCTCTTGAATACAATAATCTTCAATCTTTGGGCTATCTGTTGCAACCACCAACTCGTCCAATAACTGCGACCTCTTGACCTGGTCATAAGTTCTTTTGATCATTGGAATGCCATTAATCAGACATAGTGGCTTGCCTTGAAATCGGCTAGAATTATATCTTGCAGGGATGACACCCATAATTCTTAAAGGTATATCCTCAGTGTAAATAGAGGGCGTTATTAACTTAATGTCAATTAACGATTCTAACTCTTGTAATGAACTACTAACAGCATGATTTAACTCAGAAAATAAATCCTCATTAGCAATTACATTAGTTTCATCATAAGCATAATTATTTTTACCTACTTGATAACCATCTAACCCTGCTATTTCAACCCGTCTAATATTCTGAGAAATTAAGTAATTAATCATTAGTATTGCCGTATTGGTAGTAAAAGCCTCTTTGATATAAGAAATTTCCTTAAACTCAATAATGGTATTAATATTTTGGTTGTGCTTAATGTTAGTTGTAATAATATATTTCTCTATTGGCATCTTATCTTTAAACTCATCAAAGCGTTGCTGATTTGAGAAAAAGTAATAGTCACAATAAAACTGAGGTTTATGATTTAAGGCGATAACAAAATAGCTATCACTTTCTAATTTTTGCTTAATAATTTCTATATTTTCGATAACCGAATACCCGGAAGCAATTAATAACACTTGCTTATTATTGGGAATTTTTATCACTCCTTGTGCCTTTGATTTATTTTTCAACAAGAATTTTTGATATAAATCCTTAATTAATTTCTCATCAAATGAAACTTTTTTATCTATAGGAATGCTTTTTAACACCCCTTGAATGTCTGCAATACGAGTGGTTTTCTTATCAAATAAATAAGAGGAATAATTAGGGTGGCAGTTAAATGATGCCGAAAAATACTGCGCTGGGGAAAAACCCCAAGATTTTTTTTTAGAATAAAAAACTAGAATTTCATCAATAACTTCAAGCAATGGCAAGATGTTATATCTTTTTTTACTTTGATTACTTTGATTATTTAAGTAATCTACAATAAGCTCAGTATTCAAATTGCCAGCACCTCTGCCCATGCCGTAAATGCTACTATCAATAATTATTTTCCTGTCAATTTTACTATTGTACAAATCAATCGCATTGGAAAAAGCTAATTGCATATTGTTATGTGCATGATATCCCAGTCTAATATTCTTATTCAAATGGGAATCTGCCAAGCTAACATAATGCTTAAATTCAGTCAGAGACATTGAGCCAAAACTATCAACTATATAAAATGCATAAATATCCAATTGATTGACAGATTCTATTGCAGATAAAAATTCATCATCAGAATAAATCTTAGTAGCCATTGGCTGAAAAAATAACTGATACCCTAAATCAATTATTTTTTCAGCCACTAACAAGGCATCGCCTATATCTCTCTTATGGAAAACAAGCCTGATTCCATCTATTTCTGTATCGAACTTTTTGGGCAGTTGATCCACATCAAAAGCAAATAAATCAATCATCACCACCATTGACACACTTTTATTTACACCGTTCAAAATTCTACCAATTGAATTCATTGAATTAAACAAGGTTGAATCTCTTTCCTTTCCTTTACTGTCATTTAGGTATCCTAACTCAATAATATCCACGTTAGACGCCTCCAATGATTCAATAATCTTTAAGATTTGAGATTGCGGAAAGCTCCAGTTATTTACATAACCACCATCTCTAAGAGTGCAATCCAATATTTTTAAACTATCCATTATTCACCTATTCTATTTATATTAAACTAACATCAGAAATTTCACAATTTTTTATATCATCCAGGTTTGTTGTGTAACTAAGATGCATTGCATCTTTAATCTCTTGAACTGTCGTCTCAAGCGTTACATCTATGCCTTTTTTTAAGATCATTGACTCTATTTTGATTAACATCAAAACCAACAACTTCTCGTTTTTTTTTACAAATTCTACTGCAAGAGGAAGGCCTACATATCCAAGGCCGATTAAGGCTATTTTTTGTTATTCATACTCTCTCTTTGTGTGATAAATTTAGAAAGGGATTTTTTCCAATGGTTAATACCTATGTTAAATTTATTAACCAATCTTTCCTTGCTCATTAAGCTGTTCCTAGGCCTCTTTGCAGGTGTCGGATATTGTTCTGTTGTTATCGGGTTAACCTTACAATCTATCTTTGCTATTTTAAAGATTTCTTTAGTAAACTCATACCAACTTATCTCACCCTCATTTGAGTAATGATAAAACTGAGTCGTTTGATTCTCTTCTCTAAATTCTTTACTCTTTATAATTTCTAATATTGCACCTGCTAAATCAGTTGCATAAGTGGGTGAGCCTATTTGATCACTGACTACGTTTAACTCATCTCGCTCCTTACCTAGTCTTAACATAGTGCTAACAAAGTTATTGCCATATTCTGAATAAACCCAACTGGTTCTAATGATAATGGCGTCAGTTGGCATTATTTCTTTCAGTGCTTGCTCTCCAGCCAGCTTAGTCTTCCCATAAGCATTAATAGGGCTGGTTTCATCTGTTTCTACATATGCTTTATCACTTTCTCCGTCAAAGACATAATCTGTGGAGATGTGTATTAACTTTGCTTTTTGTGCTTTAACAATCTCTGCTAGTTGCTTAACTGCTAAATGATTAACCTGATTGGCAAGCTCTTGCTCGTCTTCTGCTTTATCGACTGCAGTGTAAGCTGCAGAGTTAATGACAATATCAAACTTATCATGATTATCAAAGTAGTTGATAATACTGCTATTGTTACTCAAATCTAATTCTTCTCTTCCAACAAAG
>Ga0233443_1003427_pt1 | contig 11059 bp, 7 predicted proteins | sample SI_123_September_2_FD_182784 | JGI IMG/M metagenome (GOLD analysis project Ga0233443, IMG submission 182784) | Seawater microbial communities from Saanich Inlet, British Columbia, Canada - SI_123_September2016_200_MG | ecosystem: Environmental > Aquatic > Marine > Inlet | place: Canada: British... | reverse complement strand
GTATCTTCAAAATATCCAGTCGCATAAACGTCACCCCAATTATCGAGGTTGATTGCCAAACCAACGTCATTGCTTTCTCCACCTACAGATCTTGCCCATATGAAATCACCATTAGTATCTAACTTTTGGATAAATATATCCTTTTGTCCATTGGAAGTCAGGTTAAAAACTCCAACACCAGGATTAAAATCAACTGTGGATCTAAAGTAACCAGTTGAATATGTATTTCCCTGTGCATCTATGGTGATGGAATAGCACATATCGTGGTACCAACCGCCCACGGATTTGGCCCAAATTAAGTTCCCTATGGAGTCTAACTTTTGGATGAAAATATCAGCCCCCCCGTTTGCAGTTAAAGTGAAAATTCCGATACCAGGATCAAAGTCTACTGTATCTGCAAACATTCCCGCTATATAAACATTTCCAAGGGTATCAGTGGTGATTCCCGAACCTTCTTCGCCTGATATTCCTCCTACGGACTTAGCCCAAATAAAATTCCCATTGCTATCTAACTTCAAGATAAAAATATCCCAATACCCATTTGATGTTAGGGTAAAAACTCCAATTCCAGGATCAAAATCTACAGTATCCTGATAATGTCCGGTGATATATACATTACCACTGATATCGATAGTGATAGATCTGCTCTTATCCACAGATGTTCCGCCTATTGATTTGGCCCAGATAAGATTACCATTGTTATCCAATTTCTGAATAAAAAAATCTGCGTTGAAGAAATTTGATGACAAATATAAAGTACCAATACCTGGATCAAAATCTACAACACCTATAAAATGCCCTGTTGTATAAACATTTCCGAAAGCATCAGTGCATACTGATAATGCCCCATCATAGTAAATACTACCGAGAGGCCTGACCCATTCAAGGTTAGCAGGCTGAGCATTAACCAGTGTTGTAAACAGAATTATTTGAAATGCTAACCAGATTTTTTTCATCGTCAATTGATTTAGCCAATACATAGTTGCTTTCTTAGTCTAAACGAATTTAAGCTATTCGGTTGAGAATGGCAAATTGCTATAATACAAACGGTTAAACAAAATCTTCCTCCGCTGTGGCAAAATATTAATCAGCTAACTGAACAAGAATACTAAAAAATCAACCATCCAACAATGAAACTGATTATACAGCTGTGCGGATCAGAATGACAATTATGTATTCATGTTTAATAAGCGCTTTGCTCAACTTGCAATGGCTGTTAAGCAGATACCTAATTATTCGTAAATAACTTACTTCTTCACAAGTTTAAATTGCTCAGTCTCTTCTATTGAGCTTACTTCAATAAAGTAAACACCCTGTGCCTAGTTTAATTCAAATTGGTGAGTTGATGTATTGATGTTCGCTGCATATTTATTAATTGACCATTAGCACTATATACTTTGACAGCTACATCGGTTAATGTACCTAGTTCATAATATAACATCCCCTGCGTTGGATTAGGTATGATAGACACATCGTTAATAAAAGGCTTTCATTTATATCCAGCGATGAAATGGTAATACATTCAGACGTGTCTGTACATCCATTCTGGCTTATTTCAACTGCATAATCACCATTTGCTGTAGCGGTAAAAGTTTGTGCTGTTTCTCCAATTATTACAGCGAAGTTGCTGTTGCATGGAAACGGAGGATCAACAATTAACAACGCATTGATGATATGGATTAAAAATAGCGATCTGGAGACCTTTGTTTTAAACGATGAAGTTCTAAACTTCGAGTCTGGTACATGCAGGAACTCACTTACCGAATAATAATCTTCCTACTAAATATATCCCTATTGGTATAAGCTCTCAGAACATATACACCTTTTGGTAATTGCTTAAGATTAAGTGAACTTTTCCCCGAGTTATCAGATGACATTTGCTGGACCATTAGCCTTTGTCCATGTATGGTATAGACTTCGAGCAGAGCTATTGATGAATTTGGTATGGTTACATGAAACAATCCAGCGCCGGGGTTTGGATAAACAAGCATCTGACTTGCCGTATATTCCGATGAATAATTAAAGGGCTTTACAACACCAATCCTGCAAATAAATGCATCACGAAAGCCATAGGTAATCAGTGTTGTATCATGGAATTGGGCTGTTTCCTGGAAGCCACCACAGGCATAGACAGAATGATGCATAGGCCAGACAGATGCTCCTTTGTCATATTGAGTGCCCCCTGCTCCAATGACCCACAGGTAATTTCCATTGGCGTTCAGTTCCGCAACAAATATATCCCAGTCACCTGTTGATGCGAGTGAGGTATCCCCGTAAATAGATTCGTCCATAAATCCACCCGAAACATATATATTTCCAGAATTATCATCATAGGTCACATCAGTGAACTGGAAATCGTAATTGCTTCCACCTCCGGCTGTTTCCACCCAAACCAGATCCCCTGCTCCGGAATACTTCGCAATAAAATTATCATAGGTGTGTTCTGCCGTTAAAGGAACCGTATCTGCAAATAATACAGAATCTTTGAAAATCCCGCTCATATATACGGAATTGTGCTCATCACAGTCCAATGAATGTCCGGTATCATAACCATAACCACCCGCTTTTCTTGCCCATATAAAATTACCGTTCGTATCATATTTGGCCAGAAATATGTCATAAAATCCGTTATACTGGCCATAGGCAAGTAAGGTCGTGTCACCGAATAACGCGGTTTTATCAAATGTTCCTGTAAGGTATATTCCAGGATCTGATTGATTGTCTGCAACGATACCACATCCTTTGTCATAGGCCATATCTCCTGCCTGCACAACCCACATCAGGTCTCCAGCCTGATTATGTTTTGTTATGAAGATATCCTGACTGCCATATGAGGTAAGAACTGTATCTCCGAAATCTGTCAGGTTCTCGAACCAACCGGTTACGTAAAGATTATTGTTGATGTCGGTTGTGACTCCGTATGATACTGAGCCGCTGCCGTTGTAATGATTAACCCAATGGAAATTTCCAGCCGTATCGTACTTTGCTACAAACCCAACCCTGAGATAGGAAGATGTAACCGTTGTATCGCCAAATATGGCTGCATTTTCCATCCCGCCCGCTATATAAATATTAGCTCCATCGAGTGCAATTGAGCGGGCATAATCCGACTCAACACCACCTGCCTGAATTACCCACTGGCAGTTGCCGAAGGTATCCGTTTTTGCAATAAAGACATCGCGTTCGCCAAGTGATATCAGGCTGGTATCACCAAAATGAGCAGTGTCCTGAAAATGTCCGGCAATATATAAATATTGTTCATCTCCGACCATTGAATAAGCCCAGTCTCCATGGTAATCAGGAGATGTGTTTCCACCAATCTGCTCTAACCAGATGAAATCCTGGGCAAAAGTTATCATGGTTCCGATGAGGAGCATGGACAATATTAAGCAACGCTTCATAAGCACAAGATATGAAATATTTGGGGAATGGATTTTATAAGTGGTGGATTGCTGACAGTGCAGAAAAGTTGCCAGGTATATTTCTTCAGGATCGTTGAATTTATAGTTTAAGCTGCTTTATTTTTCTTATTGGACCATGATTGAGGACATGCACGGTTACGGTGATTGGATATTATCAGAACTGTTATTACCTGGCTTCCTGGAAAAAGTTCCCATTGGAGGTCCGGCTATAAATATCTGTACCGCTCTAGCCTTGGATAGCATGACCAACAAACTATTTTAATGTAATATGGTATTCTCATCTCAAAGACTTGACTTTGCTTCTATAATTCCGTAAATTCATTAGAGCTTTTTTGAATTTAAATTAGAGAGTTATGGAGACAACTTATTTATGCCCAAAGTGTAAAGCGGTGCTTAATGTAACTGGTGATATCATCCTCTCTGCTAAAAACAGCAAAGGAGATTGTGGTTTGATTTTACTTCATCCTTCAATAGGAAATTACCAGGTGATCTGTCATCAGGATTTTATTATCGAAGATGGAGAAGAATCTCACTTTCGATGTCCGGCTTGTTATTCTTCGATGAAATTTAGTGGTGACAATAAACTTGCATACTTGATTATGTGCGACGAGAACAATCATGAATACAAGATTATTTTTTCTCGAATAAAAGGTGAGCAAAGCACCTATAAGATCCAGGGAGAAAGTTTGGATATTTACGGTAAAGATTCTCAGAAACACTTGGATATTATCAATTTATGTAAATTTGACTAAGGAGTTTTAACACAGATATTCGATTCATCAATTACAACATCTGGCATGGTTCGAATACGTGATGATTGCAATCCCTTACTTATTTGTTCACTACAAATGATACCAGTGCTCACGCGCGTGTCCTCCAGCGTGGTTTTGACAGTTGTTGATGCTAAATTTCGAAAAATGAACTATTCGAATCATTGAATTCCCGCATCTATAATTTTAAACGACGAAGTTATAAACTTCGCCGAGACTGGGTTTTAATATATATCCACGCGCGGTGGCCGAGGCTCAGCAAGTAACAAGGTATTGATATCAGCTGTCTGGAGACCGCTGTTTCAAATGACAAAGTTGCAAACTTCACCGAGCTGGTTACTAGCACTGTTTAATGGTCTGTTAGCTAGTATTTTGTATAAAAGAAATAATTCAAAACTTTCAGGTTTTCTTCACCATTTTGATTATAAAAATCTTCTAAAAATAAATTAAACGGTTTTCGACCTAGTTTTGCTTTCTCTGCTGCAATATTGGTTAAATCCTCGATATGAATTGTGACCGTTCGGCGAGGCATGAAGAAAACTAGGTTGGCCAGCACGTAAAAAATTGCTTTGAGCATTTGAATAAAAAGATTGGGGGTTTTTCCTGTTTTTGCTTTCGACCACATACTTCCCCACAAACCTGTAATTCGCACACCTAATACTTTAACATCATCTGGGATTCTGCTAACAATGTATTGTGTAGATTTCTTATTGTATATTTTTTCATATCCCTGAGCTGCTAATTGTCCGCTTGGGTAGAGGACAATACACTTTCCCCGCCTGAATCCCTTTAAAACAGACCGGGAAATGTCGCTTAAGACATTAAGGTTTCGACTCCCGGCTTCAAGATTGCTTACGCGTACAGCACCCAGGCTGGTAAAAAGAGATTTTAACAAGGGGATATCATAAAAGGTTGAGGATATCACAGGAATGGCATTTGTATCTCTATATATGTGGCTCATTAGTATTATCGGGTCTATAAGTGCCTGGTGATTTGGTAGGATAAGGGATGGAGATGAGTCTTTCAATATTTCGGCACCTTCAATAGTAACCTTGTATCGCAAGGAGGTCATATACTTTAAGAATGCAGCAAATTTTACAAGTACACTTATCAGGAATGTTGGTTGTTCTCTCATTAATTAATTAGCGATATTTGATTGAGCAGATAAAATGTAACATTATGCATTTTGTTCACTTGTCTGCTACTTTTGATAGTCCAGGTTTTTTTTAAGCTTAGCAAATTGAAGAATAATAAATCCGCCGATGAAAAATATTGCCATGGAGATCATACTGTTGCGCATACTTCCGGTAATTTGCTCTATGAATCCGTATGAAAAAGAACCTATTACTATTGCGAGTTTTTCTGTAATATCATAGAAACTGAAAAAAGAGGCGGTGTCTTTTGTTTCAACCGGTATAAGCTTTGAGTAGGTAGATCGGGAAATAGACTGTATTCCACCCATCACAAATCCAAGCATTGCAGCTAATCCATAAAACGAAACTTTCTCTTTCAGAAAATAACCACTTATACAGATGAAAATCCAAACTAGTAAGGTTACACTAATGGCAAATCCATTTCCTCTTATTTTGGATAAAAAAGCAAAAAAGTAAGCTCCGGCTATAGCTACTAATTGTAATATCAGAACTACAAAAATTATCTCATCCGTACTTAAGCCAACTTCACTCTCCGCAAATAATGGCGCCAATAACATTACTGTTTGAACTCCCATGCTGAATAGAAAAAAGGAAGAGAGGAAACGCTTCATTACTATCTTTTTGCTTACTATTCCATATACTTTTTTCAATTCTTTTATCCCCTTGCCTAAAATGTTGTAGGTGATTTTTTTGCTTGTCGTTCTATCTTTTAAATAGTAAAAAGCAATTTGTGCAAAGCCTATCCACCAAATACCAACAAGAATAAATCCAAAGCGGGTTGCCGAACCGCCAGTCTCGAATCCAAAAAGATCGAATTTGAGAAAAAGAACCAGGTTGACGATGAGCAAAATAACACTGCCTATATAACCCATTGCAAATCCTCTTGCACTTATTCTGTCCATTTTGTCTTTTGATGCAATTTCAGGTAAAAAGCCATTATAGAATACCAAGGATCCGGCATAGCCAATACTTGCGAACACAGAACAAGCAATACCATATTCAACGTTTTCGCCGGTAAAAAAATAAAGTCCGATGCAAGATAGGGAGCCCAGGTAAGTGAAAAATTGCATAAAGCGTTTTTTCATTCCGCCGTAGTCTGCAATACCCGAAAGAATTGGAGCAAGAATTACAATTACTAAAAATGAAAAAGCTATTGCATACGAGTAGAGTACTGAGTTTTTTATTGATAATCCAAAGTATTTAACCATTTCGCCACCAAAAGCCTCCTTTGTTGTGCTTAAGTAATAAATTGGGAAAATTGCTGTCGTTACTATGAGATTGTAAACTGAGTTTGACCAATCAAAAGATGCCCATGCATTAATGAGGCGTTTATCATTTTTCTTCAGCATTGTTAACGATTGTTTGAATCTGAAATTACTATGCATTAAAGGTGCATATATTTTTTTACTTTCTTTGGTATCGATAATAAGCGTGATAAACGTTACTTCTTTTAATTGGGAAGAGTTCTCAGAGTATGACTTCGACTGAGACCCAGACTTGCAACCTGCTATTCTACTTCTCGCACTTAAATCGTTATATGAACTGGTTGCATTAAACACCAGACTATTATATTAGCTTAAGCTAATAGGAAAAGTTTAATTTGAATTGGAAGAATATATTATTTTCTGGATCAAAAGATATTCGTCTCTAATCAATTGTTTCAGTGGTGGTAACAGAAGTTAAAATTTAATGAACTGGAAAAAGTCTGCCACAATAAGTAAGCCGCCTATTATGCGATTAATATTTTCCGAAAGTAGTGCTGATTTTTCTACCACTTTTTGGGCAAGAATTGCATATGCCCATAAAACAGTCATTTTGGCCAGCCAAACACCAATAACAAACAGCACTATCTGTAGCATTGAAGCGGGAATCAGATATTTAACCGAAAGGAATGCAATAGCAAGTATCCAAAACAGAAGCACCTGGATGCTAATGAAGTTCATACCATACCCTTTATAAAAGCTTTCGAAATTGATTTATTTTCCGGGATTTCCACTTTATTTTTTTAAACCAGAAAAATATCTCTGAAAACAAAGAACCGCCAGAACACTGAGCTTTACGATAGGGTTGGCTTCAATTTTATTATTTAGCAGCGAGCCTCCAAACAAAGCCGTTATTGTGAATATGATTTCGACAATTGCTGCACCAAATGCAACTTACATCGATTTGCGAATATTCACTTTTATTGCCACATCTACCACCGAAAGATTGACCACACCAAATGGAATGGTGCCGATGATAGTTGCCAGTGCTCCTATGAGAAGAAATAATATTGAATGTGCAAGTGGCATGTTTTTCTTAGTAGTGGAAAAATCCTGAAACCTGTCAAGAAAAAGAAGATATTCTACCCGACTGACGCTGATCCATGCCAGCGATGGTCTTTACTTAATTTATTCGATGAGTTCACCCTGAGTTGACTCCGCATTTCTAACCAGTATCGTAGAATTAAAACCACTTACTAGTTTATCTAATTTTCTTGCGAATTCTTCTTCATTATTGTTTTCATGAAGAGCAAAACCTAAGAAAACTATATCTGCATCTTTACTCGAATTATGCATTATGTCTATCGCATTCTCATGGTTCTTCTTTACGATAACATCACATTTAGCTGAGATTCTTGATTCAGCAATCAAAAATTTAAGTTTTATATTCATTCGATTTTGTTCATCCTCAGAAGAAACAATGGTTCTCAGGCGTATTCTTGCTCGTCTCCACTCTGTATTTAGATTTAACAAATGAGCGAGCAGAAGCATCATGTCACCATTCTTTTGCATCCCCCGCCACCAAACATCGATGAAACTATGAGTCGATGACTTTACTGTATCCGGAACATAGGCTAAAATGCTGTTTTGTTTCATTTTTGAAACAATTCGAACAATTCTTAATAATCTCTGAATTCGATCAGTCCCATCCGTCCAACCAAACATTACCGTATTCGATTGCATTCCTGCTAAACCGTTTGCCTGAATGATTCCAATAATGCCTTCTTCAAAATTAGGAACAATGTATACTTCAGGAAATGCAGTGATATTTTTATTTGCAAATTCCTCTTCCATTTCCCGTTGTATTTCCCGTGTATCCACATCAGTCTGTTTGAAATCACCGACAAATGTTCTACAAACAGTTACGATACCTTTATTTTGATTAAACCAATTTGCAATACGGGTTAATTTCATCAACCTGGAAGGATTAGATGAGAATAATAGAATATTTGGCCGCCAATTCCTGGCCGTGGAATGTTTCTCTTTCAGTTTGATCAATGCTATTCTGGCTATAGAACTCCAAAGGCCTGCCCTTACATCTCCCCAACTACTCTTTAGAGCATTTCTTTTGAGATACCAATAAATTATTATCTCAAATAATATGGCAACTACACATGCTATTGGGTTAATGAGAAACATAACAACCCCTGCACCAATACATCCAAACAGTGAAATGATCCAATGAACTTTTATGGTTGGCCTGTATGAAAGATCACCAACCAGACTTTCAATAACAGCGGCTAAATTAATCGCTATATATAAAGTCAGGAAAAATACGGTTACCCATCTGCCTACAGCGTTAAGATCACCAAGGGCAACTGCCAGCAGTGCAATTCCTCCAGTTACCCAGGTAGCGATTGTTGGCTGACCAGTCTTGCTTGTTCTTCCTAATATTCCGGGGGCAATTTTATCCAGAGATAATGCCTGCAAAACTCTTGGCCCTCCTAGTATACTTCCAAATGCTGAGGATAATATCGCTCCCCAAAGTCCGGGATAGACCAATACCATACCTAAAAAAGCGACCTTCGACCAGACAGGCAGTGCGCTTGTATCTATTCTCGCCATTGTAACACCATCCACTTTCGAGCTTACTGACAATGCGATTAGAATTAAAATATAGATAAGGGTGCCGGTTAATATAGCTAATATGGTTCCTTTAGGAATTGATTTCTTGGAATCCTTCAAATCTCCACTCATTCCAATTCCGGCACTAAATCCTGTAACAGCAGGGAAAAATACGGCGAAAACAAACCAGAATCCTTCAGGTGCTGAACGATGATAATTCGGAACCATTTCAGGTGCCTGAAAACCGCCAGATAATACTCCGGTGAATAAAGCAATCACACTTATCCCAACGGCTATCATAATTGGAATCTGCATTTTCAAACTTATGTTTGCACTTTTGCCGGCAACAGCAGTAGCAAATAGAATAATCAGAGCAGCCATTAATTGAACAGGAGGAATCCCCCAATCTACCGGCCAAAATGGAGCAAGAGATTCAGCTAATCCAAAGGCATATAAGGTCAGGCTGAAAGTTCTGCACAGAAACAAAGGTATACCGATTGCTCCACCAAGTTGAATACCCAGACTTCTTGATATCATGTAATATTCACCGCCAATGCCTACCTTCATATTAGTTGATATAGCAGAGGCACTAAGACCGGTAATAAAGGTAATTGTACTGGCAAGTAAAACAGTAAGTAGTGTTAATGGTAAACCAAGATTGCCCAATACCCATCCAAATCTGAGGTACATCATAACACCAAGTATTGTTAGTACGCTCGGTGTAAATACGCCTAAAAAGGTGCCGAATTTTATTGTTTGAGGTACAGTCGTGTTTGACATATAAAAAGTGGGTTTCCTGATAGAAATTAGATAAGCTAAATCATTGTTTGAAGACGAAAGTAGGGAATAAATCTAATGCTTGCAAATAGCAATTTATTGGATGATAAAGAATCTTTTTGATAGAATATTATTGATTATAAGGTTTATTTAATCCACCTTCAAAACCTATTTCACTTTATTCAGAAACACAACTGAAAAGCTCCAATTATAGCTTCCAGGGTACTGATTTAGCGGGCAGCATATTGGGATGGTTAAGTATGAACCATGCGTGAGGACACGTGCGGCAGCAGTGTAAACTTGTTTTAGGACGATACAAGCTTCAGTTTAAAGTTCAGGCCCCATTCTCTTGTATTTGTAATCTCTACCGAATCATTACCATGGGTATGGTGTGCAAACAACGACCTTCTGTCTCAAGCCTGGCATAATAAGTTCCGAAGCTTGTTATATCGCCTCCATCATTTTTTCCATCCCACAGAATTTCGATGTATGAAGCAATTGAATGGCTGATAATCAATGATCTGACTAAAGCACCACTCGAACTGTAAATGTTTAGTTTAACATGCTCATATTTCTTTATGCCTGCGCCATCGATCCTGATGGTCGTTGAATGAGAGAAGGGATTGGGATAATTCTGCATCACACTGGCATCGGAATATAGTGTAGACTCCATCCTTAAAGGTGTCAATCCAGCATGATGCATTTTTAGAAGGAAAAGCCCTACTCCTGCTGTACCAGTTGAAAATCCTGTATAGTAGCCACCAAAACTTGACCAACAATATCCTGTGCCAGAAATCTCTGCATTTGTTTCCAGCCACAAAGCTGCATCTTCTGCATAATCATAGTACAAACTATCCTCAGTCAGGTAAAACATTTCCAGGAAGAAATCGCCAACACCGGCTACTCCATGACAAATGGTAACATCATATTTGTATCCACCGTTGTTGATGAGCCATGTTGCCCCAAGCTTAGCATAGTGGAGGTAGATAGTATCTGTTGTGACTTCAGAGAGCTTCATAAAGAGCAAGCATGTTCCGGCGGGACCATGACACCAACCAGTAGCATAAAAGGGGTTGCTGGCATTCTCTTTGAGCCACCACTTACAGCCA
>Ga0233443_1003426_pt1 | contig 11061 bp, 10 predicted proteins | sample SI_123_September_2_FD_182784 | JGI IMG/M metagenome (GOLD analysis project Ga0233443, IMG submission 182784) | Seawater microbial communities from Saanich Inlet, British Columbia, Canada - SI_123_September2016_200_MG | ecosystem: Environmental > Aquatic > Marine > Inlet | place: Canada: British... | reverse complement strand
TCTTTTCGTAGCCACCGGTTACAACAACATGTTCACAATACCTGGCAATAAGCTGAGCATCCGCCTTATCTGTTTTATTACGATTTAATTCCATCTTAAAAAAGGCATGTGTGATAATCGGATTAACGACCATGACATTTATTTTTTTATGAGATAAATATTGCGCTAGGAGGCTGTCCAAGAATAGAAGCCGTAGCGAGGGAAAGCCTTTTTGAGTCAGTTTTTTCGAACATTTGAGGCGAATAGTTGCGCTCTTTAACGAAAATGTTCGGGGGAAATGGCCAAAAGGGATTTTTCCGTAGTAGGGTCTCTATTCTTGGACAGCCTCCTAGCTTAGTAGTTGATCGTTTGATCAAACTCATAGTCCGGTATTGGATCAACTGCGTTAACATCCCATATTTTTTATTATTTGATTTATAGTATTTTGCTGATACATTGCAATAGTGGGTATGGGGACGCTTTTCCAATACTGGAGATTATTGGCAATAAGCGTCTCTTAAACCTTTTGTATTAAGCCCTTTTTAAAAAAAGGGCTTTTTTTGTTTATAGGCTTTGGAAAGTAAGTATGTATTAAGCTCTTTTGCCCTGATTTAGCCAAACTAGCCGATTGTTGAAATCATCTAAGGATGTAATAAAAATAATCCGTGCAGGTAATTGTTTTTGTTTATGCAGAGATTGTGCACCAGGTCCTCCAATCCATAATTGAATATTATCAGTTAACCGTTCTGCCAGACTGTTTAAATCCTCGATTACCTTTGCAGAGGGCGGATAACTCATAATACTTAAAGTAATGATTGTTGGTTGTATTTTTTCGCTGGCAATAATGAGTTCTTGCCAAGGTAAATCGACACCAATATAAAAACAATTACAGTGCTGGCTAGCGGCTAATAAAGATGATAATAAAATACCAAATTCATGATTTTCATCGCTCAGAGTGGCAAATATAATGCGCGGATTTTCGGCTGAAAAATAGGAGGGAATACTGTTGACCATGCTTAGAATAATGCGTTTCACGCAGGCCGTAAACATGTGTTCCTGTGCAATACTCAGATCGCCATTGTGCCACGACTCACCAACTTTTATTAACAGAGGTAATAGCAGTTCTTGTGCATAGTTTAGTGGCTCCATAGCAATTAACGCACGTTTTAATAGCTCTTCGCAACGCGCCATCTGATACTGATTCAAAGCCTGCATAATGTCATCATAAAATGTTTGATGATTAGGCTTGGTTATTTCGCTACCAAGCAAAAGGTTTTGCAGTTCAGAATTACTTTGGCTACTGATTTTTCCTATACTAAAGCCTTGTCTGGTCGCATTAGCAAGTAAGCTTAAACGTTCAACATCTGCCTGCGAATAAAGCCGTCTGCCTTGTTCATCTCGCGCAGGTACGACAGTTGCATAACGTCTTTCCCATGCCCTTAAAGTTTCCGTACTAATGCCAGTTATGGCTGTAACTGTTTTGATGGTATGCATAGTGTTTAAGTCTTGTCCGTATCCTTGTACATGGTTTGTTTATGATATATGATTGACAAATATTATACAAAAGAGTAAATTTAATAAGAAAGTTACCTTGTTTATTGCAAATAAATAATTTTTTTATTTAAACCTCGAAAGGCAAACAGTGATGATCCAGAATAATAATTACCGATATCCTAACTCGATTAACTATTCCGTTTTAAACAGACAGTGCTTCGTTCCCAGTAATGAGCTTGGTAGTTTGATGATTTCAATGCCTGTAACCAATACGTCTATTAGCCTAAGTAAAATTTGGTTATCTCGATTTACAGCTGTTAACGATGACCTTGCTGAAATTAAACCTTACACTGTGTCTAAGCCTGCTATCAGTGAAAGTAATGATAAAGAACAGAGGGAAAATAATACTCTTAGTGCTGAGCAATTAACCCAATATGCTCAGCAAATGGATCAGGCGCGTATTAAGCTCAGTCACGCATTGATCCATTCCACTTTAGGCTTACAGGCAATGGCCAAAATATTTTTACAGGCTCAAGAACAGGGTATTGCCGTATCCGAGTTAGTTAACAGAAACAATAGCGAAACTGATGCTGTACAAGATGAATGTTTTGTACAGGATACCGCTAAACAAATTGAAAGCAAGCTAATTGAGTGTTTTCAGCCAATATTGACACACCATACGAACAATTATCTAAATATAGATCTAGTTCAAACCCGGAAGTATTTATCAGAGATACATTTTTTACCTAAATTTTTACAGCAGGTTTTTTGTGCTATTACTGAACAAGGTGAATCTACTTTAGTAACTGAGGAGCATCGTGCATGGTTAAATATAATTGAAACAGAGCAACAAAAGATGCTTTCGACTCGGCAAACTATCATTAGCGCAAATTTTAAATTAGCCCCTTATATTGCTAAACAATATAAAAATCATGGGATTGCTTTTAACGATTTAGTACAGGAGGGAACTGTTGGCCTAATTAAGGCGGTTGACCGCTACGATTGCAAACGTGAAGTGCGTTTTTCAACCTATGCCATTTACTGGATTAAACAAACCATCTCTCGTGCAATTGTCAGGCAGGAGAAAATGGTTCGCTTGCCTTATAACCTGGCAGCAAAAGCGCCTTTAGTTTTAAAAGCCATGCGTGAAGTAGTGACTGAAACCAGCCAATGGCCAACGATACATAAGCTTGCTGAGTTGTGTGATATTCCTGAAGAAGAGGTACAGGCGATCGTTAATAATTATCAGCCGATTAGTTCTTTAAATCAGAGTATTAATGAAAATATCCCTGAATTAATGGGCACCTTAGAACAACATCATTACCCGCAACCTTTGGCCAGTTTGCTGAGTGCTGATTTGCAAAGTTGTTTACATTCAGCATTGTTAATATTGAGTGATCGAGAAGCAGATGTGCTTAGTCGACGTTATGGTTTAGGCAATACACCGGAAATGACGCTCCAGGATATTGCGGCACAATTAGATCTGAGTCGTGAACGGGTGCGACAGATTCAAAACGCCGCACTGCTTAAACTGAAAGCGCAATTCAGTGATGTTTTATCTGACTTTTTAGAAGCCGGATAAAAGTATAAAATATTTTTTAAATCAAATAATGACCTATTTTTTTATAACATTGCAATACAGGTTTTTTAGATGACCTGGAAAAATGAACAAGATCAACCTCAGAATACAGAAAATAAACCTCAGTCTGAATGGGAAGAAAAACTTGAATTAGTGCTCAGGCAGATAAAGAAAAACAAATTATTCTTGCTAATGTGAATCGTGATGCTGAAAAAATCAGGGGACGAGGTGATGCAAAAGCAGCTTTTGAAAATACTCAAGACACCATGCTTTTAGAGCCAAATTCAGATTTCTTTAAATATTTTTCTAAACAACAATAAGGAGTAGACAATGATCTCTCGTATGATTAAATTTATGGCTTGGATCACCATGGCCGTCGTTTTATTTGGGCTATTTTCCAGAATTACTATGCCAGATAACCAAGAAAATTATGGCGTTTCTTATTCTGATTTTATTCACGATATACGCAATGGCAATCTAGCTGAAGTCAATATTAATGGTGAAGAAATTAGTGGGCATAAGCGTAATGGCGAACGTTTTGTTACCCATAACCCTAATGATCCTAAATTAATTGATGAACTGTTGGAATATGATGTAAAAATTAAAGTTTCAACACCTGAAAAACCTTCTATGTTGATGAATATCTTTATCTCCTGGGCACCTATGTTGTTGTTGGTTGGGGTATTTGTTTACTTTTATCGCAAGCAACAAGGCGGTGCTGCCGGAGGTATGGGAGGACAAATGAGCATGGGTAAAAGCCCCGCCAAACTCATGGAAGAAGATGAGATTGTCGTGCGTTTTAGCGATGTTGCCGGTGTAGAAGAAGCAAAAGAAGATGTCGTCGAACTGGTCGACTTTTTAAGAGCACCAGCTAAATACGAATATGTGGGTGGTAAAATTCCCCACGGTGTATTACTGGTGGGTCCACCGGGAACAGGTAAAACATTACTGGCCCGAGCTATTGCTGGGGAAGCATCAGTGCCTTTTTTCTCGATCTCGGGTTCTGATTTCGTAGAAATGTATGTTGGTGTCGGAGCCTCACGGGTGAGAGATATGTTTGCACAGGCCAAAGAAAAAGCGCCCTGTATTATTTTTATAGACGAAATTGATGCTGTCGGTCGTCAACGTGGCGGTGCAGGCACAGGCGGCGGCAACGATGAGCGTGAACAAACATTAAACCAGTTATTAGTAGAAATGGATGGTTTTAGCGGCAACAACGGAATTATTGTTATCGCTGCAACAAACCGCTCGGATGTGTTAGATAAAGCACTCTTAAGACCTGGTCGATTTGACCGTGAAATTCATGTCGGTTTGCCAGACATTAAAGGCAGAGAACAAATTTTAGGGGTGCATATACAAAAAGTCCCTCAACACGAAGATGTGAACATTAAAGATCTTGCGCGGGGTACTCCTGGGTTTTCCGGAGCAGAACTGGCTAATTTAATTAATGAAGGCGCATTACTCGCAGCCCGAAATAATAAACGCTTAGTTAATATGGATGACCTGGATCGAGCTCGAGATAAACTATTAATGGGAGCCGAAAAACGCTCCATGGTAATGCGCAAGGAAGACTTGTTGATGACGGCTTATCATGAAGCAGGACATGCGATTGTAGGCCGTCATGTGCCCGAACATGATCCGGTTTACAAAGTCAGTATTATGCCGCGTGGAGGTGCTTTGGGAATTACCATGTTTTTACCTGAAGAGGATACCTATAGTGCCAATAAAGATAAATTAGAAAGCCAGATATCAGGCCTATTTGGCGGGCGTATTGCTGAAGCCTTAATTTATGGTAAAAGCAAGGTCACTACAGGCGCTTCTAATGATATTGAACGTGCCACGCAATTGGCCAGAAATATGGTTACCAAGTGGGGTTTATCAGATAAATTAGGGCCAATGGATTATGGGGATCATGAAGGTGGCTATGTAGGCACAACAGCCAAACCTATGTCTGAAAAAATGGCACAAGTCATTGATGAAGAAGTTCGCACGGTAATAGATAAAAACTATCAACGTGCGGAAGATATTTTAAAAGACAATATGCAGGTATTGCACAATATGGCACAGGCATTAATGGATTGGGAAACGATTGATAAACACCAGATTAACATTTTATTGAGCGGCAAAGAAATTGGGCCGCCAGAAGAGATTGAACCTGAAGTCATAACCAAGCCAGAAGAAGTTATAGAAGAACCACAAAAACCTAATGACCAAGGAGGTTTATTAATTTAAAGGTTTATTTCAGCCCGCTTAGATATGAGCATTGAATTACAGTTAAACCTTGATGATGGACAGACTGCCCATCCTACTTACAATCTGATCCGTTTTAAGGAATGTGCACGAAATAAAATCTACAACAAGTAATGGAAGCGGGATTTTTAGTCCCGCATGGAAATGGTGGGACTAAAAAACCCGCTTCCAAGTTGACTAATTTGTTTCGTGCATATTCCTAAGCGGCATGTTTTAAAGATTTAAAGTGTTTTATTTTCCTCAGAGAATATAAGTTTCTCCTCCAGCCACCCTTCTAAGGCAGTATTATTAGAAGGGTTTTTTTATACACAACGTAAATAGAGATCAAAAAAGCTATATAAGATTTTTAAACCAGTTCATTATTTGTCAAATAGAGTTAAGCAAGATAAACTGAAAGTAATAATTTCACCCTTTTTTCTTCAGTTCAGTTCTGCAACAAGATAAATCATCAAGCAAGCTATTAAGAGATTTTTTATGCATACAGTACTATCTAAATTAATTAAATATATTCTCGAGGTTAATTTATACCTGGCCTTATTAATTACATTTATGGCGACGATTTTGGCATTTTCAGGTAATAACGGTTTTATCAGTACAGGACAAGACTTTGCTAATCCCTTAATGAATAATTTGAAAATAATGCTAGCTTATCTGGTTTTAGCTCAGATTTCTGTATTTGGGTTTTGTTATATTAAACGCAGCTATAAAGAGCTGGTGATCGTCGGTGTTGCGGTGTTATTTATCCCGGCTGGATTAGAATTTTACGCTGAAGTTAATCAACTGTATATTGATGAAAAATTTACTGTTTTTTGCTTATATAACGGTTTAGCGCATATTTTCTATGGGGCACTTTCTTATTTTCCTGATCAAAATGGAGAACCATCCTGAATTCAAGTCATAAGTGCATAACCCAATAAATTTTTAATATCTATCCCAGTTAACTCCTCAAAAGCTTCATAAGGAATCTTGTAGCCTGGCACTTTTTAGGCCTGCTATTAAGCTTATGGATCGCCTTAAAAACGTCTTTTGTAGTGACATCAGCAAGCTCCATTGCCTTTGGAAAATACTGTCGTAATAAACCATTGGCATTTTCGTTTTGACCTCTTTCCCAAGAGCTATATGGCTTAGCAAAATATGTATCACAATCCAGTGCTTCAGCTATTTTTTCGTGCAGGATAAATTCCTTTCCATTATCAAAAGTAATTGTTTTAACGAAGTTTTTTATCGGATCGAGCATTAAAACAGCTGCATCTAATACGGGTTGAGCCTTTTTTCCTGATAAAGGAAAAGCCAGTCTTAATTTAGACTTTCGTTCATCCAACGTCACAATGGCTCCCTTGTGGTTTTTACCAATAATTGTATCCGCTTCCCAGTCGCCAATACACTTACGATAGGTTTTATTCTGGTGCCGAAGGTGCTTGTATAGTTCACCTCCAGTCTTTTTGGCAACCAGAATATGCGGGTAGATTGTTTCATGATGAAGACTGATAATTCCATCCTTCTTTAATCACCCTGCAACCTGTTCAGGGCTCCAATCTTCGACAATGTAACCATTAATAATGCCTTTGATTTCAACAGTCAATTTAACGTCCTTAGGCTTGTTTTTATGCCGATCTTGGGCAAAATTCTCAGCCTGCTTATTCCTATCGCCTCTTTGGTCTGTATTTCTAAAGACCTCACGTGAAATACTGCTTTGGTTTCGCCCTAAGGAGACTGCCATTTCATTCTGAGAAGTTCCCTTTTTTAATTCGATTTCTATATAATGTCTTTCTTCAGGACGTAGGTGTTTATAGCTCATTTGTAGCCGCTGTAAATTGTTTGGTAGCTGTTTACTGTACACCGGTGTCTTGTCTCAATTCAACCGGTGTATTGCTATCCGTTACTTTCAGAGGTTATGCACTTATTATACGAATTCAGGTATGATAAATACAATACATAAAGAATATAACTTGAGAACCGAAAAATTAACACACTATCCTCATATTACCGGGATTATTTTTATAACCTTAATCATTCCCTGTTATATAGGTGATATTTTAGGTGATTTATCCGGCCGTGCAGCTGTTATTTATTGGTTAATAATGTTTCCCTTGTTTTTTGTCATCACGCTTATTAATGAAATAGCAAAAGAACACTAAAACGGTCACAAAATACCCCATTTTATTCGCTCCAGTTTTGTCTACTGGCTGGGTGCATTTATTTCAATATTGATAGTGCTTTTTCTTTGGCATGCAAGTCACCTGAGTGCTAAAATAGCTGTATTAGTCATTCATGTTATTGTTGCTCAGACTATGTTTTTATTGGGTAGACTTGCGGAACTAAGGTTTTATCTAATCGGTTTTTTCTTATTTTTAACGGCCATTATTACGACTCAGTTTCAGGGGTATTAGGCGGTACCATTTTATTTGCAGCGCCTATCGTTTTGTTAGGTTTTTATTATGAATCGACTAAAATAGCTTTAGAGTAACCCTTAAAAAAATATTATTCATTGACTTATAAATAATTATGACAAAAAGAGCAGTATTATTAGCTAATTTAGGTTCGCCTGATCAACCTGATACCAAGAACGTTAGACGCTACCTTAACCAGTTCCTGATGGATCCGTATGTGATTCAACTCCCCTGGTTACTCAGAAAGTTTATAGTCAGTGTGTTTGTTTTGCCTACTCGGCCTAAAACTTCAGCACATGCCTATCAAAGTGTTTGGACTAAACAAGGCTCGCCGTTAATTGTATTATCTGAGCAATTAAAAAAGGCCTTACAGTCAGCAGTTGATATGCCAGTTGCTATGGCGATGCGTTACGGTAAACCCAGTATCGAGAGTCAGCTTTTAGAATTAACAAAACAAGCAGATATTAGTGAGGTTTTATTTATCCCTATGTATCCACATTATGCCGAAAGCACTGTGTCGACATCAGTAGCAGAGGCAAAACGGGTGATAAAAAAACATAAGCTTAAAGTGACATTAAAAGTATTTGAGCCATTTTACCAGAATGACAATTATATAAGAGCTTTAGTCAATAGTGCGCAGCCTTATCTTGATCAGCAATATGATCATTTGCTGTTTAGTTATCATGGGCTACCTGAGCTACATATTACTAAACTAGATAAATCAAAAAAACACTGTCTAAAGAGTAAAACTTGCTGTGAAACACCAAACAAAGCACATCAAACCTGCTATCGTCATCAGGTTTTTCAAACCACCCGTTGTTTTGCCAAAGAGGCTAATTTAAAGCCTGAGCAGTATTCTATAGCGTTTCAATCTCGGCTTGGACGTGCTAAATGGCTGGCCCCTAATACAGAAGATCGTTTACGTGAACTGGCTAAAAGTGGTGCGAAAAATGTTTTAGTGATTTGTCCTGCTTTTGTCACTGATTGCCTGGAAACATTAGAAGAAATTGAAATTCGCGGGCAGGAAGTCTTTAAACAGGCGGGTGGTCAATCGCTAACTTTAATTCCTTGTCTAAACGACCATCCAGACTGGGTTAAAGTATTGGCATCCTGGTGTCAGCAATAATGATCTAATTTTTACTAACTTCTTATTAGGCTATAAGTATCTACCCATGTATTCAAGCCTTCTCCAGAGGTAAAAGGTTGGTGCTGAGATACGCACCTTTCGTGACCTGATACGCTTCCTATCGTTTGCACACCCTATGCATCGTCAGTCATTTCCTTAACGGAATGGCAATATCTGAGCGACCGTGAGAACGAGAAACTCCTAATACAAGTAAGTGCTAAACCGGCATTATAATCTTATGTCTTAAGGGGAACGCTCATGATTTTCCCAAAGTCATGAAAAGGGAGAGTAAAGGGGTGCTTTTATAAGATTTAGCTCCGCCAAAAGCCCTTTAGGGTATGCAGAAACAGAGATTGAAAATTTAGTCATTGAAAAAAATCAATATAAACAAAACCTCTCTGAGTAGTATGATTTAGATCTAAAAATTAAAATGTTCTCAAATTGAGTGAGTTAAAACTCAAATTATTGTTAGTTTGTAGGAGAATTTTGTGAAAGTTATCTTGATAATCTTAGCAGGTGTTATGAGTACGAGTTGTGCAACTACAGAATTTTCAAAAACAGTTGATTATGTCGATATAAATCGATTCATGAAAAAATGGTATGTGATTGCAGGTCGATTAACTTTTATGGAGTCAGGTGCATATAACGCTGTTGAGGTATACACCTGGAATATTCAAGAGGATCGCATTGATATTGATTTTACTTTGATTAAAGACTCTTTTGAGGGAAAGAAAAAATCTATTCCTCAAAAAGGATGGATTGAAAATACTCAAACGAATGCGCACTGGAAAGTAAGTCCTTTTTGGCCTTTGAAGTTTAATTACCTCGTTATTGACTTGGCAGACGATTATTCATGGACTGCCATTGGTGTTCCTGGACAAGAGTGGATATGGATAATGTCAGCAGATTGGAAAATGAATGATGAGAAATTGAATATGATTATTAAGCGAGTCTCTGAGATGGGCTATTCTGTTGAGAATATTAAGCGAGTTCCTCAACAGTGGTAGTTAAAATCAAACATCTAATGCTAACAAATTTAATGGGAGTTCTAAGACTGGATTTTCTTTGTTTATTGCTGGAAATAAAAAACTGTAATGGTCAACAAAAATCGGACACTTTCTTAAGACGCTTTTCTATTGTCAATCAGCGTCCAAAAGTTTCCACATGGTTTAGCAGGTTAACCTGTTTTTAACCCTGATTTCGGATGCTTAAACCGGTAAGAATCGTTGCCGGTTTCAGTAATGTCACCGTGGTGAGTAATGCGCCACCTGACTTCGAGAAGGGTAGATAACCTAGTTCATCAAGGATGACCGGGATGAGCTTTCTAGCCATTGCCCCAGTTTTTTTCTGCTGCTTTTTAAGTAACTAAATCTACCGCATTAAAAAACCTAATCCGCTTCTCATGGTGAATGGTAGCAACGCCTAGCGCAGTAGCGAGGTGTGTTTTGCCTGTTCCCGTCCCGCCCACAAGAACCAAAGGGGTCAGCTTCGATTCAAATATTCATCTTTTGCCGATAACCTTCTGACTTCCTATTCCCCCTCGGCTTTCGAGTTGCTTCGCGTTGAGTTAATTCCTCTATATGTGATTCGAATTTATTATTACCAAGTAATTAGGCTTTATTAGTTGTCTGAGGAATTTCATCTAGCTGTTTTTCATTGATATGATGTTTAAATATCGCTCGATAATTTCTGCATCGCTCCTCAACATCTTTTCCGAGCATTTGATATATTTCATGCGCAGTAAAAGACTATCTTCTTTAACCAGTGCATTTGCATGATAACTTGACCAGGGATAGTCTTGAGGCTGTTTCACCATGTATGCACGAAACAGGTTTAATTCAATATATCGACTACAGACCAAAAGATATTGCTCACTGACCAACAATGTCGCTTTATAGAGACCTTCCCATAGAGTTCCCGTTCGTTGGTACTGTAGATATAGATAATATTATCAACACGATTTAAGCATTCTTAAACTCAAAAATATTGATTATCAATATTACCTCTAAAAATATACCTGGGTTTAAACAACTAATCACCGAAATAGAAAAATCTGAAATTGAAAAAGTGCTATTTGTTAGCTCTACCTCGGTATATGACAACTTAAACCAAACAATTATGGCTCTATGTGAATCTTAGTGGGTAATGCGATAATAGGACCATGAATAGTGAATTTTTATTTAGTCAGGCTTTAGGCCTACAATCACCTTGGAAAGTAGAAGAAATTAACTTTTCAAACGACA
>Ga0233443_1003424_pt1 | contig 11069 bp, 10 predicted proteins | sample SI_123_September_2_FD_182784 | JGI IMG/M metagenome (GOLD analysis project Ga0233443, IMG submission 182784) | Seawater microbial communities from Saanich Inlet, British Columbia, Canada - SI_123_September2016_200_MG | ecosystem: Environmental > Aquatic > Marine > Inlet | place: Canada: British... | reverse complement strand
ATAAAGACCTCAGAGCCGACAGTTCTCCGGCATCTAGCCAAAATCCTCCACAAGTGGGACATTCATCAATTTCCACATGTTTTTTTACACTAAAAAAATGACGATAGAGCACTATGTCTTCGCACTTTGGGCACTTGTGTCGTTTATCCATATCTGGAGAAGCGTTAGCCTGTGCGATGATGTCTAAAATTTCAGACCCTGTTGCTTCATGGGGCTCGTCAAATTTTTTCAACTCCATCCAATCAAACCATAAACCGCCACATCCTTTGTCGCACACATCAATATCAATACCATCAAATGTTTTTTCACTGAGTTTGGAATCACAAGCTGGACAAATCATGAGTTGCTCCTTGAGTTTTTCTTTATATGTTAGCATAATTTATAACAAGTTCCATTTCTTTTCAAAGGGGATTCGTTGAAAGGTTTAAATCGTAGATTAGGTCTAGGTGCAGTTATAGCCATTAGTATGAGTGCTATGCTTGGCAGTGGTATTTTTGTTTTACCTGGAATTGTTGTGGGACAAACAGGGCCGGGATTATGGGTCACATACCTTTTGTCTGCACTGTGTGTATTACCTGCTGCTCTTTCAAAATCAGAATTAGCAACGGCTATGCCTTCTTCAGGGGGCACCTATGTTTATCTAGATCGAACATTTGGCCCATTAGTAGGAACAGTAGCTGGTCTTGGTTTGTTTCTATCTCTCCTGTTAAAAAGTGCTTTTGCTTTAGTAGGGTTTGGTGCTTATTTTTATGTTCTTGCACAAGTGCCGTTGTTACCCCTCTCATTAGGGCTCTTAGGCCTAATTGTTTTTCTAAATATCCTTGGAGTGGGGAAGGTAAGTAGCGCATTAGTGGCAGTAGTCATGATATCCACAGTGAGTATGCTGGCATTAAGTACGGCTTCATTATTTACACTTGATGTTGCCAACATAACGCCCTTGTTTCCAGAAGGCTTAACTGGGGTGTTTGCAAGTTCAGCCACAGTTTTTGTAGCTTTTGCTGGTGTAACTAAAGTAGCTGCTATTGCCGAAGAAATCAGAATGCCAGAAAAAAACTTACCACGAGGAATTCTTATTTCCCTACTGTTGGTTACTTTGATTTATGTAATTGTTAGTTTTGTTTTAACGGCAAATATTCCTTATACAGAACTTCAGGGGAGTTTAAAGCCTATACATATGTTGGCAGAAAAAGTAGGCGGGCATTATTTAGGAATTATTCTGTCTGTGATTGCTGTTCTCACAATGGTATCTATGGCAAATGCAGGAATACTAGCGGCCTCAAGGTTTCCATTTGCCATGAGTAGAGATAACTTATTACCAGCCCAGTTTGGCCAAATTAGTTCAAAATATATGACCCCAGTATGGAGTATTCTTCTTTCAGGGATAATTGTATTCGTGATTATTATAAAATTGGATGTGGCCAAAATAGCTAAGTTAGCTTCTTCTTTTATGATTATGATTTATATGGCAGAAAATATTGCTGTGGTTATTTTAAGAGAAACTCGAACGCAGTGGTATAAGCCAGCATATAGATCTTGGTTGTATCCTTGGATGCAAATTTTTGGTATTGTTAGTGGCTTTTTGTTACTTACAACCATGGGCGGTGTGGTTGTAACTTCTTTATTCTCTATTGCGGTACCAGGGGTAGTACTTTATATGTTTTACTCTCGCAAACGCACTGATAGAAAAGGGGTCATTGGAATAAAAGGTGTTCGAAGAGACTTAGTTGAGGCCCCGTTAATAGAAAGTAGAGACGAACTGCGCTTAGAAGCTATCGATTTTTCTCGAGATTCACCTGTGGTGGTGGCGATGTTTGGGAAGGAGAGGTCCCCTGAAATGTTAGTTGAGCTAGGGGTTGCTTTTTGTAAAGGAGAAGTGATCGAGGTGGCTCATTTGACTGAGGTGCCCGAACAAACAAGTTTAAATGATTTTTGGCGAGAACCTGCTGTGGTAAAATCTTTACGGCGAAGAATGCAAGCATTGGGTAAATACAGATCTGTGGGCATAAAGTTTGACCCAGTGGTTTCTCATGATATTTATAAAACAGTGTTTGAAATTAGTCAGAGATTGCACTGCCGCTGGTTAATTACAGAGTGGGGTGGGCATACTCGATTTGCTTTTACAATACATAACCCTATGGGCTGGTTAAAAAACCACCTATCTTGTCATCATGCGGTTTTTAATGACAAGGGAGTGCGTTATATTCGTAAAATTATGGTTGTGATTCAGTTTTCAGATAATGACACTCTTGCCGTGGATACAGCTGACCATTTAGCAAAAGTTTATGGTGCAGATTTATGTTTAGTTGCAGTTAACAACTCTGGTGAGGACGAATCTGTATTTAAGGATGACCTGGAGAGTTTAAAAAGCAAATGCACGATTTGTGATTCGAAGCCATCATTTTTAATTCTTACAGGGAAGAGTAAAATGGATCCAATTATAGAAGCCACAGCAGATTATGATCTAGTGGTCATTGGGGGGCTAGCTAAAGAAGACCGCCTAGAGCGTCTATTTGGTAGTGAGCATGATAAACTCATGGCTCAGTCGGCTTGCTCTGTAGTGAGTGTACTTTAGTATTTGTTTTGGTAAATAAATCGAATTATTCAAAATAATTGGCATAACCTTCTTTTTGTAAATCTGCTTTGCTAATGAACCTCAGCGAGGCCGAGTTGATGCAATACCTTAAGCCTGTGGGTTTAGGGCCGTCTTTAAAAACATGTCCCAAGTGAGAATTGCCAAACTTGGATCTTACTTCTGTGCGAGAAGTAAAGAAATGGTTGTCTTCTTTTTCTACAATATATTTATTTTCAATTGGTTTTGAAAACGAGGGCCAACCTGATTTTGATTCAAATTTATCTTTTGAACTAAATAGCGGTTCTCCAGAAACAATATCTACATAGATGCCCTCTTCTTTGTTGCTCCAGTATTTATTTTTAAAAGGGGGCTCTGTGTCTTCATTCTGAGTCACTTTAAACTGTAATGGAGTTAGTTTTGATTTAATTATGTTCATGCTAGGTCTTGTGTAGCTTCTTTTGGAGTCTTTGGATTGAGACATTAACTTTGCTGACTTAGATTTATTGATGTTATTCATAAAATTTAAATTCTTGTTTTTCCAATGTGTTCTAATAAAGTCGTCACGCCCAGATGCATTTCTGTAGTATTTATACTTTGTTTTAGTATAGAGATTTTTTTTGTAATAATCTTGATGATATTCCTCTGCAGGATAAAAAGTAGAGGAGGCTCTTATTAATGTGACGATGGGACTTTTGAAGAATTTTTGTTGAGTTATGTATTGTTTAGATTTCTCAGCCAGTATTTTTTCAGATTTGTTTTGGTAAAATATTGCTGTTGAATATTGGTGGCCACGATCTACAAACTGTCCTCCCTTATCTGTGGGGTCGATATTAAGCCAAAAGACTTTTAATAATTTTTCGTAAGATATTATTTTTGGATTATAAGTTATCTGAACACTTTCTATGTGTTTTGTTTTACCAGCAGAAACTTGTTCGTAACTAGGGTTTTTAATTATTCCGCCAGTATATCCAGAAACAGCAGAGCTGACTCCTTTAAGCTTTTCAAAGGGAGGCTCCATACACCAAAAGCATCCCCCAGCAAAAGTTGCAGTTTTCAGATTTGTGGCAATGAGGTATTGTGAAAAACTTATTACAAAGCTGACTGAAAGAAGTTTAAAAAATAAGGCCATTAACCCTCCTGGGTAGTTATTTTCTGTTTTACTCTAAATTAGCTATGATGACAGACTATGCTTCAGATTTATTCTTGCAGAAAAAGAGTATGGAGTAAAGTGTAGCCTGTAACCTGGCTCTAACCTTAGTGGTTTTGAGTTATTTAACAAATATTACTATGGTCATAGTTGTTTTATTGGTTTAAGAGCTATTTTAAATCATTGAATAATTAAAGTTATTGAACTAAGTTGGCTCCATACAAGGGGGGCTTGTGAAGCAATATCTATTTGGAACATTAATATTTTTTATATCCGTGGTGTCTTATGCACAAAATATGCAACCTATGTTTGATTCTGCACATTCAATTGCTTTGGATGGCTTTGTAGAAAACGGGAAGATTTTAGTTAATAGCCCTTCACCTTTTACAGCTGAAAAAAGAATTCAAGAACAAATGAAGTACACCATTGGGCAACTTAACGGTGTTTCCTCTGTGGCGGATTTAAATCGACTAGAGATTAATATTTTAGATATTATCCCCACGCAGAATAACAAGTATAGTGTTAGCTATGAAGCTCATTTATTTATAGCATGGCCTAGAAATTTAAATATTCCAGAAGAGTTTCAGTTGATATTACCTGAGTCCACAGAAAATCAAGCTCTATATGATTTTTATGAGCAATATGTAGATGAGAAATGCCAAAGCTCTGGAGCTCATGATTTATCAGTGGGAATATTCTGGTATTACTACCGTCCCAATAACCAGGATTGTCAGTTAGGGACAGAAGATCAGCCAGCTTTTGCAGTGAAGTTTTCAATGCAACTTTCGGTGAGTGAAGAAAACACCCAAGGAAAATACCCTGAGTACCATAAAGTTTGGGAGGATGGTCGCTTGGTAATCACGGCAATTTTTGGAATGGCCGACTCGGAGAACACTTCCACCTATGATGCCGGAGTTTACGCTTTTCAACAAATGTACCATGATGTAATACGCTATTACGGAGAACTTATAAGTACTTCATTGCCCCCAGGTACTCATGTTGGTTTAGCAACACCTGAAATTCGATTAGTTCTTAAATCAGAGAGCGGACCAGTTGAGGTGAATTTATTTTTGGTTGAAGGCATTCGCTTTCCTTATAATGGATTTCGTCAAAAATATAATAAATTAACTAAGTACTCTGATTTTATCTCTTATGCAGGGCACTCTGGCCTAGGGGCAAATATTCGTGCCTTAGCTCGTATGGGTAAATTTGTAAAAGATCAGTATCAAATATTTTTAATTAATGGATGTGATACTTTTGCATATACAGATCATGCCTTAAGAGATGCTCATGTTGAAGTGAATCCACTGGCAGATTCACCCTATAGATATATAGATCTGATAACCAACGCTATGCCTGCTTTCTTTCATAGTAATGTACGAGCAGTCATGGCTGTAGTACGTGGTTTAACTGAAAAAAGAAAAACGTACAGAGAGATACTGAGTGATTTTGATAGTTACCAAAAAGCTTCAGTTGTTGGAGAACACGACAACCGCTGGCCAGAACCCTTTTAGTTGAAGTACTAATGCAAAATGATAAAATGACTTGTATATCACGAATAAACGGTGCCTAAACAACTTGAAGTTGCTTCCTCTGTGGGGTGGTACTAGTTCCCACTGATATTGAGATTTTCAATGCCCGTTATGTTTAAAGTTAAGAAAAGGGTTTATTATTTATTTTATTAATAAGCTGTCATCACTTTGTTGGCTGTAGCCCATATAAACTCGGTAAAAATACTTTCCATCTTCTTTTAAATAATCTCTGCGCTCTACAAGGGATTTAGTTTGGGGAGTTTGTTCGGAGTAAAAATAGGAAACGCTTTTGAGTGTGTCTTCATATATTTTTGAGTGTTCGGTGATGTTAAGTTTTAATGCTGGCAGCTCGTAACGATTACCAATGATAATTTTTTGAATTTCGGCAACAACTTTGATAGACCTAACGGCATCATTATATATAATGGCAGGTTCTTTCTGGCCTATATTGTATCTGTATTGAATAATACTGCCATTATAATATGTGTACTTAAAATCAAAGTTCTTACATTGTTCTTGCGTAACCTTAAGATTGATGATTTCATTGTCTAAGCTCATTCGGTAGTCACCACTAAGTTCAGGGCAATCATTGGCTGAAACTGATACTGAAATTAATACTAAGGTAATTAAGAATATATTTTTCATTAGGTCCTCCAGGTAGTTAAGAATATGTTAGTGCTTTACACCTATTGTTCAATTGAAAAATATGAAATGCTTGGCTGCGTAACTGTATCTGTCAAAACCATAAAAAATGTAAGACATTTAAAGTTATTAATATGGAATATTTTTCTCTTGTATCTTAGATTTATTCAAAGATATGATTTTATCAGTATATTTTGTTTTGTTTGATTCAAATAAAATTATGGGGTGTTCACATGATAAAAATAATTATAACAAATATTTTGTTATTTTTTTTGATATCAACAGGTAGCACTGCCAAAGCAAAAATTGATGCTATTTATGGACAGGATGATCGAAAAGAAGTGTCAAGGATGGCGGAAGGGCACCTAAAAAACGCCTCTAGGTCGGTGGCCGCAATTATATACAGTGAAGACCTTCCTTTTGACTCCATTATAAATAAATATAGAATTAATAAAAAACAGTATGATACTAAGCTTTGTGAAGACCTTCCTTTTTCTCAACAAGTTTTTATTGCAGGATGTACCGGTTTTTTGATTCACCCTCAGCTTGTTGTAACAGCGGGGCATTGTATTTTTTCTCAAGAAGATTGCTTTAATTATTCATGGGTCTTTGATTACGAAATAGATTATTTGCAGACAAATGATTACTGGGTAGAAAAAGCTAATGTTTATACTTGTAAAAAATTACAAGCGCGTGAGCTGGATCCATCTACAGATATAGACTTTGCAATAATCCAATTAGACCGACCGGTGGTTGGAAGAGTTCCATTAAGTTATCGTAAACAAGGTTCCATTGTTTTAGGGGAATCCATAACAATTATAGGACACCCCTTAGGTGTCCCTTTGAAATATTCAGATAATGCAATGGTGACAAACAATGTTTCAAAAAATTACTTTAGTTCAAACTTGGATTCATTTACTGGAAACTCTGGGTCTCCAGTATTTAATAATAAAAGCTTTGAAGTGGAAGGGCTACTTGTTCGTGGAGAGGCTGATTTTATTTATAATCGTAAAAAATCCTGTTTAGACTTAAAACGTTGTAGTAGTAAAAACTGTATGGGAGAAGAGGTTGTTCGGATGACAGCTATAAAATCTTCTATAGATAAGGCAATTAGGAATGTTGATTTAGAATTATTTAAAAAAACTCAAGTTTTTTAAATGATTGAGGTTGGTGTGATATGCAGTTAAGTGAGGAGATCCAAAAGACTCTGGAGTTTTTGGAGCGGGTGATGGGACTCAAACCCACGGCCTTCGCCTTGGCAAGGCGACGCTCTATCAACTGAGCTACACCCGCAATTGAAAGAATGGCTAATCTATTTGGATTTTAGTTTGATGTCAAATACTAAAGTAAGAATAATTAAATATGGGCCTAAATATAAGAGCTTAGCTATTGAAATTTCAGCTTATAATATAGCTTATCTTTTTTTGTGATTAAAGTTAGGGCATCCTTTGAGAGTTCAAATTCACCTGTAAAACTATGTTCTTTAAAACGGAGACGGCTTAGTGCACGGCCAGTGGTTGGGTGAATCAAACATATTTTAGATAAACCGCAAGGGGCAGCAATAAGCTCAGCGGCAGCGTTGTTGGGATCTAATTTGTTCATAAAGCTTTTAGATATAGGCAAGCTAAATAGTTTTCCAACTTTAGAGTTTTCATTATACAATTTGAGTCTCCAAACTCTTTTTCCATCCTTGTGACTGATGGTTCTTAGGTAGTTACTCTCTAAAATCATGGCAATTAAATGGGTATTAGGCACTTTATAAAGTGGAGTGATGGGTTTCGATTGTAGGCTTATACGCCAGTTTTCTTTAAAATTTCTGCTGTCTAGTGATAACAGCTGGTTTTTAATATTTGTGAACAAGATTTCATTTTCAAGTTCTTTAATGAGTCTAATATGCAAAATTTCTGAACTGTCATGTTTTACACTTGCATCGGAGAGAGACAAGATGACGTAGCCTTGGTCATGCGTAAGGAGAAGGCTTTTACTTGCATATAATCTTTTGGATCCTGTGATTTCATTAAATGAGTGAGTATAAATGTATGGTTTTGTTAAGGTGTTGTCGCTAAATACGTGAACTTCATTTTTCTCATATCTTATCTCTATGTCATCATGGACTTCAGTTGGAATCTTGATTTCTGTAGGGTTTATAGCTTTTGAGAATTGAGGTGCCCCATTTTGCAAGTTGATTATGTAATAATAATTTGTGGAATAAAATGAAAGCCAATTTTGAGATTGCCTTGATGAGGGTTGGTCAATGAGCTCGTCTTTAGGCAGCTGAAATGTCCACTTTATTTCTGAATTACTGTTGTAAGATGTAATCTGATTACCTGAAAAATGAATATATCCAGACAATGATGGGTTGTAATTATCAAAAGTGGACTCTTCCGTTTGGACTAGGTTTTTTTGTAACGGAATAATACTATTTGTTTCCGCTTTTATCTTATTTTTATGTGGCAAGAGTGACTTTTTTGAAAAGAGAAACTCATTTGGAAGGGACAAGCCCAGGTTGCCTTTAATTTTTACAATAGTCTTATCTGAAAAAGTGGTGGGATTTTTGTAGTAAATAGAAATACTGATAAGTACTAAGACTACAAGAAGTAAAAAAATCTTTAAATCAAGGTATCTTTCTTTATATGGATTCATTAAAATCCTCCATGCTTAAATGCTGTAAACTGCAAATGTCATGACTTCTGAAGGTAAGAAGTTTACTTGAGGGTTTGTTTTCCATCACTTCTAAGTGTGTGGACACCTTAGTCTTTGTTTTATTACATAAGGACTTGCTGCTAAATACTTGTTTTAAAGGTAAACACTCGAAAGGGGTTATAGATTGAGAGATCACTTCCCTGTGAATACCTTTTGTAATGATACTCACTTGTTTGCATAAATAAGACTTACTCTCTATAGCTTTAAAGGATAGGAAGTTAAGACGATTTGTGGTTGATTGAGAGTAGAAAGGAAAAATAAAAATAGCTTGAGAAGCGATAACAAGTGCTAATGAGAAATATTTCCAAGCTTGGTTGGCTTCAGGGTTAAGGAAAGATATGTAGAGTTGATTTGTCTTAATGAGTTGATGCTCATGAATAAAAAAGAAAAGAGAGCAGGTTAATAAGGTGAAAGGAATTATTAGTATATAGTTATCAACAATGTATAGATAAAAGAACATGCTAAAAATGAGGCCTAGAACTCCAAATACATTATATTTGTTTTTATTGAAAAATAACAAGCTGAGGCTGGTTGCAACTACGAGGATGTAAAAATATGCGATAACCTCTAGCAAGTTATAACTAATACTTATTTTGTCTTTAAGGGCCCAGCCGCTGAGCCAAGAGGTTTCAAAAAAACCAAGAAGGTGAGTAAATAAAAAGATGATAATGGCATAAGGGAGTACTTTTTTTTTGTGTGGAAAAAATAAAAAGATAAAAATAAAAACAAACACGGCATTAAAAATATGATTTTGGTAACTGGTATACCCTAGATAAACTGTGAAACTAAGAACAAAAGCTATGAGCAGTAAAGATATTGCTGCTAAAAAAAGTTTTTTAATGCCAAATAAAATCAAACTCATAAATGAAAATATAAATGCTGCTTGAAGAGCCCACTGTCCATAAGTAGAAATGATATCTTGAATGCCTAGGCACGGCTTTGATGATCCGCAAAATGAAGCTTGGGGAGAAATATGAAAGTTAATGCTAAACAACAAACTGTAAACAACAGTGAGCAAACAAATATTTATTATCCAACCAAAGTTTTGATTAGAAAAGGACTGTTTGATTTCCCAGATAGAATTTTTAAAACTAAACACAGTGAGTATTCCCCGATTTTATTTGTTCTTATAATATCCAAAAGTATATTGTATTCCCGATATGAGACTTAATACTACGCTAATCCATAGCCCCCAGTATCCAATTTCTTGAATAGGTATATTGAAAAATAATCTTGGTTCAAATACAAATAAGCAGGGAATTGTCACCATTTGGATGGCTGTTTTGTATTTACCAAATGGTTTAGCAGCAATAATTACCTGGTTAGCTGCTGCCACAGATCGTAAGCCTCCGATATAAATATCACGGGCAATAAGTATGGTGACCATCACTGGGCCCACTCGATCAAGATGTAGTAACATGATCAAAGCAACAAGAACTATGATTTTATCAGCAATAGGGTCCATAAATTTGCCCATTGCTGATTCTGCATTATATTTCCGAGCTAAATAGCCATCCAGCCAGTCTGTGAGGGAAGCTATTATAAAAACAATGGCGGCTGGCCATTGGCTCCAAGGTGTGCCCATTGAGAGCAAAACCATAAGAGGAACCGCTGCAAATATACGAGAATAGGTGGCTATCATAGGATAATGTTTTTGATATGATGCATTCATGTGGGCAATCATAGAATGTATTGATCAATGAAATCAAGTCTTTTACTGTTAGTTTATGCCCATGATGAGAATTACTTTTTTATTCCTGCTCACTGCTTTAAGCTGTAGTGTGATGGCACGCTTATCTACAGACAAAATTCCACCAATGCTATTAAAACACGCAGCCTACTGGCGTGGCCACTTGAATTCAGACTTCTTTAAGCAAAATCTTTTGCACCCTGACTTATGGAAAAAATCTAAAATTATCACTAGTGTAAAAATTCAAAAAAAGGAGTATGGTTTAAATGTTTTACAACTAAAGTCAATAGGGGTGGTAAATGCGCCTATAATTTTTGTTTTTAAACATTTGCTTAGGTTTAAGGCCTATAAAGATTTCTCAATGTTTGTAACACGGGTAAATCATTTGCCCTTAAAACAGCAATTTTATATAAGGTTTTCGGCGTTCAATTACGTTGCTGATTTAAAAATAAAGTATAAGACCAAATCAGGGGTAAATGACGAAAGGATTATCTTTGGTGAAGTTGTAGAAGGTGTATTTAAGGGATTACATTTTGAGTTAGTGAGTGTAGATTCATATACCTTAGACAAAGGGCGTCGAAGTACTAGAGTTCAGTTAAAAGCAGTGTATGGGTATGCTAAATTACCTATTCCTGAAATCTTTGTGAATTTTGGCTTTGAAGTGGTTATGGAGAAATTATCTGCCACTTTAAAGGCTCATATAGAAAGAAAATATAACCAGGCTCTTAAGAGCCAGTAAAGGATCACCCATGGACAGAAATCTCGCGTTAGAATTTGTAAGAA
>Ga0233443_1003422_pt1 | contig 11075 bp, 12 predicted proteins | sample SI_123_September_2_FD_182784 | JGI IMG/M metagenome (GOLD analysis project Ga0233443, IMG submission 182784) | Seawater microbial communities from Saanich Inlet, British Columbia, Canada - SI_123_September2016_200_MG | ecosystem: Environmental > Aquatic > Marine > Inlet | place: Canada: British... | reverse complement strand
ACCCATCTTACTGGCCTTTTTGTCCGTCTCCTTTACCACAAAAACAGTTGAGTAGAATGACTACACGCCTATTTTTATGGCAAAGAAGACGAACAAAAATTCTGCGCAATATGGGTCGTTTATTTATTGCGTGTTACCTAACCAATTCTTCAGGAATCGGTAAATCTGCAGGTCGAGGTTTGTTCGGAATTTCACCGCCAAATTCTTTGGAGGTTCTTAATTGGAAAACATAAGCAAGCACTTTAGCGACAGCCACATATAATCCCTCTGGTATTGGTTGGTCGAGTTCAGTGCTGTGGAAAATTGCTCTGGCGAGGAGTGGTGCCATCATAATGGTAATTTGATGGGCTTCTGCAACTTTGCGTATTTCTGCCGCCACATGATCACCACCTTTGGCAATCAAAATGGGAGCGCCAGACCCTTCTGTGTCATATTTTAGAGCCACGGCGAAATGTGTGGGATTGGTAATAACAACGTCCGCATCAGGCATTTGTTGCATCATTCGTTGAAATGCCATTTCAAATTGTTTCTGCTTGATTTTGGCTTTTATTTCGGGATTACCATCTTGAGACTTTCTTTCCTCTTTGACTTCTGTTTTGGTCATTTTTAATTGCTTATTGTGTTTCCAGAGCTGATAAGGAACGTCGAATAATGCAAGAATAATCAATGATATACTCATTAAGATGAAAGTGGTTAAAATAATTTCCCAAGTTTGTTGAATAGCGGCTTCAAGAGGTACATCTGCCATTGCCATAAAGTCACCCGCAAATTTCCACAATAAGTAAACTAGCATACTTCCAGGTATGACAAATTTAACCAGAGACTTGAGCAATTCAATGGTGCTATTGAGCGAAAACATTCGCTTAAGCCCAGAAATAGGATTGAGCTTGCTTAATTTGGGTTTCAAAGATTCGGTGCTAAAATTAAATCCACCAAGCATTATGTTGCCTAAAAAAGCTGCAATCAGCATGACAATAGAAATGGGGGTGATTAATACCACCATCTCTTTGAGGGCTTCGCCCACAACTTTGATGGAATTTTGTGGGTCATATATTTCTTCTCTGGTAATGGTTAGGTGATCGGTGACCATGACACCTATATCTTGGCCTAATTGCCCTCCAAGATAATACAGTCCTGCAGAAGCTGCCAGCATAGAAACAACTGTGGTTAATTCTTTGGATTTTGGAATTTGTCCTTTTCTACGGGCATCTTCTTTCTTTTTCCCCGTTGCTTCTTCCGATTTGTCTTCACCACTGTCTTCAGCCATGCTTAGGTAACTCGCAATAAATAAACTACCCATCTTACTTGTTCTTTTGTCCGTCTTCTTTGCCACAAAAATAGTTTTGTAGAGCGATTACACGCCTATTTTTGTAACAAAAAAGACAAACAAAATTTCTGCGCAATATGGGTAGTTTATTTATTGCGCGTTACCTTAGGATTATCCTTGTTTTGCTACGATGATGGCACGAATGATTTCAAATGCGGATTCAACCATATTTAAAAACTGATTCATCATGCTTGGTAGTGTGACCCACATAATCATAAAGGACAAAAAAATGGTGATGGGAATACCAATGGTAAAAATACTGATTTGTGGTGATGCTTTAGTAATTACTCCAAAACCTACGTTGACCATTAAAATGGCGCCTATGGTAGGTAATGCAAGAACCACACCGCCTGCAAATATTTTAGTGACCCAATTGGCAACGTCGGTAATGTCTGTTCGGGCTATGCCTTGAAGCCCAATAGGGAGTGTTGTAAAACTTTCGGCAATCATTTCGATCATGATATGGTGCCCATCAATGGTGATGAATAAAAGAGTGGTCAGTATAACCAATAATTGGGCAACAACGGGAACTGTTTCTCCACTGGCGGGATCCATCATGCTGGCAAATGAGAGGCCCGCGCTGGTAGAAATGCCTTGGCCGCCAAAAACAACAGCATTAAAAACCATTTGCATGATCATACCAATCATTGCACCAATCAATATCTGCTGGCCACTGATTAAAACCATTTCTAGTCCAAGTAAATTGATGTCGGGAGCTTTTGGAATGACGGGCATCATTGCTGCAGTGATAACAATGATGATGCCAAGTTTGATATTGTTGGGTAAACCTTTGGCACTGAAGATGGGCATCACCATCAGCATTGTGCCTACTCTCATCAAAGCCCACATGTAAGTGGCAATGAGGTTCATCAATTCACTTTCGTAATATTCAACCATGGTGATTAGAAAATGCTGGCATTATCAGCTATCCTATCATGTCAGGAATTCTTTCAAATAAGCCAATGGTGAAGCCTGTAATCATATCCAGCATCCATGGTGCAGAAATAACCAGTACACCACCAACCATTGCCAGTTTAGGAACAAATGTTAATGTCATTTCCTGAATTTGGGTGGCCGCTTGAAACATACTGATTAATAAGCCGACAATCATGGAAGTTCCCATTATCGGTGCTAGTAACATGGCAACCAGTTGTAGGACTTGTTGTCCAAGATCAATGATCATTCCTTCATCCATAATAAACTCCTAAGGACCTAAATAAAAACTTGAAGTTAAGGTGCCGATAATTAAACTCCAGCCATCAATCATGACAAATAACATGAGTTTAAAAGGCAATGAAATCATCATGGGAGATAACATCATCATACCCATGGCCATTAAGGTACTGGCCACCACCAGATCAATCACTAAAAATGGGATAAAAATTAAAAAACCAATTTGAAAGGCGGTCTTTAATTCACTGATAGAATAGGCAGGAATCAGTATGGTGAAAGGAATTTCATCAGGTGTGTTAATGGGCTTATTTCTACCTGATACCCTTAAAAATAGAGCGATATCCGATTCACGAGTTTGTTTTAACATATAGCTTCGCATCGGAATGGCTGCTTTTTCAAAAGCTTGTGGAAAGGTAATTTTTTCATCAAGGTAAGGTTGTATTGCATCACTGTGTATACGATCAAATACGGGGCCCATAATAAACATTGTTAGAAACAGTGACAGGGCAACGATGATTTGATTGGAGGGTGTTTGCATGGTGCCAAGTGCCTGACGCATGAAACTTAAAACAATGACGATTCGGGCAAAAGAGGTCATCATCATTAAAAATGCAGGCAAAAAGGTAAAGGAGGTCATTAATGCAAGAATTTGCAAAGTAACCGTGTAACTTTGCCCGCCTTCTTTGGTGGGCAATATTTTTATGGCTTCAAATTCTGGACTGGCCATGGCAAAATTAAAAGGAATAAAAACAAGGGCACAGATCAATATTTTAAAGAAAAAACTATATTTGGGATTGCATTCAAATGAACTCAATTTTTTTTTGATTAAGTTAATATTTTTTTTAGGTTGTCAGTCATGGTGATGGCTCTTCATTGTCAATTTCCTTGTTTTCAGACTTTATCGATTGATGATCATGTAAGTCTTTAGGAAATGCATGTAGTTTATCTATCCTGCTGGAAGTCACACTGAGTAAAAAACGTTGGTTTTCTGCTTCAATTAAGATAACTTTTTCTCTTACGCCAACACTGAGTGTGTCCAATAGCTTGATGGATTTGTTTTTTTTGATGGTTGGTATTTGACCATATTTTTTAAATAGCCAATTAATGGTTAAAATAATTGCTATAACAATTACTAAGCTATAGCTGACCTGAAAAAGTTTTTCGGATGCCAATTGGTCTATTTGTTTTACATTGGTTTCACCGAAAGCAAATGCTTGTGGGGTTAAAAAAAAGGCAGTGATTACAATATTAATTAATATGATGAGATACCTTAATATAGGTTTAATTGGGGTTATGTTAATTTTTTCACTCGCTCTGATGGACTGACAACATCAGTTAAACGAATGCCAAATTTTTCATTGACCACCACCACTTCACCATGGGCAATAAGAGTACCATTAACCAGTACATCCATCGGTTCACCTGCTAAACGATCTAGCTCTACTACCGAACCTTGGTTTAGTTGTAAAAGGTTTCGAATGCTGATTTTAGTTCGACCTATTTCCATGGCAATTGTCACAGGAACATCGAGGATAAGGTCTAAACTTAAATCTGATTGTATGCCTTGAGAGGTTTCTGGTTCAAGGTTGTCAAATTCTGCTCTTTCTGCACTGGCTTCTCCCGTTGCTTGTTCGGCTAAAGCAGAACCCCAGTCATCGTCACCGCCACCACCACCACCACCAGTATCTCCAGTGCTCTCATCAGTGTCTTGTTCAGCCATTGCCGCGGCCCAATCATCCATTACATTATTTGCATCACTCATTTAACTATTACCACTTTTTTTTATAATTTTTCTACTTTTGGTCGGTCAATCCAGTCGGTTACTTTAAACGCATTGTAGCCATTTGAAACTCCGAATTGGGCTCTGCACAAAGGAACTTCTTCTGCTTTTATTAATATGGATTTAGGCATGTCAATTGGAATGACATCGCCAGGTTTCATGTTGACTAAATCATTCAAGGTCAAACCTACTTCTACAAAAGTGCTGTTTAATCCGATGCTTGTTGTTTTTATTTCATCATGTAAGGCATGTGACCAACGTTCATCAGTATCGCCTCTGTCACTTTGAACGCCCGCATCCAGTAAGTCTCTTATTGGTTCAATCATTGAGTAAGGCAGAGTGATGTGTAAATCACCACCGCCACCCTCAAGTTCAATATGAAAGGTACAAACCACGACCACTTCTGTTGGACTGACAATGGTGGCAAATTGTGGATTTACTTCTGAACTGACATATTTGAATTCAACGGGTAATACGGGTTTCCAAGCATCTCTAAGGTCTTTAAAGCTCTGTTGCAAGATCATTTGGATAATGCGAACTTCCATGGAAGTGAATTCACGACCTTCAACTTTTGTATGGAAGCGTCCGTCACCACCAAAAAAACTTTCTACCACGGTAAAAACAAGGTTTGGGTCAATGACAAATAAGCAAGTTCCTCGTAAGGGCTCTATTTTTACCATGTTCAAACTGGTTGGAACAAACAAGCTGTGGATATATTCTGAAAATTTCAGCATTTGTACGCCACCCACTGAAATTTCAGCGGTTCGTCTCAGCATGTTGAACAGGCTGATTCTGAAATGACGTGCAAATCTTTCGTTGATCATTTCTAATGTGGGTAGGCGACCACGAACAATACGGTCCTGGCTGGCAAAATCATAATTTCGTGCGCCGCCGTCATCAAGTGGCTCGTCTCCCTCTGTTTCAACATCACCACTGTCTACACCGTGTAGTAACGCATCAATTTCATCTTGAGATAATAAGTCGCTGACAGACATTGTTTAGGTCACTGCATGACAAAGCTGGTAAAATAGACGGCTTCTACTTCAGCTTTTCCAAGTTCACTTTCTAAAATTTTCTGGATTTCTTTTAAAACAGCACTACGTAACGCTTCTTTGCCTTTAATTGTTCTTAATGTTTTGGCTTTTTGACCGCTGAAGAGTATGAGCAAATTATTTCGTATCATTGGGCTATGTTTTTTCATGGCTTCGATGGCTTCAGTGCTTCTGGTCATGACTTCGACTTTGATTTGTAAATAGCGTGCGGAGCTTTTTCCTTGAAAGTTAGTGACAAAAGCAGGGTCAAGAGGGAAGTAGATGGCTTCTTTTTTTACTTTATTTTCATCATCGTCTTCGTCTTCGTCTTTTTCAGTGTCATCATCGGTGTTTTCTTCTGTTTCCTCAGTTTCTTCACCTTCTTTTTGTGTTTTTGTCGTTTCTTCTTTGTCGTCACTGAGTAAAATGAAGGTGCCAGCACCTGCTAAACCAAGGAGTAATAATACGCCAATGATTATAAAAATTATCTTTTTTTTACTTGAACTGGTTTCTGGTTCGTCCAGATCTAGGTCATCATCAGCCATCTTAATTCCTTAATTCTGTGATACTTTAAATTTGTATTATTATATTACCTTATATATAAAACAATTTTAGTGTTAAATGAATGAAATCATCAATTATTTTTTAATTATAGCGGGATGAGATGTGGCTGTTATTAGTTTCGGCCCAGCTATCATTATCTGAGATAAGGGGATGCGCAATAAATAAACATCCAACTTGCTTGTACCCAAAGGGCATAGTAATTTTTTTGTCCGCCTTTTTTGCACCTCAAAGGCAAACAAAAATCCTGCGCAATATGGGTAGTTTATTTATTGCGTGTTACCTTAATTCGTGGTTTCTTTAAAAAAATCAATATTTTAATGTGATCTTCTATTTCGTATTTATCCCTAAGCAAATTCATCAATAATTAAATTGCTTCTGGATTGTACGACTGTTTCATCACTGTTTTCTTCTTGTGGATCTCGTTCATGAATATCTGCTTCATTGTGACCTTGTTTATTATTTTGCTGTTGTGAAAAATGCTGGGCTGAGTACGGGTTTGCTGTATCATCCTCTGCGGTAAAATCTTGGCCAGAGACTTCGGATTCTTTTAATTCTATTCCTTCATTCTCAAACATTGATTTTAATTTGGGCATAGCGGCTTCTAATGCTTCTCTCGTTTGTGCATGTTGGGCGTTAAACATGACAACTGCCTGGTCATTTTCCATATTAATATTGATTTTTACGGGACCTAAATTTAAGGGGTTTAACCTGATTTCAGCTGTTTGAACCTGTTTGTTGACCATGGTGACTAATTTTGCACCCAAATCTTTATCCCAGCCGGGTTTGCCTACAGGTGTTTTTACTTCATCTAGTTGATAGTTTTGTCTGTCACTGGCGGTTTGATTTAACTGGGTTGACATGGCGGATTGTGGTTGTTGGTTCATCAATGGCATCGAGCGTGATAGGATTGATTGAAAACCTGTTTGAGAATCCGTTGTGGTTTTGTCCAATGATTTTTCAATGCCATTTTGCAGTGTGTTTTTAAATAAAACTGGATTAAAAAGTTGGTCTTTTTTATTTGATTTGTCATCACCCGATAAGTTTTCTCCGCCTTTGTTAAAAAATTCTTTGGTGGATTCATTTAATTCATCACTTGATTTTGCCATGGTTTCCCAAAAGCTTAGTTTGGAGGCTTGGTTAGACTCAGGTTTAAATTTGATTTCTTTGATTTCTTTTATTAAGCCTACTTGTTCTTTGTTGGTGATGCCTGATAAAAGTGTTTCAACTTTTTCGGTTAGTTCAGGAAACTCTTTTTTCAATTGTTCCATACTGGTGTCAGGATTCGACTTGATAAAAGAGATTAAGCGTTCTTTTTCAGCGTTGGGTAATTGTCCTAATAGTTGGTTGATAGACTCTTCGGGTGATTTTAATTTGTCGGATAAATCAGATTCAACCATAACCTCTTCATTAAGGGAGGGATCTTTTAATAATTCATTGAGTTGAGGATTTTGTTTTAATAACCAATTATCGTTATCTTTTGCTGCTGTTTTTTTTGCAGATTCTTCCACCGCTTTTTTAGTTTCGGCTTGCTTTTTCTGTTTTAGATTATCGGCTTCTTTTTTTTGTTTTATCGAACGATCATTTTCATGATTGTTTCTTTCGGCTTGCTTGATGTTATTATTTTCCTGCCTCATCATGCTGTTAAAATGATTGTTATCGTTTGCCTGTGTCTTTGTTGGATTGGTATTTTGGTTTATTACACCGCCAGTATCAAACAAAGAGTTTAAAGGCGTGTTTGTAGCATCAAACATCCTGATTCTCCTAAAATTAATTTTATACCGCAAGGGCATAAGTTTCGTTTGAGCAGACGAGCTACTCAACACAGCTTTAACCTAAAAAATTAGCTGAACTTACCGAGAAGGTCGAACACTCTCGCTACGATTTAACTGATTATTTTAGGTTTAATCGTGGACAACTTTTTTTTATGGCGTTTGTAAATAAACGGCGCGTTAAAAAATTGACACACTCATAGATTTATGAGTAATTCAGCAAAAGATGTGCCAAGTATGGTTTGAAGGTGGAGTGTTACGAAAAATGATTTTTCAATAACAACCATTCTTCATTTATTTTAGAAAAGGCTTGTTGAATATCAGAATAATGATGGTTGTTTTTAGCGTCTAATTCAAGATTGGCGCAAAGTTTGGAAAATTTTAGTGCACCTAAATTTCCTGGGCCTGATTTGATACGATGCGCAGTTTTTTGTATGGTTTGGTAGTCTTGTTGTTGAATGGCGTTATTGATGGTGTTGAGATGCTTTGGCGTTTCTTTGAGTAGTAAAGCAATGATCTCATTCGTAGAGTCTGCTCCGATATATGATAGCAGAGTATCAAAAACTGTCTGATCAATAATGCCTAAATCATCGATATTGTCATCATTGATATTGGTCAGTAAAGAATCTGCCTGGTATTTGTTTGTTTCAGGTAAGTCAATCAGCCATTTTGTCAGCATTCGTTCAATGGTTTTTATTGTTGCGGGTTTGGTCATGAAATCATCCATGCCAATATCCAGGCATTTTTCTTTTTCACCTTCTATGGCGAAAGCGGTGAAAGCGATGATCGGTATTCGATTCAATTGCTGGTCTTTTTCGTATTCTCTATAATATTTAGTGGTTTGGTAACCATCCATGTTGGGCATTTGGCAGTCCATTAAGACGAGGCTATATAGGTTTTTTTTGAGATTGTTTAATGCTTGTATGCCATCATCTGCAATGGTGAAGGAGACATTCAGTGTTTTGAGCATTACCGAAATCACTTGCTGATTCACTGCGTCATCTTCGGCAACTAAAATATGAGTTTGTTCAGGGAAATTGGGTGATGGCGTTTTTATTGATTTATTGTTCATGCTAGGAGGCTGCCCGAGAATGCAGATTTTTTTCATAACAAGGCAAAATTTGGTGAAAAAGCGCAGTTTACTGGTGTAAATGAGCATTTGAGCCGAATTTTAACGCAGTTCTGGAGGAAAGATGCGTTTTCGAGCAGCCTCCTAGAAGGAATATGTATGGCGCGCCCGGAGAGATTCGAACTCCCGACCCCCTAGTTCGTAGCCAGGTACTCTATCCAGCTGAGCTACGGGCGCACTGAGTTGTGAATAGCGATTATCAGCTTGAAAGGCTTAACTGTCAAGTTTAGATTATATAAACTTTTAGAAACAAGCAGATTGTTTTAAAAACTGTTGATGAATATGGTTTACACTCAATGATTATATCTGGCTTTTTTGAGGTTTATGCATGAATAAAAAATCATTGGATGTTGTTGCTCACCGTGGCTTTGCAGAAAAATACCCTGAAAATACACTGTTATCTATTCAAAAAGCATGGGAATGTGGCGTTCGTATCATAGAATTTGATATTCAGCTATCTAAAGATGGCGTTGCAATGGTGATTCATGATGATAATTTAAGTAGAACTTCGGGTGAAAATGAATCTGTATTCAATTTGACAGCGCAACAATTACAGGGATTTCATGTTGATTATGCGGAATTATTTGGTGATCAATTTAATTCTGAAACCATTCCTCGACTCAGTGACTTTATTCATTGGATGGGTGATAAATCAGACGTGACTTTTTTAGTCGAAGTCAAAGAAGAAAGCATTGAATATTTTGGTGCTGAAAAAACAGCCAGTGAAGTTATTAATGCCATGGGTGATAATCGTTCTCAATGTACCATCATCAGTTATGATTTGAATTTTTTAAAATATTTAAGACGTATCGGCTGGCAATCCATTGGCTGGGTTTTGCGAGGTTATAATGATGACGTTAAGCAACAAATTGATGAGTTACAGCCAGAGTTTGTTATTTGTAATGTCAATCGTTTGCCTGAAAACAATGAGGCGCTTTGGCAAGGTTATTGGCAATGGGTGATTTATGAGATTACCGATGTTGAGATAGCGCAACAATTGTATCAGCGAGGGGTGCAATCAATTGAAACCATGTGTGCTGAAAAAATGATGAAAGGCTTGGCGAATTATGTATGATTTATTGGTCATCGGAGGTGGCATTCATGGTGTTAATGTGGTGGAAATAGCTGCATCCAAAGGTTATAAAGTTATGTTGTTGGAGCAAAATACCATTGCTTCAGGAACCTCAAGTAAATCCAGTAAATTAATTCACGGTGGTTTAAGGTATTTGGAAACAGGGCAATTGTCCTTGGTGAGGGAATGCTTAAAAGAACGTTTGTTACTTTTGAAACGAGCACCTGATTTGGTTAAGTTACGGCCATTTTTTATCCCTATTTTTCCTGAAACCCGAAGACGTCCAGGGATGATTCGAATTGGTTTGTCAATGTATGCCGTGTTAGGCGGTTTTTGTAAAGATGGGCGGTTTTGTACAGTTTCCAAATCTAAATGGTTGACCCTGGATGGTTTGAAACAGGATAAATTATCCCATGTTTTTTTATATTACGATGCTCAAACCGATGATAAGAAATTAACACAAGCTGTGGTGGCATCCGCTCAAAAACTGGGGGCTGATGTGTTGACTAATGCCGAATTAATTAATGCATCAAGTCGAACCAATGCTTGGGAAATAACCTATAAAACTGAACAAACACATATTGTGCATTCAAAAATTATTGTCAATGCCGCGGGGCCATGGGTTAATCAGGTATTGTCACGAATTGACAGTGATGTGGGAGAAGTCGGCATTGATTGGGTGCAAGGGACTCATGTCATTGTCAAAGGAGAGATTACTCAAGGTATATATTATATAGAATCTCCTGATGATGGGCGGGCAGTTTTTGTCATGCCGTGGTACGGTAATACCATGATTGGAACGACTGAAACATTGTATCAGGGGCGTTTGGCAGAAATACATCCGCTACAAAGTGAAATTGATTATTTGTTGAGGACTTATTCGTATTATTTTCCACAACGGTCGGTTGAATTTTTAGATGCTTTTGCAGGGGTTAGGGTGTTGCCTGCTTCAGAAAGCAATCCATTTCAACGGTCACGAGATACTATTTTGAAAGTTGATGATGAAAATAATCCAACATTACTCAATATTTATGGCGGTAAACTCACTGCCGCACATGCAACGGCAGAAGCGGTGATGAAAAAGTTACAATTTGTATTGCCTGTGCCGACAAAAAATATTGATTTAAGTGAAGTGGCTTTAAGTTGAGGTAACACGCAATAAGTAGGTGACCATAATTATATTAACATTTTCACTCAATATTTTCCGCCCTTTGGCACTACTACTCTGAC
>Ga0233443_1003420_pt1 | contig 11087 bp, 8 predicted proteins | sample SI_123_September_2_FD_182784 | JGI IMG/M metagenome (GOLD analysis project Ga0233443, IMG submission 182784) | Seawater microbial communities from Saanich Inlet, British Columbia, Canada - SI_123_September2016_200_MG | ecosystem: Environmental > Aquatic > Marine > Inlet | place: Canada: British... | reverse complement strand
TTTGGCGCGCGTTAGCTAGATGATAAGCACGCCCGCCAAAGCGCCAAAACTCATCAACCGAAGTGGACCCTTTTTACCCCGCGACATGGACCCTTTTTAATCTGCGATTGACAGTAATCCTGCACTGACGTCATACTGGCGAAGGCCAGTATCCATACTAGGTCAATTTTACGAAACTTCTTGCAGAAGACAGATGCCCTATGGATTCTGGCCTTCGCCAGAATGACGCTGTTCAGGGTAAGATGGTTCAATCTCAAAACTGTTGGCTTGTTTCCTTGACTCGCCATCAAATTCCTTTCCAATGAACACCATGCCCACTCAAACAATTTCCCTCACATGACCGCCATCATCGCTGCCTTGCTTCCGGTATTTCTTTTGATTGCAACGGGTTATGGCCTGAAGCAGATGAAATTTCCAGGCGATGAGTTGTGGCCATTGCTGGAGCGGCTGGTGTATTTTCTGCTGTTTCCGGCCTTGCTGGGGTCGAACCTGGCGAAGGCGGATCTGGAGGGGTTTGAGGTTTTGCCGCTGGCGGGTGTGATCGTATCTGCGCTGACGATCATGGGATTTGCGACCATCGGCTTGAAAAAGCGCTTTGGTCAGGGACCCGCGCTGACGTCGGTGTTTCAGGGTACGGTGCGCTTCAATTCCTATGTCGGACTGGCCATTGCAGCTGAGCTGTGGGGCGCAGCTGGCAATGCTTTGGGTGCTGTCGTTGTGGCGATTATGGTGCCCATGTCCAATGCCTTGTGTGTCTATGCCCTGGCACGATTCAGTGGGGTGCATCCACCTGGTATCCGGGCTGTGTTGATGATGATGGTGCGCAATCCGTTGATCATTGCTTGCCTGGCCGGATTTTTGCTGAATTACACCGGTATTGGCCTGCCGCCCATCATCGGTCCGGTCATCGAAATTCTGGCTCAGGCCGCCCTGCCCATCGGCATTCTGTGTGTCGGTGCGGGGCTGGATTTAAAGGTTCTGCGCACCGCAGGACGACGCGTGACCGAGGCCAGTCTGTTGCGACTGCTGGGCATGCCATTGCTAATGTTCGGACTGTGTTTATTGTTTGGTGTCAGTGGTTTGACGGCGAAAGTTGTCATATTGATGGGAGCGCTGCCGACGGCGTCTTCGTCCTTTATTCTGGCCCGGCAAATGGGCGGCGATGTGGCCTTGATGGCGGGTATCATAACCTTGTCGACGCTGGCGGCGATGGTCACTATGCCCTTGTTATTGCCAATATTATGGTGATCCCGGGCATTAGACTATTGCCCCCAAAACGAGTGCGCTTTATAACCGGGCTTTAATGACCGCAGCAGCAAAATCGCTCGACAATCCCATCCCTTCCAACAGCCAGTTGGCACAGGGACATCTTCTGGGTATTGAAGGTCTGAACCCCCTGGAAATCGCCTATTTGCTCGACAAGGCTGAAGGCTATGTTGACCACAACCGGCAAGTCGACAAGAAACTCGACCTGCTCAAGGGCCGGACCCAGATCAATCTTTTTTACGAAAATTCCACCCGGACCCGCGCCTCTTTCGAACTTGCCGGCAAGCGTATGGGTGCGGACGTAATTAATATGGCCGTCGAAGGCTCGTCTATCAAAAAGGGCGAAACCCTGATCGACACGGCCATGACCCTGAACGCCATGCAGCCTGATATTCTGGTGGTGCGGCATGACCAATCCGGGGCAGTGAACCTGTTGGCGCAAAAGGTCGATGGCGCCGTGATCAACGGCGGCGACGGTAGCCACGAACATCCAACTCAAGCCTTGCTGGACGCCCTGACAATCCGCCGCCGCAAAGGCACGTTGGCAGGGCTGACGGTCGCAATTTGCGGCGATATTGCCCACAGCATGGTTGCCCGATCCAATATCCATCTGCTGAATATCATGGGTGCGCGCGTGCGCCTGATCGGCCCACCAACGCTGGTGCCAAAAAGTTTTGAGCGCATGGGCCTGGAAGTTCATCATGACATGCGCAAAGGCCTGAAAAACGTTGATATTGTGATGATGTTGCGCTTGCAGATGGAGCGCATGCAAGGATCGTATGTCCCGTCCACAAACGAATACTTCCACTTCTGGGGGCTGGATTACGAAAAACTGTCCGCCGCCAAGCCTGACGCCCTGATCATGCATCCCGGCCCCATGAACCGTGGTGTCGAGATCGCAACAGACGTCGCCGATGACATTGACCGCAGCGCAATCCGCGAACAGGTCGAAATGGGCGTTGCTGTGCGTATGGCCTGCCTCGAAGTCCTCTGCGACCAGAGGCAACCCCGATGAGCGGTCTGACAGCCTTTATCAACGCCCGTCTGATGGATCCTGCGTCAAAACTCGATGTCAAAGGCGGCCTGATCATCAAAAACGGCAAGATCAGGGAAATAATCAAGGGCCTGGATGTACCCCAGGTCCCCTATGGCGCTGAAATCATAGATTGTGAGGGCCATGTGTTGGCCCCCGGCTTGATTGACGCCCGCGCCTATCTGGGTGAGCCAGGGCAAGAACAAAAAGAAACCATGGCTACGGCCAGCAAGGCAGCGGCTGCGGGCGGTATAACCACCATCGCTGCCATGGCCTCGACCGATCCCTGCATCGACGAAGTGGCGCTTGTTGAGTTTGTCTCTCGTCGGGCGCGGGATACCGCAATTGTCAATGTTGTGCCCACCGCTTGCGTGACGCGCGGACGAAAAGGCGCAGAAATTACCGAAATGGGCATGCTGGCAGAAGCCGGTGCCGTTGCCTTTTCTGATGGTCACCGGGCCATCGGCTCTGCTCAGGTCATGCGCCGGGCGCTGGCTTACGCGACAGGCTGGGACCTGCTGATCATCCAGCACCCGGAAGAGCCTTCAATGGCGGCTTCAGGGGCGATGAATGCCGGTGAAATGTCGACGCGTCTGGGTATTCCCGGGGTGCCGTCCATCGCCGAAGTCATGATGGTTGAACGAGATCTGCGCCTGGTGGAAATGACCGGGGGCCGCTATCACGCAGCCTGTATATCAACAGAAGCCTCGATCAAAGCCATTCGGCAGGCAAAAGACAGGGGCCTGCCAGTGACCTGTTCGGCGGCGGCCCATCACTTTGCCCTGAATGAACTGGCTGTGGGCGAATACCGGACTTTCACGAAAGTATCCCCGCCCCTGCGCAGTGAGGCTGACAGGTTGGCCGTCGTTGCCGGGCTGGAAGACGGCACCATTGATTGTATCGTCAGCGATCATTCTCCGCACGACCAGGAAGCCAAACGCCTGCCCTTTGCACAAGCAGCTGACGGCTCCATTGGCTTGCAAACTGTCCTGCCGCTGGCGCTGGAGCTACATCACACCAAACAAGTGCCTCTGATGCGCTTGCTGGACGCTCTGACACGGGCACCGGCACAAATGCTGGGCCTGCCATCAGGTAAACTGGCGGAAGGCGCGCCGGCAGACCTGATCCTGATTGATCTGGATATGCCCTGGCGTATCACCGAAAGCCTGTTTCTTTCCCGCTCCAAGAACTCTGCCTTCGAGGATCGCCCGACCCAGGGACGCGCCATACGAACGATTGTTGCCGGCGAAACTGTCTTTAACCTGAACGAAGGCTGAACTTGTGCCAGACCCCATGGGTGATATTACATTGTGGTGGCCCTTGCTGGCCGGGGCGTTCATTGGATACTTGCTGGGTTCTGTTCCCTTCGGACTGGTACTGACGCGCATCGGCGGTTATGGCGATCTGCGCAAAATCGGCTCGGGTAATATCGGTGCGACCAACGTCCTGCGGACAGGTAACAAACCGCTGGCTTTTGCAACTCTCATCCTCGACAGCGGCAAAGGGGCGGCGGCTGTCCTCATTGGCGGCGCGATGTTTGGCCCGGATATGGCTGTCATGGCGGGCGGTGGTGCCTTCCTCGGTCACCTGTTCCCCATTTACCTGAAGTTCCGCGGCGGCAAAGGGGTAGCGACGACACTGGGTATCCTGATAGCAATTTCTTGGCCCGTAGGCTTAGGTGCTTGTTTAACATGGGCCGTTACTGCATTGATATTTCGTATTTCTTCTCTTTCTGGCATGATGGCCCTCGCGGCTTCACCGGTTATCGCATATTACCTTTCGACAGATCAGGTCACAGAGTTTTCCATCTTTCTTGCAGTTCTGGTCTGGGTGCGGCACCATGAAAACATTCGTCGTATCCTCAAGGGTGAAGAGCCCCGGATCGGCAAGAAAAAAGATGCAGAGATCAGCCCTTCAAAATGAGTAACCTGATGCCCGGAATTCGCCTGACAAGTCTCGTTGTCTCCTTGCTCCTGCTTTTCGTGTCCCCGATTCAGGCCAATGATACCGGACCGAAGAAACAGGACACCAACAAGCTTCGTCCTGGACAAATCGACTTCGATCAGGGGCGGTTTCTGAAGGCATTGAATATCTGGCTACCGCAGGCCCAGGCCGGTGATCCCGAAGTGCAGGTTCTGGTGGGCGAAATGTACCGCCGGGGACTGGGCGTGCCCAAAGATGTAATCCGAGCCTATGACTGGCACAAAAAATCTGCCGATCAGGGCAACATCAACGGGATGTATCATCTTGCCCAGTATCACCTTCACGGTCAGGGCGGCGTCGAAAAAAACCCGGTTCGTGCACTGAAAATTTACCAGAAAGCAGCCGATCAACTGCATTGGCGCGCCCAGTATGTGGTCTCTCACGCCTATCTCACCGGCGATATTTATGAAAAAGACCTTGTCAAAGCTCTTAAATGGCTGGAGATCAGCATTGCTTCTTCAAAGGGCGAATTTGGCAAGCGAAAAATCTATTATCGTCGGCGAAGTCTTTCCAAACAAATGACAGAGGCAGAGATTGAATTGGGTGAGAAATTGGCGGCCGACTGGCTGGCAGCGCACAACAAATAGATAAAATCTGATCATGATCGGCAGTGTGGACTATGAAAATAACGGAAATCGAAACAATTTACGTCGATGAGTTCCCGAACCTGCTCTGGGTACAGCTTCATACTGATGACGGCATTGATGGACTTGGTGAAACATTTTTTGGTGCTGATGCTGTCGAGGCCCACATTCACGAATTTATCGCCCCGTATTTACTGGGCAAAAGCGCCCTCGACATTGAACACCACAGCCACCGCATGACCGGCTATGCCGGACGTGGTGGATCAGGTGCCGAGATGCGCGGCACATCGGCAGTGGATATCGCCTTATGGGATATCTGGGGCCAATCCTGCAATCAACCGATCTACCAGATGCTGGGCGGTGCCTCGCGCGACAAGGTGCGCGTTTACAACACCTGTGCGGGATATAAATATGTCCGCAAGGCGGCAGCCCAGTTAACGGCTAATTTTGGCACTGCGGCGGCAACGGCAGAAGGTCCTTACGAAGACCTCGACGGTTTCATGAACACAGCGGACGAATTGGCTGAAAGCCTGCTGGAAATGGGCATCCGCGGGATGAAAATCTGGCCCTTTGATTTCGCAGCCGAAGCTTCCGGTGGCAACTATATTTCCGACGAAGATCTGAAGACCGCGATCATCCCCTTTGAAAAGATCAGAAATGCCGTGGGTGACCGCATGGAAATCATGTGCGAGCTGCATTCGCTGTGGAATGTGCCCACCGCCAAACGGATTTGCCACGCCCTTGAAGAATTCAACCTGACCTGGATTGAAGACCCTGTGCGCATGGACCACCAGGGCAATGTTGGTAAGGTCGCAGCCTCCACCCGGTCCCCTATTGCGGTGGGTGAGCTTTTGGGCGGTCGTGCGCAATATCGCGATCTGATCGAAAAGGCCGATGTCGGATTGGTCATTATGGATATCGTCTGGGGTGGTGGCCTGACTGAAGCCCGCAAGGTGGCTTCCTACTGTGATACCCACAGCCTGCCCTTCACCGGCCACGACTGCACCGGCCCTGTCGCACTGGCCGCATCAACCCATATGGCTTTGCACGCGCCAAATACCTTCATTCAGGAAATGGTCAGAGCCTTTTATTACGGCTGGTATCAGGACTTTGTGACCGAACTGCCACCTGTTGAAGATGGCTTCATTCGGGCTCCATCCGGTCCCGGGCTGGGTATGAAGCTCAATCCGGACGTTTTCAAACGACCCGACGCCCGAACTCGAAAGACCAATGCCAGTCACCTGTAATTCTCGTGACAACGAACGCCTGGGACCAAAACAATCCTAATTGATTACTCAGGGTTGACGAAGCAGGCGCGCCAAACCATCGTACCGGGATGACTATTCTCGCATCGATCACGGATTCCGAGCGCCTGGACCGCCTCAGGCTGCTGCGCAGTGAAAATGTTGGCCCGGTAACCTGGCGTCAGCTTATGGAAGCATATGGATCAGCCTCCAGCGCCCTGGAGGCAATCCCTGAGCTTGCCCGCCGTGGCGGGCGGAAGAAGCCCTACAAGATATGCAGCAAGTCCGTGGCGGAGGATGAGTGGGCCGCTACGGACGCTGTCGGTGCGCAACTGATCACAATCGGGGAGCCTGATTATCCTGTTGCCCTTGCAGCCACGAGCGACGCCCCGCCCGTGATGACGGTTAAAGGCCATTTACACCTTTTGAACCAACGGTGTGTTGGCATGGTTGGTGCCCGCAACGCTTCGGCATCCGGCATCCGGTTTGCCCGACAAATCGCGATGGAACTTGGGGACAAGGAACTCGTGGTCGCCTCAGGCCTCGCCAGAGGTATAGATGCAGCAGCGCATGAAGGCTCGTTGAAATCCGGGACAATCGCTGTTGTTGCCGGTGGTATTGATGTCGTTTATCCGTCTGAATACCAGGCATTATACAAACAAATTATCGATGCAGGTGTCGTTGTGGCGGAACAACCCGTCGGCACAAAGCCGCAAGGCAGGCACTTTCCAAGGCGAAACAGGGTAATTTCGGGCCTGTCGCTGGGGGTGCTGGTGATCGAGGCAGCGAAGAAGTCCGGCTCGCTGATTACGGCGCGGATGGCGAACGAACAAGGCCGCGAAGTCATGGCTGTTCCCGGCTCCCCTCTGGACCCCAGATGCCGTGGCAGTAACGACCTGATCCGTCAGGGTGCCAGATTGGTTGAAACGATTGACGACATTATCGACGCCCTGGGCGGTATGATCATGCCCTCTGCCCAGGAGCCTGAACCTGACCTCTTCAGCTATGCCAAACCTGCATCACCGAGCGACCAGGAACTGGAAAATGCCCGGAAACTGGTTGAAGAAAAGCTGGGTCCGACACCGACGCCTATTGACGAACTGATCAGACAGTGCCATTTGACAGCGGCGATGGTTTTTACCATTTTGCTGGAACTTGAACTTGCCGGACGACTGGATCGACATCCGGGAAACCAGGTTTCACTGTTATAGGTCAATGATTTAGCGCTTATTTCACAGACCGAAGTATTGTTGTAATTTTCGTTTATTCGGAGCGAACATGGACGTCGTTGTCGTCGAATCACCGGCCAAAGCCAAGACAATTAACAAGTATTTGGGCGACAATTTCATCGTCCTGGCTAGTTATGGTCACGTCAGAGACCTTCCTGCCAAGGATGGTTCAGTGCGGCCAGACGAAGATTTCGCGATGACGTACCAGACCGATCCGAAGTCCAAAAAACACATGACGGCCATCACCAAAGCCGTAAAGGGCGCGGATAATCTCTATCTCGCGACCGATCCGGATCGGGAAGGCGAAGCCATCTCGTGGCACGTTCTGGCGGCGCTTGAGGAAAAAGGTGCGACCAAGGGCGTCGATGTCCACCGGGTTGCCTTCAACGAGATTACGAAGACAGCCGTTCAGGAAGCGATTGCCAATCCACGTGATCTGGATATGAACCTGATCAATGCCCAGCAGGCGCGCCGGGCTCTGGATTATTTGGTTGGATTTACGCTGTCGCCGGTTCTGTGGCGCAAATTGCCGGGTTCCCGTTCTGCTGGACGTGTTCAATCTGTTGCCTTGCGACTGATCTGTGAGCGTGAACTGGATATCGAAGCCTTCCGTCCGCAGGAATACTGGTCAGTTCTGGCGGACTTTACGACGGCAGCTGGCGAAAAGATGTCGACCCGCCTGACGACGCTTGAAGGTAAAAAGCTTGGCAAGTTTGATTTAGGCGACGAAGCCGCCGCTACCCACGCCGTAAATACAATTGAGGCTGCTGCTTATTATAAAGTAGCGAAGGTTGAGACAAAGGAACGACCACGTAACCCCTACCCGCCGTTCACGACGTCAACGTTGCAGCAGGAAGCTTCGCGCAAGCTGCGCATGAGTGCCCGTCAGACCATGCAAACTGCCCAGCGTTTGTATGAAGGTATTGATATCGGTGGCGAAACCGTTGGTCTGATAACCTATATGCGGACAGACGGTGTTTATATTGCGGCTGAGGCCATCTCAAACTGCCGCGACGTTATCGCTGAAGACTTCGGGCAGAATTATGTGCCTGACGCACCGCGTGAATATAAATCCAAAGCCAAAAATGCGCAGGAAGCACACGAAGCCATTCGCCCAACCAGTCTTGCGCGCCGCCCGAAAGAGCTTGAGCGCGTATTAGGTGCGGAAGAATTACGGCTTTATGACCTGATCTGGAAGCGCACCATGGCCAGCCAGATGGCGTCAGCCCGTTTGCAACAGGCGTCGATTGATATTGATGCCGGTGGTCAGGCAGTATTGCGCGCCACGGGACAGATCGTGTTGTTCGATGGTTTCCTCAAACTCTACGAGGAAGGCAAGGACGACGACGCGAACGGCGATGAAGACGCCGGACGCCTGCCGCAAGTTACGGAAGGCAGCGACCTAGGCAACGGTCCGGTTAAACCGGAACAGCATTTCACCCAGCCCCCGCCCCGCTTTTCGGAAGCAACTCTGGTAAAGCGCATGGAAGAACTGGGCATTGGTCGCCCGTCGACTTACGCAAGTACCCTGTCTGTTTTACAGGATCGTAACTACGTGCGCCTCGACCGGAACAGGTTTTATCCCGAAGATCGAGGTCGCGTTGTCACAACTTTCCTCGACAGCTTTTTCCCACGTTATGTTGAATATGATTTCACCGCTGATCTGGAAACCAGGCTGGACGGTGTTTCAGCCGGAGAAATGGACTGGAAAGTTCTGCTCCGGGATTTCTGGGGCCCCTTCAATGCGGCTGTGGATGAGACTGCTGATCTGCGCGTCCGGGAAGTCCTGGACAGGCTCGACGAAATCCTCGGCCCACACTTTTTCCATTCCGATGACCCCGAAGTTGACCCGCGCAAGTGTCCGACTTGCGGCGAAGGTCGCCTCGGTCTGAAACTCGGAAAATTTGGTGCTTTTGTAGGCTGTTCCAACTATCCGGAATGTAAGTTCACGCGCCAATTGACCAACAGCGGTGACGGTGTTGATGAAGGACCGCGCCAAATCGGCTTGCATCCCGAAAATGCCAAGATGATCACGGTTCGCAAGGGACCTTTTGGCAATTATATTCAGGTTGGCGAACAGGAAGGCGACGAAAAACCCAAACGCGTTGGTCTGCCCAAGGAACGCAACCCGGCAGATGTGGACATGGAAATGGCGCTGGCCTTACTCTCCCTGCCCCGCGAAGTCGGTTATCATCCGGAAACCACCAAGAAGATCGTTGCTGGTATTGGTCGCTTTGGCCCCTTCCTGCGTCACGACCAGAAATATGCCTCTGTCAAAGGCGATGATGATGTCTTGACGATTGGCATGAACAGGGCTGTTCAGTTGATCGCCGAAGCCGATGCCAAGCGTGGCCAGGGGCCAGCGGCTTCTGTCTTGAAGGCACTGGGTAATCATCCGGAAGACGAAAAACCAATTAATGTCCTGGATGGTAAATACGGCGCCTATGTCAAACACGGCAAGGTGAACGCAACATTGCCCAAAGGGTTGTTGCCTGAAGACATAACCATTGAACGGGCATTGGAGCTTCTGGCTGCCAAGGCACCCAAAAAGAAAGCCCCGGCCAAAAAGAAGGCCGCTGCAAAGAAGAAGAAAAAAGCAGCGAAAAAGAAGGCTGCAGCCAAAAAACCCAAAGCGACAGCAGCCACTGATGCTGCGCCAGCTGAGGAATAGTCAGCAAAGTCCTTGGACAAAAAACCACGCAAAATCAGAAACTTACCTGACAAAAAGGATATTCTGACCTTTATTCAGGAAAGTCCGTCGAAAGTTGGCAAAAAAGAAATTGCCCGCGCCTTTGGTATCAAGGGCGACAAAAACCGGATGCTGTTGAAACGCGTCATTCGGGAAATGAAAACCGAAGGCCTTATCGAAAAAGGCCATCGACGCAAAGTTCATGTCGCCGGTGAAATACCGCCGGTCACGATCATTGAAATCATTGAAATAGATGTCGACGGCGAGCTGTTTGCGCGCCCGGCCGTGTGGGAGGGTGAAGCGCCCCCACCAAAAATAATCGTGACCCAGGGACGCAGTGGTGCCAAGGCGATGGCACCGGGCGACCGGGCACTGGCCCGCCTTAAACGCTTGTCGGACGACATGTACGAAGCCCGGATCATGCGGGCTATCGGCGGCAGCGAAGAGGAAGTTGTCGGTGTCTTTCAACTGGTCAATGGCCAGGGCCGAATTCAACCAACAGACCGACGGGCAAAATCTGAATATGCCGTGACAGGTGCGGACAGCCAGGGTGCAGCACCTGGCGATGTTGTCCTCGCAGAAGTCGTCGATGGTCGCAAAATGGGTCTCAAGCAGGTCCGGGTCCGTGAAATCGTCGGACCAATGTCTGATCCCAGGACCTTCAGTCTGATCGCGCTGAAAAGCCACGGCATTCGCAATGTCTTCCCGGATGCCGCCCTGGCCGAGGCAGAAAATGCTACGCCAACCGGGTTAGGTAATCGCACCGATTTGCGCGACGTGCCGCTGATAACGATCGATCCACCTGACGCCCGTGATCATGATGATGCGGTTTGGGCCGAAGCGGATGATGATCCAAAAAATCCCGGCGGCTGGAAAGTCCTGGTCGCCATCGCCGATGTTGCGGCGTATGTCAAAACGGATTCAGCGCTGGACCGCGAGGCCGTGCTGCGGAGCAATTCGACCTACTTCCCGGACCGGGTTGTGCCGATGCTGCCCGAAGCCTTGTCGGCAGGTCTGTGTTCCCTGGTGCCGGATGAAGACCGGGCCTGCATGGCCGTC
>Ga0233443_1003418_pt1 | contig 11094 bp, 13 predicted proteins | sample SI_123_September_2_FD_182784 | JGI IMG/M metagenome (GOLD analysis project Ga0233443, IMG submission 182784) | Seawater microbial communities from Saanich Inlet, British Columbia, Canada - SI_123_September2016_200_MG | ecosystem: Environmental > Aquatic > Marine > Inlet | place: Canada: British... | reverse complement strand
TTTGCTAATAGAACCTGTGAACCAATTTGTTTCAAGTTTATATTTTCCATAACAAGTTATTGAAATGCAGAAAGAAGATGATATTTAATCAGTAAACAGTGGTTTAGGGGGGAAAAGTGGATTTGAATTCCTTTCGAAAGGTTATCGGACAGAAGGTTTTAGTTACTTAAGATGTGGTTTTATGTGTTTAAAAAAGAAATAAGTCAGTCGATTTATGACTAAAGGATTATTGGGTTTAACTACAAAATTGGTCTAAAATGGCTATTTAACTAAAATTTAAAGGTAAAAAGCAGTATATTCGGCAATATCGCACTGCAACGACCCGTCTAAAATAACACCAATATTTGATATTACTCTTGCCTAATTATTTTTAATCATAAAGGATCAACGCAGAATTCGGAATATAAACTCCGTTAAGATTTTTTCAATAACTTTCTCGCAACAGCTTTGTTGGCAGACTTGTTAGATTTACCGACAATGCTTTTAGCTCTACATTCATTGCAAAAAATCCTCGCCCAATTGTAACTGGATACTCGTAAATATAATCTGATATTGCTTATTTTTTTGCAGTTTTACGAGCTTGTTTTAAAACATCCAACATAGATCGATCACTAACTCCACTTCCTATACCTTTATTAATAGCTTTTTGAAATGTTTTCATTTTTTCACGATCCCGCTCATTGCAACAAACAAGGTCAGCAGTATAATCACTGATGTTATTGCAATCATTTTTAACTTGTATTTCAACCCATTCATCTATTTGATTTGGGAGAGCGATGTTCATCATTTTACTTCCTCATATTGATAATATTGTTAAAGCCATAATTTATGACAGTTTTTTGTCGAAAACTAAACGCCTAGTGTAATTTTTTGATTTTATTTTAATGCTTTCTCTTTTATCGGATGTTAACCAAGAAAAACCCCATATCACATTCTCCCTTTAATTATTAAATCTATAAGTTAATATATCATTAATCGCCAATAAAAACAACTATTACACCGACAATACCGAGTATTTAACTATTTTTATAAAGTTTATTTAGTGGGCTAATGATCTTAGATCACTACTTTTCCTATAGAGAGATTGTTATGAGCTTTAATCGAACTATTATTTATATTGGGTTCTGTACACAAACAGCCTTATTAAGCCACATACTTAGTGGTACACTTACATCAGCGGCGGTTTATCTTCTCCTTAAACTTAAATAACCCTTATATTCACGGTTCACCTGCCTAAAAATGCATTATTATTAGGATTTTTACTAGCCGTATAAAACGGTTCACTCATCATCTTGGTCATTTAATTTTTGTAAAAAGGATTCTCGCTACGAGTATAATCCGTAAATCACGGTACACAATAGATTACTCTGTCAAACCCCATGCTTTATTATTAGCCGCATAGCGGTACACTCGATCTGCGTTCGCTTGTGAAAAATCCAGTCACTTACTAGCCGTACTTTACGGTTCACTTAAAATACAAATCATTCGCAGAAGTTGTGTTCTTTATAGCCGCATTAGCGGTACATTTTTATCTATGCTCTTAAAAACTTTTTTGCCACTTACTAGCCGTATTCACGGTACAACTCATATTTCAAGAGATTTTTTGTTTGTTACGGGTAAATAACCGTATAATTACGGTACACTTAGTCATTCCTCACGGTTTTGCCCTAATTCAATTACTAGCCGAAGGTCGGTTCACACACACCAGGTTTTTAATACCGAGAAGCGTTTTTTTACTAGCCGTAAATCACGGTTGTCTTTTGCAAATACTGCGGCTTGGGTAGCCACGCTCTTACTAGCCGAATTAGCAATACACATGATAGTTCTACTAATAAATGTCTGTTTGTAAATTTTCTAGCCGTTGATTACGGTTTAATAATTTAACGAGTCATCAGGCAATGTCTGCATAATATACCCATCATGATTCGGTGTTTTTTTAAACCAGTATGGAGGTCTGGGATTGTAAGCGACAAATTTTCCGTTGTCTCTCATCGAAATGGGCAAAGGTCGATGCATCCACTCATCTGAGTTTTTTATTTTCTCAATATTAAAATCAGCTATTTTACCAAAACCCAATCGCCGTTTAGGTCCAATGTGACTGATTTCCATCAGCAATTCTTCAATTCTTTCTGCGTCACCGATGCAGTACGCTTTTGCTTTTTCAGCATATCGATGAAACAATCTCAGGTCGTAGTTTTTGTACGCGCCACGAGATGTATCCGGAAGATTTTTTGATTTATAATTTAGCAATCCAGAATTTTTTAACTCGACAATCGAATTAACATTTGTCCGTCCCCGAATTGCAGTATTAAAAACCGGACTGTACCACTCAAACATTAAATAAGAAGCCATGTATCCCCATGTATCATCAGCTTTCCAATTTTCTATTGGCAATTCATTTATCACTGAAAAATCATCGTCAAGTGTGCCGTTATTTGTTGCTTCATTGACTGCGGCGGCTGCAATAATATCATCAAAAAGCGGTGGTGCATCTGACAAAGCAATTGCTTCTTCGAAATTAAATGTAATACATAAATTATCCATGTTCTTCCTCAATTATTGTTTGATTTTTATAAGGTGCAATCAATTGCCTAAATCGTTCGTCGTGATTACCACTTAACAGTCGTGAGTCTAGAATAATCAATCGTCTATCTTCAGAATCAGGACGACGCATCAAACGCCCCATCCCCTGTTTTAATGTTAGAATGGCTTCAGGGACATCATATGATCGATACGTTCCTTTTCCACACTTCATTCGGCGTATAAATGCACTTGGGTTTTTTGTCTGACCAAAAGGTATTTTTACAATCACTAAATCTGTCAGCAAGTTGCCTTTTGATATATCTAGACCTTGCCATGCCGCCCCTGTCGTTAGAAATAGTGCTTTGCCATTAGCTGCTTTAAATTGTTTAACATACGATGATAATGAACGACCGCTCGATGACATTATGAGTTCATAATCTTGTGGTAGCTCTAAATCTGCTGATACTGACTTTATATCGTTATATGCGGTAAACAGCACTAAAACCCCGCCTTTTGCTGTCTTTGCAACGTGCGAAACTTGAGTTTTAACCCATTGAATCCAGTTTTGATATTTTTCCACCTGTTCATGATCATCACTTATATTTGAAACTGGTTTCGGGCAATCAGATGATGCGACCATACATTCCGGTTTGTACAACCAGTCTGCGGTTAAAGGTTGAAATGTTTTTAATCGATCATCATCAACACAGAGAGAATTTTTGATATAGCTGATGTCTGGGTTCCCTGCTTTATCTGTAATGTACAATGTCGCACTTAACAATGCACAACCCGATAATCTTGGCCAGATTACTTTCTTAAATAGATTGCTTAGATAACCGTTCCCCACCGTAATTGAGGGATAGAATAACTTTGGAGAATAATTCATTACAACAACATCTGCACTATTGTAGTTCCGAGTCAGCCGATTGATTAAATAATATCCATTTTTAAGCTGGTAATAATTTTGTTTTGTAATACTGATGTCTTTGTCTTTTATTTTATTAATCAACGACATTAATTCATTTTTTTCATCATTATCTTTGTCAAATAAATTAAAATAGGGTGCTTGTAATTTTTTCATCATGCTATTAAAACTATCAATACCGTCGTGTTCTTTTCCGTAGCTTTTAACTACCGAGCTACTATCTCCTTTATACCAATTTTTCCCTTCCTTTAGTGATGCTTCTAGTTCTCCAGAAAGCAATAATAGCATTGACAAATAGCGGTCACACTTTTTGCATTTTTTCAGACTTTGAATTAACTGCCGACATGCTGTTAACTGTGATGCAACATGATATTGATTAGACATTGCTGACGAAACACTTTTTTCAAACAAATGCCCTTCATCAATAATCATGTGACGCTGTTGTTGGTCTTGTATATTGAGTATTTTACCATCGTACATGATGTCCATTATCGCCAGCGTATGCGTAATAATCATGATGTCTGCTGATCTTGCGTTCTCTTTTGCTGTTAAATAAGGTTCAGCGTTTTCTTCATCCACTGTTTCGGTGATTTTTACAACATCGAATGGAAACTCATCACTAACGAGACTTTCCAGATCTTCAACGAGCCATTGACCATTTTGTTCTGACATTTCGATGTATTTTTTAGCAGAAATCTTATCATTATCAGTGATGTCGTCTGTTGCAATTAAATCTCTCAGCAATTGAGGTGAAACATAACTATTCATGCCCGATAAACGTGCTACTTTAAGTGTTTTTTCTTTAAATACTATCTCAAATGATGCTTTTATTAAGGGAGATTCTTTTTCATCGAGTTGTCTTAGTAATGCTCTTGTTGCTGTTGCAATAAGCAGGGGTTTATTACCTAGACTCACTTGTTCTGCTGCTGCAATTAGCGATGCCAATGCTTTTCCTGTGCCGGTACTTGCCTCAACAAAACCTATTTTATTTTCGTTTAGAGTCTGACTAAGATTAAGGATACACTCCTTTTGTTCTTCCCGATAATTAGCACCTGGCAAGTTTTTATATAATTCATCACAAATTTCAGATGAATAATCAGCTTTTGTTAATGTTTTAAAAAAGTGGCTATAATATTTTGTTCCAACTATTTGACTGAACAGCCAAGTAGGAAATGTCTGCTCTTTGATTAATTGACTAACTTCATCATCACATTCGAATTGTATAATTTTTGTCGGTGACGAACTATACATAACCAACTCATTATAATCATCGTGTGGTTGAGTAACATTAACGTTAATGTAGTTAATTAACTCTGAAACACTGTCTAAATCTAATCTGTCGCATAGCGTATTCATTCTCTCAATGAGATCGACGGGTATTTTTTTTTTAATTTTCATGGACTAATAATTGACAATCGATAATAAATATAGAAAATACTATCAAATTTAAAATTGAAATGGCAACAAAATTATGGAAATAATTACACCGAGTCGTATTGTGAGTAAAAAATCTGCCGTTGGTGATGAGCAATGCTCTGTTTGCTCAGAAAGAAAGGATGGCGAGAAAACAAAATTAAAAGGATCTTTTAACAATATAGCGCAATTTTACGATCCATCGTCAAATCACATCTGCTTCGACTGTTTAGAAATTATTAACAATCTAAAAACATTTGGTAAGTCATCAATTATCACAAAAAAAGGCGTTATTGTCGCTTTAAAACACGACATTTTTGGTCAATATTTATTGTACCCTCCAGACCCTCCTTTTGTTATCCAAAGATCGCCGATCATGAATCCCCAGCATTTATTTTGGCATAGCAGGATAGCGTATAACAAAAAACATTTCCCAATTACATACGGCACAAACACCTTTTATGTCGAGCCTGATATTTTGATAAAATTAGCAAAAAACTCGTTAAGAATTATCACTACATGCAAAACTTTTTGGCAAAGCCGAGATCATAAAGACGTCAAATATGGATTATGGAATAAAAAGATTAATAAATTAATGGACGAGCATGACTGGCTAGAAAAATCGGTTTCAATGATTGATAACGCATCCGTCGGAAACCGCTTTGCACTACCGTTTGCTATAAAATACTTGGAATCACTAGAGGAAAATAATAATGATTAATTTCGACACAATTTTCACAACAATAAGCCCGCTCGTACATACGTCAGAGACATTTCCAAGTCCCGGCGGATATACTTACGCTCGTAACATCGAACGTAACATCTATGCAAAAAATCCGGACGGTAAACGAGAGCATTCTACGATTCCGGTCGTACAGTCAAACACGATCCGAAACGCAATCAGGCGTAGTTTAGCAAATGTCATCTATGATGCTCTGCTCAGTAATAATGAGAAAGTTGAATTAAATCAATTTTTCCAGCTTTCTTCAGGCGGCAGAATGAGTGCCGGAAAGGAAATGACAATTAAAGAAAGACTTGAAATTATTGAATCTAAATCCTCATTAGATTTAATGGGCGGAGGTTTTGAAGGCGGATTATTAGAATCATCACTGTCCGTGGGTTTTGCGTGGCCTATTACAGATCAAACACTATCGACTAGTGTAGTACCTGCTAATTATGAAAATGAAAGTATCGGTAGTCCCACTAGAAAGCAAATTTTAGACGAAATCAGTCAAAATGCTAAAGATCCCATAAAGGAAGGTTTTCGTCTTGATGCACTTTCTGAGAATGCGCTTGATGATGCCTTTTCATATATTGATAGTTCTCACGCAGCTGCACAAGAAAAAAGTAAAGCACGTAAAAATAAAGAAAAAACGGACGTTAAAAAAGAAGCTAAATCTCATTATTATAAGACTGAAGCCATTTCTGCAGGCATCCCAATGTTTTGTGGAATTATAATTAAACGGGACAGTGAAATCCAAGCCGGCTTATTGCTTGAAACATTCAAAAAGTTTGCCTCATTTCCTGTTTTTGGTGGTTTATCATCGAAAGGATGTGGTTTTGTTAATGTTGAAATTAAAGTCTCAATGAGCGATGGAAAAATCATTAAAACACCCATTAAAATAGTTAATAGCAAGATCAACTGGAGTGAGATTGAGAAAGACAAAATATTCAGCAAATGGTTAAAAGAATCTGCGAAATGGTTATCAGAATTGAAACCAGATCAACTTGATGTTCGCTAATGTACTGTTGTGATAAACAGCTAATAACATATTTTTAAATGACCGCTTTAATTTGAAAATTTCAAAGTGAACCGTATTTTACGGAGATTATAATGAAAGAACAGTCACATTACATCGAAATATTAATTTTAGTAAAAGATGATATTGAGTTAGTCTACACAATTTTGCACGGCATATTTCATCGTCACAAAGAAGAAAGCGGAAGTCAAAAAATCGGCATTAGCTTTCCTTACTATGAAAACGATAAGGGTTTCGTGGGTCATGTTTTTAGGCTTATCGGAAACGAAACTGATTTAAATAAAATCAAAGGAATGATCTCTAACAGTTCAATCAAAACGATGAATAATGTTAAAGTAAAAGACAATATCGTGACTATTCCTGATGCTGTTGAGCATGTCAGCTTCTATCGCTATAGAGCAGATAATTATATTTCTAAAAATAAATTAAAGAAACAAGCTGAATATATTTACAACAAGGCAAAAGAAGATGGTAAAGAAATGACAAGTGCTGAATTGATCAGTGTCGTTGATGAAATTAAAAGTAACTTAATAAAAACGCATAATCTAAAAATTCATGGTGATAAAAATTATTATTTAGCTGTACGTCAGCAAAAAGATGTTAATCAAAAAGTGGGGGAATTTTCTGTTTTTGGTTTGAGTAAAAAACACGAACCAGTAACAGTTCCATTATTTTGATCCTTTCTTACCTTTATTTTTTGCATTATTATATCTTATTGATTTTTATGTGTTAATTTTTTATTAAAAAACATTGGTGTTTTCTATTTTAAATCCAAAAGTCATTGATTTATTTTGGTTTTTTAATTAAATGTTCTGGTGAACCGTGGTGGACGGCTAGAAGTTTATTTATTAAACTCAGGTAATCTCGGTGCTAGTGAACCGTGCTGAACGGCTAGAAGTATGCTGATTCACAGCTTGTATATTATATATTGTGAACCGTGGTGGACACGGCTAGTGTAGATAACTTTTTCTGATCAACTGTGAAAACTTGTGAACCGTGGTGGACACGGTTATCGTACATCAATCAATTTTACTTGCTTTTGTTCAATGTGAACCGTAATTTATACGACTACGACATGAACGTCTGAATGATAGTGAACCGTTGGATACGGCTAAAAAGGCATAAGATGGAATAAACTTTATAGATTCTTCCCAACCGTTATCTGAACGGCTAGAAGCAGATTATAAAGACCGCGCATATCATCTTGTTGTGAACCGTAGTACACGGATAGTAAAAATATAAGAAAAAAACTAGATAATCTAAGTTGTGAACCGTGAATGCGGCTGTTATTGGTGAAATAAGCACCAACGGCTTTTGATAATACAAGAAATCAAGTTTTTTTATTCGTTCAGACCAATTTTTTGATAATAGACTTTAGAAACTGGTTTGTACTTTTATAAATAGACAGAACTTTTTCGTGAACCTCATCTTTATATTCCATTTCATCTTCGATCTCAGCCAAACTCTTTTCAATATCGACACAAAAATCTTTCCATGAAATGCGCCTTCTTTTAAAATCATCAGAAACATCTGGCAGATGCCCAAATATTATGATCGCCATGCTTGAACTATCCGACAACATTTCATTGCCATCGCTGTCTCCTTCAGACTCCAACTCATCTAGTCTTTCAGTCAATGACACCAATGTTTTATTAATACTCTCTGCAATGACCTCTTGCTCTTTCCTGCTATATTTCTTGTAAATTTTTGACTCGTAATTCTTCTGTTCATCGCTTGATAATTCTATTGGAATCTCTATTTTTAAACTACTAGGATGCTCTCCGCCAGGCACCCAGTTTGTCAGCCCTCCTCCTTCAGCACGACTTCCTCCAGCTGATTGAATAAATTTTTCTTCATAATAAAAAGCTTCGTTCTCACTCAAATTTCTTTTTATGATTTCGATATCCCATCCATCACTCAGTTTTTCTACCTCCGACCTCCACAGTTTATTTCTTCTAGTTTTATCCCACGCTCGATCACCACTTCCTTTCCCTATATAAAAAACCTCGCCTGTTGATTTGTTTTTGTGAAAATAGACATAATAACCCCTTTTAACTCCTTCATCGTCAATATATAAAGTATCTTCTTTTGGCATATAAACCTCCTTATACACAATATTACCGATTATTTAAGGTAGTCACAATTATCATCTGGGATTTTTTGAAATAAGCTGGATTTTGTCGCTACGTTTTATTCGTGTTAGGTGATTTATTTGGATTTACACAACACTGTAGCCTAGATTATTTCTCACGTTTCCGTAGTCAATTTATAAGAGTTGAATACAAATTTATTCATTCCGTAGTAATGACTATTTCTATTATAAACGACTAGCCAAAGTATCAGGACAATGCCTAGCTCCAGTAACTTACAAACAACGGCCATTAATTTCTTTAATCGACCATCCGTGCTGAACCAGAAAAGCAACTTGTGATTCAACTTCATCATTTATTTCACTAGCTTCGTCGTGCTTAATTTCTAACACAAGATCAGTCAATGTGTCTTCGTGATCTGCGATATTTTCTATCAACCCTGTTAAGTCTGGTGTCTCTAGCAAAAGACGAATAGCTTCTTTTAAAAATGACTCTTTAATCTTACCCGCTTCTACGTCCAACAATAAACTTACCAATGCGTCTCTCATTTAATTTCTCCTGATTCTGTTAGCAAGGAATCTTCAATATCAAACACGTTTATTCTTAATTGTCTCAATGCCTGTTCTGATTGCCGTACTTCTGCAAGCCTTTCAACTTTAAGTGCGAGAGTTTTTTCTTTTTTTGACTTGTTTCTTAGACGCATCACTTGTTTTTTTGCCAAATTTAATTGTTTTTCTATGTCACTTTTTTTAATGATATTTTTCAGTCTATCTTCGTAAGTTACCATCTGAATTCTCCTGATTTACTGTTAAACCTGTGCCAATGATTTCTCTATAAGAGTTGATTGTTCAACCAATGACACGCCATTAATGCCCAATAGCTTTTCTGTTGGTTCATCAGTAGAAAACATGAAGCGAATTTGCTTATTAAAACGACATGCAGTGACAATAAATCTTTCTCTATATTGATTATTAACAATGAAAGCTAATGGTTCTTTGGCTAAATCCATTAACAACACACCATTTTTTCGCTTTCTGTAGAAACCCATTGTTTCATCTGTCATTTCTTGTTTAGTTTTCACGAATTTTTTTTGATTAAAAATAAACATTACTTCCTCCAAAATTAAATCTTCAGTTGAATACTGTCGTCAGTGATTCCAATTTTAAAAATTCGTGCCTTTGGTTTTTCCTTTAGATTTAATTCCAGCCATGAAATCGGTATATCTAACACTCCATCATCACCACCGAACAGATGTACTTTATTGTCATACCAACCTTCATCTTGGTCAGGATTGCAATCTTGAGCATAAGCAACGAGTTTAGATTTTGATTTTTCTGTTGAGCATATATTTGACATCAGATAAACCCCTTGATCACCAACCAACTGTAACTGAGCCGTAATAGATTCCTTTTTTATTTGCTTATAAGAAGGAAAAAAATAGTCTAATTGACTGTCTTGTTCAGTCTGACCATTTTCATCAAGCAACTGACCGCCAGCATAATTTTTTTCATCAAAAAGCATGTCTCTAGTCGGTCTGAATTCACCTTTGTTTTTTTGATGATCTATGATTGCGTCGTATATTTTTTTCACTTCACTCATTTTAAATTTTATCAGTTTCATTTTTATCCCTGCCTGTGATTTCTTGCAAATATTCAACTTGAATATATTATATAGATATATTATATCTAAGTAAAGATAAACTTGTTACTAATCACCTTGAAAATAAAAAAACTAGAGAAACAATATAAGGTATACTTTTTGTATAACAAATATTAGAAGCTAAAAAATTATGAAGTTGAATTTAAAAAAACACATTAATAAACATGGAAAAATCATTGGTGCAACGATGTCTGGTATGACACGAACAATAGATGCCGCCTTAATAAAACAGATGCTTTCGAGTAAAAGTCAGGTTATAGATCAAAAAAAATCTCGTGATTAAGAGAACTATTGATCATCGATTACTTCGAGATATTGATCTTGAGCACCGAAGTAAGTACCTTCGTCAACTACCAGTCTAAGTAAGACATTGCATGATGGACAATTAAAAGGTTCGCCCTCCTCCGCACCATCGGTATCATAAATAATCTGGTAACTAAAATTATTCTCGCAATCAGGACAATTCATAACTTTTCCGAATTATAAAAATCCCATGCTTTCTCTAAATGAGATTTCGGCAATAAATGTTCGCTGTGAGGCAAAGCACAATCAATGAGATAACGAATAATTTTTTCGTCTTCGCCCTGATCCTTCCCTTCCAGAAATTGCTTAATTTGCCCCTCATACCCTCTCAACAATCTTTTGACTTCTATGTTATCGATTTGAATACAATCTGGATTTAGCGTTCTGTTTTTTGAGTCAAAACCATGTTTGAAATTCACTT
>Ga0233443_1003415_pt1 | contig 11100 bp, 12 predicted proteins | sample SI_123_September_2_FD_182784 | JGI IMG/M metagenome (GOLD analysis project Ga0233443, IMG submission 182784) | Seawater microbial communities from Saanich Inlet, British Columbia, Canada - SI_123_September2016_200_MG | ecosystem: Environmental > Aquatic > Marine > Inlet | place: Canada: British... | reverse complement strand
GTTTGTCTATGTATTTAAATTTTATAAAATCATTAAAATTTGTTTAATTTGTTAAAAATAATGTTCAAAATTAATAAAATATGTACTATTTATGATTTAACATAAATATTCTTTCTCTATTAATATTATCACTTGCGATATACATACCTTGTTCTCCGTCATCAGTTTGATAATACATATCATTAAAATTATTTATTAGTTTACAAGTTGCATCAAAACATATTGTTGAAAAATGATTCTCACAATGATAATTCATTTGTTCCATTTGAATTGGTACATCCGAAAATTGCAAATATTCATACATAAATTTCTTATATTTGTGACCTAATACATATAATGATTTATGATCAAGAATAAAATCATTAAAATATGACACAAATTTACGCTTTTGTTTTTTATCATTAACATTATCATCGGTAACAATCATAACATTGTTAAAAACCACATTTACTTTATCAATTGACATAATATACACATCATACATAAAATAATTAACCATGTTACATAAGTGATATTTAATTTCATTAAACATTTTGATACATATTTCATTTTTACCAACGTGTCTCTGTCTATGATTATTTTGCGGCAGCATTTTTTGATCGTCGTCATTATATTTCATATCATAATTGACTTCGCTACATTTAATATCGATTGATCTTGTTGGTGTTCCCATAGTTGCTTTTGTTATTTGTTTAAGATTAATCGCATCATGAGTTATAATAGATTTGCCACTATACACAATTGCAATAAAATGATTTTGCATCACATTTCGATCAATAGTTAAACAATAGTTATCTAATTCATTTTCATAATCTTTCAACGTTAAATCAAATGTGCTATTTTTCTCTTCAATTTGTGACCATAGATTATCTATTAATTTATCAGTATTTTTTAATAAATTTTTCTTAAGATCATCATACAAAACACATGAATAATCTTTTACAAGTTTCATATATATTTTCATAATCTGATCATAAATAGTTAACCTTGTCGTTGTAATATCAATTGTTATAACGGTAGCTATTATTGCTTTATTAAAAGAATCTGTACATTTATTAAACTCTTCGACCGCTACCACTTTCAAAGCATCATGATATTCTTCCAATACCTGATCATAATTATTTAGAAGCATTTGATTATCATACATTTCTTTATTGACGAAGAAATATAATATTTTCTTTTTTGATTGATACAAATTATAATATTCTGCAGTGACCTCAGTTACATTTAAAGTCTTTACTTTAATTTCTTCAATCATCTCTGAAATCATAATATCAAAATCCACAATAGTTTGTTTCATATTATCAATATTGCATTGAGATCTAATAAAATCTAGAGCGTATGCATAATTATCAAAAGAATCAAATATATGCACACCAGTGTTAAATAGCGGTGCAAAAGTACATGTTAAAATGTTATTACCGGGACATGTCATGTCTGGCCACTCACGCATCTTGAGTAATGACCAATCATCAACCTTATATATTTTTCTGTTTATAAGTTTATTCTCATTAATTTTTATAACATTGTCACAATCAACAATAATACTTTCTGTATTTAATTGATTGAAAGATGTATCGGTGATAATGTTAAGTAATCTTCTTATTTCGTTACCACATAAAACACTCATTATTAATATAAGTTTATTCGCATCGTTTTAAACGAATATTAAAAATAATTATATAGAACGATATTATAATTTACTTTTAATGTCGATTACCACATATATATGTGATTTTAACAAATTGGATATATCAGATTTTATAAAAAAATATTACTCATCGATGAGACGAAAGATTTTTACAGATATGAATTATGTCAATTATGTTTGTAAACATTTTAGTAAAGTTCATAATTTAATCAAATATGTGTATAAACCAATATTCTATAAAGCATACAATGATATAGATAAAGATGATGCCAGCTATAATTTGGCTGTTAAGCGACAAATGGCAAAGCTATTGTCAAAATATTTAGACAATAAAAATCAAATAAAGACAGATAAAATTACACTAGTCCATTCTCAGTTTATAACTGATTCCAATAGTTATAATGACTTGTTAAACATTGAAAAAGCACTAATAAAAAATTGAAAAATATATCATATGTCAATGCTATATTTTATTCTATTATCTCTTTACTTCGTTCTATTGTCAGAATGAACGTTTTTGCCCGCTGCTGCGATATTGTTGGGTTTACGTTAAGCAAACGTTTGGAACGTGATGAATTTGGAAATGTAAAACCGTTTTGTGCTAGCCATTTGAAAGCTAAATGTATAAAATGCTCAAATCGTGAGTCACATCTATGCATGAACATCAATCATTTTGATGAACGCGATGCATTTAAATTGTGTGATGAATATAATAGTAATTATGATAGAGCACGTGATCATAAATATCGTAATCGCGATTATAATCACAAATCTAGCGACAAACATGATGTTGATCGTGATGCACAATGGATATCTAATATGAAAGTTAAATTTGGTTATTTCTGGCCATTTTTGAGCGATGATAAGCATTGTCATGGAACAGCACGTACTCTATCTGCTATTGCGCGCACTCCTAAAGCTATTGACGAATATTGTCTTCATTTGAAGGCAACCTACGGCGATAATTGGTTACAGCAAAGTATTTCTCAAGATAATCTTTTTCTTCGAAACTTGAGAAATAACACTAGTTTACGTGGTCGTAGACAGCCGATACAGGATGATCGTAGACAGCCGATACAGGATGATCGTAGACAGCCGATACAGGATGATCGTAGACAGCCGATACAGGATGATCGTAGACAGCCGATACAGGATGATCGTAGACAGCCGATACAGTCGATGCAAGGGAGTTTGCAAACATCTTATAATCGTGATATAAAGCGCCCTCGAGTTGATAATGTACAGAACACAAATCAACCTGATAGAATGAGTTATGATGAATATGTTGCATCATTCAATCGTACGAATATGTTGCCAGTTGCACTAGTGCCACCACCTAGACCCCCACCGCCATTTGCACCACCTAGACCTCCGCAACCTACTTGTACACGACCTGTTGCACCTGTTGCTCCCATTGTTGCACCTGTTGCACCTGTTGCACCTGTTATATCCACGCCATTGGTACGTCAGGAAACAATGCCATTGGTACATCGGGTAAAAAACACCCCACCAACAGATCCTAGACGCAAACCTAATTCTATAATCCAGGTGTCTGAAGATTCTTCACGTGTCAAAGGTAAAGTGTTTTTTGCAACCGATCCAATTTCAATTGTCGCATCTCCTATTAATAATCAAACATCTATTTTGAAAAATAATAAGAGAAAACAGATTGAATTGGAGGAAGGAGAGGAAGGTGAAGGAGAAGAAACTAGTATTGTGATATCGGCTTCCCCATTCAAATGCAAACATTGTCCTTCCACTTTTGCTACTTTGACTGATCGAGCAACACACATTAAAGCAAAACACGAAACCGTCACACAAATTACAAAAGTGATTGAACAATTGCAATGTATGTATTGTAGAACAAAATGCATCAGCGAACATGGACTCAAAATCCATCGTGGTCGTTCAAAGATATGTGGAACACAATATGATAGAGATATGAGAAAAATTGATAGAGTTCTAGGTCAGATCCCGAAATAAAAGAAAATTTATTTATTTACTAATTATGATATATCTTCAATGTATTTATAATTAATTAAAATGGAACATATTGTAAAATATATTATGGATAGAATAAATATGCATTCATGAATGTGAAAATTGTGCAATAATGTGTCATATTTATTTACTGTAACACAACCCAATTCAAATCCTGTAAAGTAAACATCGTGAAAAGAATTTAATGGATAATCAGTTAATATGGTGGCTGTATCAAGACAATTTGTATCTAGGTTACAGGTATTAAAATATAAATTATTATTATCGGATATTGCAATAACACGAGCCATACCATCACTACAATGATCTATATCATATTTTAAAATAGTAACTTGTTCAACATTTGTAACATGATGATGAAATTGTTTATTTGATAAATCCCCACGCAACAATGCAAAATATATTATCACTATTACAATAGATATACGCCATATAACACATGCTACTATTCGTAACACATTACATACAATTTCATTTATTGGCTTTTGGATTGTAAATGTTTCTTTCTTATTACTTTCCATATTAGACAGTAAATTATCACTTTCTTCTTCACTCATTAGAAACTATTATTATTTTCTATATTGCATTATTATTTCAATTTTTCTATTAAACAATGACCATAAAAATTAATTTTATTTAACATTTAACATACATAATTATATGTTAATGAATACTATTAAATACAGTAATATAAATTTAAACGGGGTCACGTCATTATTAATAAATGATATGTTGGATGACGATGGTTCTATAGATATAATTATTCCCGATACATTTTTAATATCACAGCAAATACTCAATAATTTTAACGCAAGATACTTTACACCCGGTAATATAAATGATATTTTATCATTATGTGATTACTTATTAATTGTAGATACACAAGAGTTCATTAATGAGCATATAGAACCAAGTGACTACAGTTATATATTAAACGATTGTCATAAAGATCATTACCATATAGTTCCAGAATCGTGGAAACATTTAACAATGGATCAAGTTATTAAAAATGGATATTTAAAATACATATGGTGTTGCCACAAACATATAAATAAAGATGAAGACGACGATGCAATAGATGGAGATAATGCAATATTTGATGACGAAATTGAATCAACGTGCAATAAATACACAGTTCTAGCATGCAAATATGGTCAATTGAAATGTCTAAAATGTTTACACGAACAAAATTTTATGTTATATAAAAGTCTTTGCACTGTTGCATCTTGGAACGGACATCTTGAATGTTTAAAATATTGCAAATCTATTGGATGTCTTATAGATTCTAATACATGTTCTTTCGCATTAATGCGCGATAGCTTAGATTGTCTTATATATCTTATTGATAATGGATATTCTTTAAACGATGATGATTTAATGGATGAATTATACGATAATGACAGTATTAAGTGTGCAACATATTTGTTTGATAAAGATATGTTACCAACATCATCACCTTTCACATGTGCAATATTTGCTGGACATGGAAAATTAGATTATTTAAAACGAGCTAGAGAAAAAGAATATGAGTGGGATGAAGATACAACTACAAATGCTGGACAAAATGGTTATCTTAAATGTTTAAAATATGCATGTTCTCGCAAATGTCCCGTGTCAGATAGGTTGACAGATTATATTGCATCTAGTGGACATCTTGATTGTCTCAAATATATGCATTCAATAGGATGTAAATATACAAATTGCACTTGTGATGGTGCATGTTATGGTGGACATCTTGATTGTCTCAAATTTTTACATAGCACTGGTTGTGAATGGACCACGCAAACATGTACTATGGCTGCTGAACGCGGACACTTGGATTGTCTCAAATTTTTACATGAAAATGGTTGTCCTTGGTATGATGAAGCATGTATTGAAGCTGGTAAAAATGGACATCTCGATTGTCTCAAATATGCTCATGAAAATGGTTGCGGTTCCAATATTCGATTTAAAACTTGAAGATGTATCATCTAGAATGTCTAAAGAATGTAGTGATATTGTTATCAAGTTTTTCAATAAAAATTGAATTAAAATATGATTAATTTATAACAATTATATTTCAATGAATACATTATTTGGTCGTGACATAAATGACATAAAAAAATGCATGAAAAATAAGATGGACGATATAAGAACAACATCTTTTAATTGTGCAATATTTATGACATTTATGAAAAAATATGAAGATAAAATAATAACATCAAAAATATTTAACACTTTAATTAAAACTCATAAATATTACGATTATGATTTATTATGGGATTTTGATTACGAATGTTCTATAAAAACTTGACAAATGTCCAGTATGTAAATGTATTCCAACAAATATTATTAAAGTTTTTTTATGATAAAAAAATTGAATTAAAATATGATTAATTTATAATATTAATAACTTAATGTCCTATATGAACTGTATATGTGGAAAAGACTATGATCTATTATGCTCTTTAAATTGTTGCAAAAAATGTTGCAAAACTAAATATTGTTTGACACACAGTCCTACCAATTTATTAACATTAAGTAAAAATACCTGTTTTATGTGTGATACAAAACATTCAATAGATGATCTCACTTCTTTGGACGATACGTTAAATTATTGTAATAATTGTTATGAAGAAAATACTTTGTTAATAGATAAAAATAATAAACTAAATATGTCAAATCAAATATTTAAACAAATTAAATGCTCATGTGGCAATAATCGTTCTGAAGCTTGTGCCCTAAAATGTTGCAAAAAATGTTGTAAAGCTTTAGGCTGCACCAAACATAAAAATGAAAATACAATTGTGAACAATGATACATGTACTATTTGTATGAAACAAAATAAGAAATTAAATAGTTATCTGAATGACAAAAATAATATTGTCACATATTATTGTGACAATTGTTATAAAACAAATAATGTAGTGGTAAATCGCATGCTATCAATTAAACCTGTTTTAAATACAAATATGTTATTTGGTTGCAATATACGTACAATTAAAGAAGACATGGAAGATAGATTTAATGTTCTAAAAGATATGACAATTGAGGAAGCATTATTTAAAACATTTATGAAAAAATATAAAGACAAGGTGATAACAACCACAATATTCAAGAAACACATTTATACTCATAAATATTTTAATATTGATTGTTTTCAAGATTGTGACTATGAATATAAATGTCCATGTTGTAAACACGTGGATGATATATTTTTTACATCACTATGTTGTGATTGTGACACATTAATATGTACTGCATATGAGTGCAATGTGGAAACAGACAATGATGTAAGTTATTGTAAAAAATGTTACGATAAACATATTACCGAAACATATATCAAATATAAAGATGTGACATTGACTAAAGATATTGTTTTGAGCGATAATTTTACATTTAATATGGATGATGCATATAGATTAGAAAATTTATTACAATATAAATGTCCATGTTGCAACGTTATAAAATCATTTGCATCATGCAATTTAGCAATATGTGAAGATTGTAATGCTCCAGCATGTCATGATTGTCTTATTGAAGTTACTTTAGGTTGTGGTGTACCAAATTGTCCACATTGTTCACGTGGTTATTGTGCTAATAGCTCTTACATAATATCTTGTGACACATGTTATCGACGAAGAATGCACGGTACGGAGCGTGAACGTAGGTCAATTAGTCCTAGTGTTATCACTGATGATCCTACAAAACAATGCAATGTTTGTATGACCAATGTTAAAAATTACTGTTTTGCACCATGTGGACATTTATGTATATGTGGCGAATGTTCAATAAAAGTTGTGAATAAGTGTCCAGTATGTATGGATAATGTAACAGGTGTCATAAGAGTTTTTAACTAATAAATTAATGTTCGATAGTAACAATTCCGGATTTAAGAATTCTTAAATTGATGTTAATTTTATCCACCATAAAAATATGTTGTCCAAAATCCTTAAAACGCGTTGTTAAAAAATTACTATCAATACCTTCTTTAACATCATATTGTGATATATCAGTATCAGACGTACTAATTCTTAAATATTTAATCCATAAGTGTGCATCATTACCGCGACACAATTTACATTTATCATCCTCATATTGTGCAGTTAATGTAACATCATCTTCATCATCAATATATGTATCAAGACCATTTTCAAACATTAAATAATTATTCTCTTGTAAAATAGCATTCATTAAATATATTATAATTTTGGCATCATCAAGAGAAAGTTTTGTCATGATACCAAGTTGTCTAGAATTACCTAGTGCTTCTGCAGCAACAACATTTGAATCAAACTCATTATTAAAATACCAACGATATTCATCTACGCATTTTGATTCTTTAACGATAAAATGATCTAATAATAGGCGCGTTATTTTTTGTATATTTATTGCACTCATTACTAATTATTAATATGTTATAACAAATTATACATTAATCAATTTTTTTATTATTCCATTATAATGGTACAAAAAATTCATTTCATTACATACGGTAATGATATATACAACGATGCTAAAAAACGTATCTGTGAAGAAATGGCTAATACTCTGTGGTGTGACACAATACTTTCATATGGTCCAGATAACTTGACTGAAAAGTTTAAAGGTAAATATAAAAATGTGTTACAAATGAAACGAGGTGCCGGTTATTGGATATGGAAATATGATATACTCAGACAACAATTTGATAAAATGAATGATAATGATATAATAATATATTGTGATGCAGGTTGTACAATTAATCCCTTAGGTCAACAGCGTTTCAACGAATATATAAATATAGTTAACGATAATGAGTGCGGTAACATAGGATTTCAATTACCATATATAGAAAAAGAATACACTGTTAAAGAAATATTCGATTACATGGGATCACCTGCAACAATAATTTCTAGTAAACAATTAATAGGAGGCGTATTAATAATGAGAAAATGTAAAACGGTATTAAATATATTACAACAATGTTTTCAATTAATAAATGATGATTCTTTGTTAATAACAGATTATTATAACAATTTTAACCATGATTCATTCTTTATAGAGAATCGTCATGATCAAAGTATCATGAGTGTTGTCAGAAAGCAACATGGTACCATCATAATAGAGGGTGAAGTGGAAGGTGACTATGAAAATGGTAGCATGAATGAATATCCTTTTTGGTCAACAAGATTAAAAAATTGATTTTATTATTTTATATTTATCTAAATAAACAATATTATTTTACAACATCATGATCAATAGAGCAAGTGTCATTTTCATTGGTAGTTATACTTTATTTAGTATGTCATTATTAGCAGTAATGACTCATGATACAAAAGTGTATCAAACACAGAAAATATGCCATCACATTATTAGAAATCGTTAGCAATACATTCGATATTTTCTTTTATTTTATCTAACGTATCGTTAGTAGGATGAATACCATCTACACCAATATAATCAGTGGCAAATGTTTTAATATTATGCGTATTTATAGCACTATCAAAGTCATTATAAAAATAACTTGTTTGGAATGGCGGTAATATAAAAATACAATTTGTATATTTATTTTCTAATATTTTATAATTCTTTATAACATCATCACTATGTATTCCTGACGATAAATCATTGAGACCAAAACAAAATACAAATATTTCATTTTCATCATTGTCTATCAAAGGACAATAATTTTCTACCCAATGTTCAAGCGTCATACCAGGATGACAATTAACATATTTACAATTTATATGTTCAATTAAACTATCGCCAATAACAGTATATATCATGTTATCATTATATTATTTAATGCTTATATAAATTAAAATAAATGTTTGATACAAACATACCAATATAAGATCAATAGTTTGAATTATAGTCATTATGTATGTTTTTGTATTTATTAAATTATCGACACATGATGTAGCAGCAAATATACATATGCCCCATATTAAGAGACCAAGATTCACAACTAATATCCATGGCACTAATTCAAATATCATCTTTCTAGTTAATGATGGATCAGGAGTACAATAAAATGCTTGTATATAATATTGTACTGCACCAACTATCAAATATTGTCGAATACTTGATCCAGAACATAATTCATTTATATAATGTGATGACTCGTCAACTAATACATATATATTTATACTAAAGAGAGTCCAACATATTACTAATTGAGAAAATAATATACGATTTTGTAAATTTCTCACATCTTGATCAGAAGCATATCGTCTCGGTAATGTGTCTGTAACATCTACATTGGTAACAGGCACTGTGTCATTCACATATATTATTTCACTTATTGATATGGATACCATACTGTCACTATCATCATCTGACATTATTAATATTTTACTTATTACTTCAATATTAAATTAATCAATTTTTCGCAAAAAATTGAAAAATAATTAAATACACATTTTCATTAGAAAATTAGTTATTATTACACTGGCACAATGAACTCAATCGACAGCTACGAAAGACACTTTGGACAGTTTGCTAAGGCAAAGGTCCATGGCAGCAAGAACACAAAGGTCAGAGAGCAACGTGCACGAGAAAAAGCCAAGAGAGCACCTTTGAAACGCCTTCGCACACAGATGGCTGTCGCACCCAACTACGACAGAGAGCATGAGGAAGAGTTCGAGCAATACATTATGATTGCCGAATACCAAAAACACAGCCGCGAACACACGTTGCAGAACATCCAACAATGGGAGTGGCACGAACGTCAGCAAGTGCTACAAGCGACGTACCGCATTCGTTTCGACGACTGCATGCATCAACTCCAGGGCGGTGGCGTACGTTGGACTGACCGCTGCGAAAAAAGGTATGTTCTTGACCTGAACAAGAACACTTGGTATCAGACCATGAACGAGGTTCTGAGTGCAGAACAAGACGTACAAAAGTACAGTCGCACGCCATGTGGCATTCTTGTATAAAATGTAACTTTTTGTTTATATCAAAAAATTGATTTTTTATGTCATAACAATATAATACATATAATATTAATGGTAAAAATTACAGAAGAACATATTAATATTGCCTTGCAGCTCTCCAAGAAATCGTGCATTCAAAAGAAATTCGGGGCTCTACTTATTTATAAGGGAAAGATTATTTCCTCAGGCTACAATCACCACAATGGTGTTGGCTACAGTGACGACGTACGGTATTGTCTTTTACAAACCTAAATGTTACACTACACACGCGGAACAAGATTGTATATCTAAATGTCCTAAAAAGCTAATATCTAAAGCGACACTGCTATTGGTTCGGGAGTCATGTGCTAAAGACATAGGTCCATGCGATAAATGCTTAAAATTAATCAATAAGTATAAAATAAAAAGTATGTATTGTGTTAATATTATGGGGAAGAATATTTAGGTTTCTTCAGCATAATTGACCCTAGTTGAGCAATCTCACACTCGGCCACATTAGGGTTGTGAGAATTTTTTATTTCCTGTTCAAATTTATAACTACGTTTAAAT
>Ga0233443_1003414_pt1 | contig 11102 bp, 7 predicted proteins | sample SI_123_September_2_FD_182784 | JGI IMG/M metagenome (GOLD analysis project Ga0233443, IMG submission 182784) | Seawater microbial communities from Saanich Inlet, British Columbia, Canada - SI_123_September2016_200_MG | ecosystem: Environmental > Aquatic > Marine > Inlet | place: Canada: British... | reverse complement strand
CCCTGATCACTATGGATCAGTTCTTTGAAGATCACTATCTCAAACATGCACGTAGCAACAAACGGAGTGCTGATACAGATCTATCCCGCTATCGAACTCATATCCATAAACCCTTTGGACCACGTAAGTTACAGGAGATCACCCACCAAGAGTTTCAACCCTTCTTCAACCAGAAGCGAGAGACTAAATCAGCATCTACCGTCAATCGACAGATCTCCCTGCTGCACAGAATGTATGTACTGGCACAACGCTGGGGCTATGCCGATCACAACCCCATACATGGGGTAGAGAAGTTCAGAGAGGCGGGTCCCAAGCAGCGTTTCCTATCCGCAGAGGAGATACGCAACCTGTTTACAGCAGCTGATCAGGACAGCAACTACTATGCAGCCTGCTACATCAAGTTCCTACTACTGACGGGTGCCAGAAGAACAGAGGGGCTCAACGCCAAGTGGAAAGATATTGAGATTGCTAATGACAGTGATAAAGCACTATGGTTTATCCCACAAACAAAATCAGGCAAAAGCAGGCATGTGATACTCAACACGGTAGCAGTAGATCTACTACAGTCCATAAGTCGTGTAGAGGGTAACCCCTACATCTTTCCAGGTAACATCGTAGGCCATGCGATACAGAACCCCATCAAGGCATTCAAAAGAGTTGCCAAACGGGCAGGGCTGGAAGCTGAGCTACGCCTGCATGATCTGCGCCATACAACGGCTAGCCTGATTGTGAATGCGGGTGGTAGCCTCTACGATGTACAACACGCCTTAGGCCATAGCAGTACAAGAATGAGCCAACGCTATGCCCATCTCAGTACAGAGAGACAGCAGATCACCTCTAACCTTGTGGGTAGTGAAGTGCAAAGTGCATTAGGTAGCGACCTCTATGATCAGCAGATAGCGCAGCCATAGCGCAACAGTGATTAGCATCAACCATCTATTGAAGTAGATCAACATGGTCGATATGAACCCACATATCGACCATTTTTTTTTCACCATCTACAGATCCAAGCTTCAACCTTACCCTCCATAAGCAAATTGAAAGCAGGGTCACTCAAACAGAATTTAGGGCACAAAATATCGGTTTTATGCCCCCTAAAAACCAACATTACATTAGTTCTCGGAGTGCGGTGATCGATCAGAAATCGGCAGTTACCACCTTGAGCGACCTGTTCAATCAAAAACAAGGAACCATTATGGCAACGATTCTATTCACGTCTCTGAAAGGAGGTGTAGGTAAAACATCTCTGGCCCAGTGTCTATCCCTCTATACCGGCGTACCTATTGTCACCAACGATATCGCTACAGTCGATGAAAGCGAAAACACCATCCAGATAGAGAGCAACCTCAAACGGATACCACCCGATATTCTGGAGATGGAGGATCTGATTTTTGACTTCGGTGCAATGTCTACAGCCATCGATCCAAAGATCGCTCAAGCGGCTGAGATGGCCGATGTCATCGTCATACCGACCCTACTGGATATGAGAAGTATAGAAGCGACGACCATGACCTACAACTTTGTTAAGGATGCCTGTAAACCGGTAGTAATCATCGCCAACAATTTTACCGGCACTGAAGAGAAAAATATCTATGCTGATCGCTTTGAGATGCTAGAGAGTATCAAAAGTGATCGTAACTCTCCTATCACCATACTTCGGGTCAGAAAGAGCACACTGATCGACCGTATCACTCGTGATGGTCCACAGTGGTATGAGAGCGTCTTCCACAAGAAAGGGCTCCACATGCTCAAGAAATTTATACTGCGCCTTGAAGAGAACATCTTTGAAGAGATATTCAGGATTGGTGGGATTGAAATTCTAGATGATTAATATCCCCAGCATAGAAGAGATAGAGGCCTCGATTGGTGGTAGACCCAAGCAGGATAACACCAAGGTGAGGCAGCTGGTCTATCTTGATCCAGAAGAGAAGCAGCAGCTCAGCAAGATAGCGCAAGAGAGAAGAACATCAGTAAGTGGCCTACTGCGCCAATGGATTCTTGAGCAGCTGAATCGATAGTAAAAAACAGTACCCCTACAGCAAAGGAAGACAATAGATGTGGAAGAAGGCCACATAGAGAAAGCCCCCATTACACATAGGTGTAATGGGGGCTATTTCTGCTACATATGTTGCTTGATCTTGAGTAAGTGCCCCCCCCCCGTAGATGGATAGTTAGGATAGCGCTATGCGACCTTTGCTGCCCTTGACGAACTGGTGATGTTGAGTCTTCAGGTGGTCTGGCCCTTAGCTGCCGCTTATGATTCCCAAGATTTTGTTTTCACTTACTTTGCAATAATTTGTAACACATTAAGCTGGCTAAAGCTGATAGCATCAAGATTAAGGTGGGGAGCAGTGTATTATCTGGATTCCATATAGCTCAATAATACTTAGAATCCGCATAATACACCGTTATGCATTTTTGAAGGAATATCAATGTCGGTAGAAGTAATCAAAGACCAAATCTTTCAGTTCTTATCCTCAGATGAACCTGAGGTTATGGCTATCAAAGGTGAATGGGGAGTTGGGAAAACCTTTAGCTGGAAGAAGTTCCTTAAGGACGCCAGTTCTGAAGATAAAATCATCCTTGAGCGCTACTCTTATGTCTCCCTTTTTGGTATCAATTCTCTAGAAGCTTTTAAATATTCAATTTTTGAAAATGTTATTAAGAGAGAAATTGTCGGTACTGAGGCTAGCATTGATACTTTCAAGAATAATACTGCGAGCCTAATCGAATCCTTTGGAAGGCAATCTTTCAATCTGTTAAAGGGTGCTCCAATAGTAAATTCATTCAGCCCTGCAATAGAGACAATTTCTTTCTTATCTTTAAATAGCACGCTTATCTGTATTGATGATTTGGAAAGAAAAGGAAAAGGCCTGGAAATAAAGGATGTCTTGGGGTTGGTGTCGCTACTAAAAGAGCAAAAGAAATGTAAGGTAGTGTTGTTACTCAATGACGGAGAAGATGGTCTTGAAGATTATGAGAAATACCGTGAAAAGGTCATTGATATTGAACTTGCTTTTTCACCAGACCCTCAAGAGTGTTCAGAAATAGCATACTCTGACAATACACCCAATCATTCTAAGCTAAGAGAGTTGACTACAAGTCTTGGTATCCGAAATATTCGTATACTTAAGAAAATCGAACGATTGGTTACATTAGCTATACCTTTAACAGAAGGGTTTGAACCGGAAATATCAGATCAAGTCATACACTCGCTTGTGCTTTATGTCTGGAGTTATTTCTGCTCAAATACAAATGAAGATATACCAACTTTAGAGTTTATGACTAGCAAGGGATACACACTGCTTGGTATTGGGGATGCAGAAGTCAGTGAACAGCATAAGAAGTGGCAAACTACCCTGCAAGCATATGGTTATCAACTTATTGATGAATTAGATTTGTTATTGGCAGAAGCTGTTAAAACTGGTTATTTCGTTGAAGAAGATTTTAAAGAAAAAGCATCCAATAAAAATCAGGAAATAATCGCTTCTAAATCCGAGGGATCTTTCTCAGAAGCTTGGCGGCTCTATCATGATACTTTCAATGACAATAGCAATGAGGTTATTAATGGCTTGTATGAAAGCTTTAAGGAAAACTGTAAATATATAACACCCATTAACTTAAACGGCACCGTTTCATTGTTTCGGGAGTTAGGTGAAGAGGGTAAAGCAACCGAAATCATTGATATTTACATAGAAAGCAGAAAAGACGAAACCGAACTCTTCAATATGAAGGAAAATAACTTCTTTGGTGATATTAGGGATCCAGAGATTATTGGTAAGTTTAACAGTACTTACAATCAGTCTGTTACTACCGAGACATCGAAACAAGTCTTAGACAGGATAGCAGGCCAAAATGGATGGAACCAAAGCGATGAAGTGGTATTAGCAAACACAACTATCGATGAATACTACAATTTATTTAAATCTGAGACTGGTCGGCATCTTTCATCCTTTGTGACTACGTGTTTGAAATTTGGGCAGTTTGGAAGTGCGAGTGATCAACAGAAAGAAATTGCTAATAGGGCTACAGAGGCACTACAGAGAATTGCCTCTGAAAGTGAAATCAATAAAAGAAGGGTCAAGAAGTTCGGAGTGAACATTGAAGATGCATAACAAGGCGCTGCTATGGAAAATTTACCCGCTGACGTTCCCAAATTTTCGCAGAGCGCGACGTTAGCTGTCTGTAGAGAGTATTTGCGGCGCTTACTTCGGTTAATATAAACGGCTGCATTACACTTGTAAGCCATCGTTCACAATTGCTGATTTAGTATGGCCTCTATGGCTGCAACGTGTATTGAACTTCCGTTTGATCTAGTTGAGCCTCAGAGGCGGCTCCCAGCCGAAAGCGACATCCTAATGGTTGATCCTTAAGAGTACATAATGAGCAAAAAGACTGAGAAATAATGAGAGGAGGGATGTAGTCTTCCACTACACCCCTACGGCGATCTTCAACACCCAAGTATGTGATTGTTTAAATAGATAGTTTTGTCATTTGCCAGAGCGCAAAATTCAGCTCTAAGTGGAATTGAGTATCGAAAGATTGGTTCGGATGGCTCAGAATATGTGCCTAGATAAGATCGGAATACCATGTAAGGTGGAATAGATAGTCGCTTCCCCCTATAAGCTACTTGTATTGATCTAATGTCCGCTGCAACATAGAGGCAACCTCAGCACGAAAATATTGTGGAGAAATAACCTCCACTTCATCCCCAAAGCCCAAAACCCACCAGCGCAACTGATTACTATTCTTCACTGTAGCCTTTACCCGTATGCATCCATCATCAAGGTCATCAATAATTTGATCCAGAGACAAGGGTGTCTCCTTCAGGTGAGCTCCTCTATTTGCTGTAAATATAAGTTCTATCTGGAATGGATCACCTAGAAGATAGGCAAAATTCCCACTCTGAATATAGTGGTCCAAGTCAAACCCCTTCGGAATCCAGTGCGGTGAATGTGGCACGAGTCTTAGGGTTTCAATACGCCGAAATGTGGCATTCATCATGATTCTATTTCAACAATGTAAATTTTTTCCATTTTAACGTGTTATGCGACAAAAATTAACGCGTACAAGTTAGAGAATGAGTTTTTTGAGGGGTATTCAATCGAAATATGAGGCGCGTATAGATAATTAATTATAAATGTAAACAATTGTTACAAAGAGGTTGGGCGTTATCACCCTATACCAAACTATTTTTATTTCTAAGTAAAGGGTGAGAGGATACTTGTTATGTATAATGAATATTGCTGTGATGATATTTGATAAGGGGCATACAGGGAAATTGCTCCATCTATTTGATGTTTGATAAATACGCACATCAGGAATGATGCATTAACATGGTTGTCAGTTCAAGAAAATGATAGTCGTAGGGATGATGTGATAAATGATAATTAGATAATGCATTTTTAGGGAGATGATAGGTTGTTAGATCATAAGGAGGGCATATAAGTGAGGTATGCGAAAGATAGTTATTAGCCAAATTTAGATGTGCTAATTTCAAGCTAAATAAATTTAGCGTTCTAGCAGTCAGTTTTAGGTCATACAAACAAAAATAGAGGAATATTGTGTTATGCACAGGATCACCATAGAAGATATACAGAAATCAACACTGGATTTATTGAATAGATCAATAGCTACTGTGGATGGAATAATTAAAGATAATGATATTAGCGATGAGAAAGGATTGCTTTCTGATGCATCGCTAAAAGATCGACTAAGTGTATTATCTAACGAAATAGATAAAGTTGATGAGCTGGAGATGGTGATTGCTGTAGTAGGTACTATGAAGGCCGGAAAATCGACAACAATAAATGCTATTGTTGGTCAAGAGGTATTGCCAAATCGTTCCTATCCAATGACAGCGCTTCCCACATTAGTTACTCACAAAAAAGAATGTTTTGTACCTACATTATCATTTCAAAAACGTGAGCCCATCATCGCGATGAGCAGAGAAGTTTCAAAGAAGCTAAAGAGTTCAGGTGATAAAAAAAATAGGGGATTTCATAATCGAAGTGAAGCTAAAGAGGTCGTGGAGAAAATTATAGAAGATGGAGAATTACAGATAAAAGAAAACTATCAAGGACAAGAAGAGATATTTAATTTTCTTAGGTTATTGAACGACCTAATGCGTCTCGCGAAAGAATTGAAGATTGATCCGCCTTATGAAGAGTATGAATCTGTAGATGATTTCCCAAAGATAGAAGTTGAATTCTCTCACCTGAAAGAGTCTAAAGGTGACACCAATGGAAGGCTGTCTATTTTAGATACTCCTGGTCCTAATGAATATGGGACAAGTAATAAATTTAAGAGAATTTTTCAAAATCAATTGAGTAAAGCGTCCGCTGTATTGCTTGTGGTCGATTATACTCAGATAGGGAGTACCGCAGGGGGGGATGTTCGTGAAGAGATTGATAAAATGAGTGAAGTACTTATCAATAACACCTATGTACTGCTGAATAAGTTTGATAATCACAGCGATCGAAATGATGCTCCAAAAGAGCAGATTATTAAAGACTTCTCTGAGCAGTTGATGAAAGGAAGAATATCTGAGGAGCGCATATTTCCTGTCTCAGCCCTTTCAGGTTTTTTGGCTAACTTAATCTTGAGGGATCTAAAAGCTGGCAATGATATCGACCCAGAAGGAGAGTGGGTTGCAGAATTTGGTGAAGAAATTATGGGAAAGCGTTGGCGCAGAAAAATTGATGACAGAGAAGAGGTTGAAGCATCTGCTCTTGATGGATGGGATGATAGTGGTTTCAGTGCTCCTTTAGAAAAAGTTATACGCCAAGCCCACCAAGAGGCAGCATTTAAGAGTCTAGAGTCTGCAATTGGAAAACTGATGGATGCATCGGTAAGTAATGGAATTAATGCGCTTCATGGATCGTTCTCGGCAGACGTTGAAGTTATAAGTAAGGCAATTGATGGCGCAAAAAAAGATATTGAACAGATAGCGCTAGTCAAGAAATCATTAAGTGATAATTTTTCTCAACAATCTGTTCAGGTAAAAAAAGATTTTTACGCTGCTTTCGAGAAGGAGTCAGAGACATTAATCAGAAATGCTGAATTTATTTTCTCGGAAAGTAGTGAAGATGATATTGAAAGTATATCTAATGGACTTTATGATGATTGGCATGCAATGAGAGAGAAAAGGCATAGCGGTTTCGGAGGCTTATTGGGTGAAAGAAACATAATGTTATATGGTAATGTGCTGGTTAGATCGAGTGATATTGGTGCTCGAATAGATAGAGACCAAATTATAAATAAAATTAAGAAAGCCATTAAAAAAACAAAGCCTGTTAGTTATGATTTAGAGTTTGACGACAAAGAAGATGCAGGTGCTGTTATCGATGGTATTAACAATATGCTGGAATTATCTATAGCAGAATTCAATGGCAATATTAATGCTCTATTAGAGTGGAGTATTGATGAATACAGTAACAGAGCAAATCAATTGGTTGATGATCAAGTTGTGGTAATCATTGAAGAGGCAAAAAACAAGCTAGGAGATAGTGGTTTTAAGGTTGATTTTAATGCTGAGACAATTGGAAAAGCAAAGTTAGGCAATGTTGATTTTCAGGGCATTAGTTATCGAATTCAAAAAAGACAGAATAAAACAAAGGAAAAAAAAGTAGGTACTGGGTTGTTTTCAGTCTTGATGAATTACTTAAATAGTAACTGGGGGTTAGAGGAATACATTTTTGAGAAAGATGTATATTCTATAAATAAACGCACAGTAATCACAAAGATCAAAGAAAGTGTGGGGGGTTATAAAATAAAAATTGAGGGCGAAATTGAGGATAGTCTAGGTTCGGTGTTGCTTGAGATAAAACAGCAAGTATCCCTCTTAGAGGATTATTTGGAGCAATATCGTCAGAGTATGATCAGCGGCCTAGAAATACAGCAGGGAGCTGTAAAGGATAAAGTAAAACTGAAAAAAAAAATAAGCGCAGTCGCAAAAATAGTTAATTATGATAAAACAGACATTGTTGATGCAAAAAATCAGTTGAATCAGCTGATGAAAGATTTAGTATGAGGAAAATCTGTGAGCACAGATAGTAAAAGCCATCTGTTGACGCAGTTCGGCATCTCTCCCGAGACGGTAGAAATGCTTGAAGTTAGTCAGCAAAAACATCCTCACATCATAGACGGTGTGTTGGTTGACCTAATTAATGGGATAGAAGTTATTGCTGATCATGTAAAGGTATCTAAATCTAGAAATTTCCCCAGTCGCATCTTAGATTCAGTATTAGGGAAATCCAAGGAACGGCAGGATATTATCAATCAAAATGTATTATGCGGTCTAGAGGCTACCTCTAACTGGTTGCAACGACATGATGGTGATTTTCTGAAAATCAGGCTTTCATTATCTCAAACACTCGACCATGTCAGTAAAAATAGAGATGCAATCAAAGTTCTGCAGCAGCGAAGTAACAGACAAGATGTAAAAGTAGGTAGAATGATAGGGGCGCTAAATGAAATTATTTTATCAGCTCATGACACTAACAACCGTATTGATGAGTTGAACTATCGTGATAAGGCACAAAGTCACCTTCAGAGTGAAACAGACCGCTGGGAGTCTGGAAGGAATATATATCCGGGAGAGTTTGTACAGCTCTACAATCTATTAGATAATCTTCAGCATGGAGATTTTGGCTTCTACCTCAACTATGGAAAATCAGAACTTATTGAAAAGGAGAGGTTGAAAGCTAATTTACTGGATAAGTGCCGCATTCTCTTGTCTAAGAGGTTAGGTATTGAGTCTGGTGCTGTTTTGAACTCAAAGCACTGCTGGAGTATGGACGAAATCTCGCGTGAGTGTGGTCTATTAAGCAGTAGAGAGAAAGAGTCACTTTCTTATCTTTCAATGTGGAGCAGTACTGATACACCGATGACGCACCTCTTACATTCTTTAGTTGCGAATAGTAATGTGGTGCATAAAAGAAGCGTTGTAGTCATTTCCCGCGTTGTAGACCGAATGGTGAATGAGCACTTTTCTTTTTGTGAGTCCAATTAATCACCGTGAATACTGAAGAGTCAGTGAACAGCAAACTAGGATTAGTTCTATCTGGTGGAGGTGCTAAAGGTGCCTATCAAGTAGGAGTGCTTCAGTATATGGCAGAAATTGATTTGAATGTTGATGCAGTTTCAGGCACAAGTATCGGAGCTCTAAATGGAGCAGTTATCTCGGCGGAGAGGAGCCTAGTCAAAGGTGCAAATGCGCTTCTTTCGATTTGGACGGAATTGAGTGTTTGCTCGCCAATGAAGTTTCAGGAGCTTCAGTTGAATGGGTTTATTTCGGTTCCTGAGATTTTTATGCTCTTACTACCAGGGGCTCAATTAGTTGCACCACTTGTAGCTTTGTCAAAACTACCGCAATACAGTGGTATAGGTGAAGATATACGGGCATGGTTTGATAGTGATTATAAAAGTAGTGAAGAATATAAGATTAAACTAGAGGAGGGTAATAAGGGATGGTTATCATCTACGCCATCTCTAGATATTTTAAACAAATATGCTAGCAAGGATAAGCTTGTTAAGGGGATAGAGTTCTATGTTGGCCTATATGAAAGTAGAGGCGTCTTTGCAGATTTTACTGAGTACGTGAAGGGAAATTATCTTCGCATCAAAGACACTAAAGAGTCACAGTTCTGGAGAGTGCAAGATTTGCCACTTAATATAGTGCATGAAGCGATTTTAGCTTCGGCTGCTTTGCCAATGTTTTTTGACGGGCGTGTTATTAAAGGAAAAGTGTACCGAGATGGTGGTGTGGGAGGAGCTGCTATACAGTCTGGAAATACCCCTGCTAGGCCTCTAGTCGATTCAGGATGCACTCATATAGTTGTTACTCACTTAAATGATGGCAGCTTTTGGAATCGCCATGACTTTCCTGGTGTTGATTTTATTGAAGTTAGGCCTCGTAAATCAATATCAAATTCTATTACTGATCTTATGGCATTTAAGCCAGAAGCCATTGAGAAATGGATTGACCAAGGATACCATGATGCAAAGCGCTGTATCGGTAACGTGAGAAATGCGAAAATATTAGTCGAAGCAAATAATACAGTTCAATCTACTATAGATGATCAGATAATTCATCTAGATGAAGATGGCTTTGATGTAAATGGATGACTATTTATTTTCCGTATTATTATATTTGTTATTTTTAATTACCGAACATGGAGGTAAACAAATGTTTGGTTCATAAATGTAATATGATCTAGAGATGAAAAGAACAGGTTAACATAGTAAAGAACAGGAAAATATGAAAATGGATGATCCTGATTACATGGAAAATTTAAAAGCGTTTATTGGTGAGATTGGTGAAATGAACAATTTCTCATTTGTGGAATATGAAAAATGGAGACTTCCTATGCCGGAGGAGATGTTTCCACTTAATAGTGTGCTAATTGGTTATGATCTTGACAGTAAACAAGATCGAGAGATTTTACATAACATTGGTCAGCAGTATGGGTTAATCCCTTTATGTCCTAATGATGTGGTAGATTTGGATTTATCGGATTTGCTTGCGAGCGGGTTACCTAAAGCATATGTCCACTCAATTCATGGAAAATTTTATTTAGGTAAGCCAAAATTAAATGGGTGAGCAAATATGGTTAAAGAAATAACTGCTAACGAATATGGTTAGATTGTGATTCTCCCCCCCCCGAAACGCTGGCACTCCCATCAAGCGTAGGGAGCAATCTAATAACCTGCTGTGATGTCAATCAGTAGTAGCGAGAAGCCACAATCTGAACCGTTTGCCGCATGTCGCCATCTGGTCTGCACAATGTTCATTACCCCACCGCAGCTCTTGCTGGCCATTGTGGGATATGGTTTAAGTTTGGCAATCCACCGGCTAGGATCGGCCACCTTGAACAGGTAGCATCCCAAAGGAGTGATCATTTTGCTGTTGGTGTCACATTTTAAGCAAGAGACAGCAATGTGTAAGTACCTTCTCCTGTGCTGTTCAATACCTAGAGGCGGCTCCCAGCCGAAAGCGACATCCTAATGGTTGATCCTTAAGAGTACATAATGAGCAAAAAGACTGAGAAATAATGAGAGGAGGGATGTAGTCTTCCACTACACCCCTACGGCGATCTTCA
>Ga0233443_1003411_pt1 | contig 11113 bp, 5 predicted proteins | sample SI_123_September_2_FD_182784 | JGI IMG/M metagenome (GOLD analysis project Ga0233443, IMG submission 182784) | Seawater microbial communities from Saanich Inlet, British Columbia, Canada - SI_123_September2016_200_MG | ecosystem: Environmental > Aquatic > Marine > Inlet | place: Canada: British... | reverse complement strand
GACGGTCACCACGGGAAGTGATGTGATATAGAGCGCCCGGAAACTCAATACGCAGTGGTCTTGTCATTACATAAGGTTACCTGAAACAGGATGACGTTACAATACGAGAACTGACCCCCTTCTCTCACTGTTGAGCCTTCCTTCTATCACTAAGCCACTTCTTTAATTCCTGTATGGCATCATCTGGCATCAGCTTACTAATCGGAAGTGTGCGCTCTGAGTTACTTGTTTTTAACTGTCGATAGTAATTGTTTCGAACATTTAGGCAGAGGTCCCCCTCCCCAATTAGGTCCGTGGTTCTCACCCCCAATATCTCTTGCTTGCGAAGGCCACAATAAAACCCAAATGACATTATGATTGAAAGCATTTCTCCAGCAGTAGAATTACCAAAGCGCCTGTGAGCTTCTCGCCTAACCCACTGCTGAGCGATTCTAAAACTGGAGTGAGAAATCAGATTAGCGTCCACATGCCGACCATAAACTAATAGAAAATCATCATCAATTTCTTCATGATTGTGATGGCTCACAAGATAACCATGAAAAGAGTGAACACCCTCTGCAGCAATGCTTCGGATTGGAACCTCATCAATATCATCGATGACATCGAAATAGAGTGCCTGTATTTCACCAGCACCCAGGGTTGCAGGATCAACATTTCCGAGGCTTCCAGCCAGCCTGTACCCCATGGTAACCAGGTACAGGTGAACCTGCTCCTTGCTTAAGTAGGACTTTCCGCCAGCCCGACGCCGAGATAAGATCCACTCAACAAGCCGTTGAGCAGTGGCTGTCCCACTATTGTTCACCTTCCATACAAGCAAGTTATAATCTAAGTTGTTTTCATCACTCTGCTCTACAACCTTCAATAGTGTCTGCATCGAAGGGGTAATTACCTGGCCTTGTAATAGAGTGTTTGGATTGCCTCTTATCTTTTGTCGTAGCAGGGGTGCAGTTATTGAGACTGCTCCCATATTTATTGGCTTAGCCCCTTCAACCAACCGGCGCCAACTCTTGCTAGGCAGAGTAAGACTGACCTGTTGATAGCGGGCGAAGTGGGCTAAATAGGGAGGAACATTGCTCTGTAGATGTATACGGCAAACATCCTGAAATTGTCTTAACGTTATTAGCTGCAATGCTGGAATTTTGGCATGCCTTCCATAGGCACGGATGGCTGTCATTAGCTGGCGACTATTCTGTTGGTGTTGACCCAGTAAACTACTATCTCTAGGCAATGTAGCCTGACCTTTTACAATCAACAATCTTGACAATGGATCTGGAATCCAGCGTCGTGTCTCCCCATTTATCTTTAGGCTCTTACGAGGACGAACCAGTAATATATCCAGCCATCTCACATTTGGATCACGATGCTTTGAATGGACTGCCTGAGGAAGTGCCAGCAACTGCTCTGTCAATAGAAGACCGCCAAAGAGCATCGCTGAGATAAACAGCTGACCTAACTGTTCTATAGGACCATATGGATGAACTGTACCCAATGAACGAATAAATGGCTGCTTGATGCGTGGCAATGAAACACTAAAACGGGTGAAGTGATCATGCACAAAAGGTGAACGTGGCCGATCTGGAAAAACGATTGGCAGATCCGGTAGATCTACATCAAATAGATTGCGACGCTTTCCAAGCTGCAGTACTTCAATGATTCGATATCGCGTGTACAGTGTCGCCTCTTCGGTCTCATCCACGATATGCTTTAATGCACCTTCAATCACATCTTTAGGTATTGTTGCATGAGGTATTAATGTTGGATCCTGTTGTGTTACATCCCATAGCACTGACCTGGTCAACCCCTACTGTACACCGAGTTAAGCCACTTTCTTCCATTCCAGTACCTGCTGTTCATAGTCGTTGGGACTCATGTATCCCAGATACGAATGCAGTCGATCATTGTTGTACCACATGGTGATGTACTCCAATATATTCTGCTGAGCTTCATAGCGAGTTTGGTAGTTTTTCCACTGAACCCGCTCCTGTTTCAGGCTACCAAAGAAGCTCTCTACCACCGCATTATCCCAGCAATCTCCCTTACGACTCATGCTTCCTTTGATTCCGTGTGCCTTTAGCAGGGTGCGGAAATCCCGGCTGGCGTACTGGCTGCCTCGATCTGAGTGGTGGATCAGCCCCTCTTCAGGACGGCGCCTCCAGATAGACATCTTCAAGGCATCACAGACTAGTTCAGCCTTCATCCGGGAACTCATGCTCCAGCCAACCACCTTACGGGAGAAGAGGTCTATCACTACCGCCAGATAGAGCCATCCCTCCTGAGTCCAGATATAGGTCACATCTCCTGCATAGACTCGATCCGGTTGCGCCACTGCAAAATCTCGCTTCAGCAAGTTATCAAAGACCGGCTGCTTGTGGTTGCTGTTGGTGGTTATCTTGTACTTCTTACGTTGACGCACAGATACCCCCGCTTCCCTCATCAGCTTTCTGGCCTTGTTTCTACTCACGGGAAAACCCAGTGCATTCAGTGCTTTATTCATCCTGCGTGAACCATAACTATAGCCCGATTCTTCTGAAATTTTCTTTACAAAATCAATCATCTCTAGATGAACCGGATCAGTAGGCCGAGTGGCTACATGTTTACGGTAGTAGTAATAGCTACTGCGACTGACACCCAATACCTGGCATTGCAGGCTAACTGGATAGGCATTCTTGTGTTGGGTTATAAACGAGTATTTCAGTTCGTTTCTGCTGCGAAGAATGCCGTCGCTTTTTTTAGGATGTCACGCTCCATCTGCAACCGTTTCACATCGGCCTTCAGAGATTTGATCTCCTGCTGTTCTGTACTCAATTTCCCGTTACCCCGAAAGGCATGACCATCCTCCTCCTGCTGTTCTTTGACCCAACGTCCCAACATGCTGTGATTGATCCCGAGGCTTCTGGCTGCCTCTACTCGTGTGTAACCCTGATCAATAACCAGACTGACTGCATCCAGCTTGAACTCTTTCGAATATTTCTTTCTCTCTGTCATCTCTACTTCCTCTTGTTAAGGTCATTATCCTTAACTCAGGTGTGCAGGACTATTGGACCATGTCAAACGGCTTACACAGAGCTAAGCCAGTACACAAATTGGCATAACAGCACGCCATCTACGTCGCCTGATCAAGAAGTTCAAGCGTGATGGTGTTGAGGGCTTGGTATCAAAGAAGCGTGGAAAACAGAGCAACCATGCCTATCCTGGATCACTCAACAAATATGTGATACAACTGGTTAGGGATAACTACCAGGACTTTGGGCCAACACTGATTTCAGAGAAGCTTGAGGAGCGGCATGAGGGCACAATATAGATCAAGAACAACGGTATAGCACTACCCTACTCCGTTTTTGATGAGGTCAGACAGGTTAAACAAGCTGAGGTTGTGTCCAATAAAGAGGCTGTAAACCTAACTGTGTAACTGCCACGTTTTAAATATGGTCCTGCAGTCGATCTTCAAACTCTATCATGAATCGATTCATGGCAGGTTTCCAGTTTCTGATTGGCATGGTCCATTTTTTTGATGCCTCACGGATAGCTAAATAGACTACCTTGGTGGCTGATGCATCACTGGGGAATACCTTCCGATTTTTGGTGCTCTTGCGGATCACGCTGTTGACGGACTCAATCGCATTGGTGGTATAGATTACTTTACGGATCTCATCCGGGTAGTCAAAGAAGGGGGTAAGGTTCTCCCAGTTCCTTCGCCAGCTCTTGCTGATGCTGGGATATTTCTCATCCCACTTCTCAGTAAACCGGTCTAGCTCAAGCTCGGCCTGTTGGGCAGTAACGGCACCATAGATATTCTTGAGATCTGCACAGACAGATTTCTTCTCTTTATAGGGTACATAGCGCACAGAGTTCCTGACCATATGGACAATACAGAGCTGCACCTTAGTTCGGGGGTATACGGTCTCAATGGCCTCAGGAAAGCCGCTGAGTCCATCTACACACGTGATCAGAATATCCTGTACCCCACGATTCTGTAGCTCAGTGAGAACAGATAGCCAGAACTTGGCCCCCTCTGTTTCAGAGATCCACAGCCCTAACAGCTCTTTTTGCCCTTCTACATTGATTCCCAGTGCCAGGTAGATCGATTTCCGTAGCACTCGGTTATCTTGGCGGATCTTCAGAACGATACAGTCCAGATAAAGAATCGGATAGAGGCTATCCAACGGACGATTCTGCCACTCTATAACTTGATCATGAACGGCATCAGTCACCTTGGAGGTCAGCGTTGGTGAGACCTCCGCTCCATACATCTCTTTGAAGGTAGAGACGATATCCCGAGTGCTCATCCCTTTGGCGTATAGGGTGAGAATTTGGTCATCAAACTGAGTAAGTCGGGTCTGGCGTTTACCAATAATCTGAGGCTCAAAAGAGCCTTCTCGGTCTCTGGGAGTGGTGATCTCAATTTCACCATGATCACCAATCAGCTTCTTCTTGCTGGAACCGTTGCGGTGATTGTGTCGCCTAGAGTCTGATCGCTCATTCTTACCGTAGCCAAGATGGGTCTCCATCTCAGCCCCTAAGGCTGCCTCAACAGCCACCTTCATTAACTGGCTGGTGAATTGTCCAAGATCTTCTTGAGTCTTGATGTTTTTGGCCATCTCTTTGGCCATTGCTTCTAGTTCGGATTGCTCCATTGCTCTTCTCCTTTTGAGGAATTAGAGCAGTTACACAGTTCTATTTACAGTCTCCCAATAAACGGCTGGGTGCTGCGCTACAGTTAGTAAAAGAGCGCCAGGATTCCAATCTATCTATAAAGCGCAGTGCCCGAGCGCCTAAACGGCGTGGACAACGACGAATTGCCCATGCTGAAGCCACCCGATGCGCTAATCCAGCGGTCCTGTAAAATGACTGGTGTGCTGTGTATAGCAGCCACTGGAAACGTGCTAGACCAGCTCAGATCAATTGGCGCTTTATACACCAACCGGCCTCTTGCCCGACCTTTATAAAAGACTGGATTCGGCTAATTCCTGCCGCTGGCCATCGATCAGACCAAGCGGAAACTCTATACACCAACCGGCCTCTTAATAGTGACACATTCAAGAGGTTTTTTGAGGCACCCAATTCATGGTTGTACTTTGAGGTAATCCATTCAGTCTTTGTTCTCAATATCGGCCACTTATTGTTGAGTTTGTCGATACACAAAGTACCCTTGCTCGGGCTTCATGTCAGCCAGGGTGTTCAAAAATACAGGGACACCATCAATATAACTCCTCCAATAGCCTTCTTGCCATCCCCAGACTGATGAAATGCTGTATTCATCGATAAATGATTGAATTTGAGCAGTGTTGATTGCATTTTTACCACCAATGAGACTCCACCCTTCTGAAATCATGTACGAGGAAACACCTATGTCCCCAGTGATTCCGCAGATTGCAGGATCTTCTACACAAGAGTTGATTGCAGCTTGTGTGGCATCTAGTATTGCTGTCTCTAGATCAATAGAGCTAAATCCTTCATCAATACCACAAGAGGCGGGATCATCGGTACACATTACTGCTGCTATTTCAAATGAAAGGGCGGCGCCAACTACAGCTGCCCTATAAATTACGTTCTCTAGAATTTGGTCAGTAGCATCTGAAATCATACCGCAAAAGAAAGGGTCATCCAGACATTCTTCTCTAACTCTATCAATCTCAGTAAATTCATCAGAATTACCAGCAAGTGTATAAAGCGCATCGATTTCATGCTTCGTAAAGCCAATTGTGGAAATTACTGGGTCATGTCCTACAGTAAACTCTTCTAAATTTGTAAATCCGTCATTATCATTATCAGAATCACCAGAAGAGTTTAAGTTTCCAATACGGTTTGTTTCCCATGCATCTGGGAGTCCATCATTATCTGTGTCGTGACTATAAAGTGAATTTCCAGGAAAAGCATCCAGTCGATCCACCACACCGTCCGAGTCACTATCTATGTCACTCTCCAACAATTTAGTCAACGCAGTACTGACATACAGATTTAGGTGAACATCATTTACTGTAAAGTGTTCATATTTCCCAACTGTACCTTGGCTCATGAATTTGTCACTTAAGCGGACGTTATCAGCAGCATCTCCATCAATGTGCAGAGTGTTATTTTCACCCGTGATTTCCAGTAAATTAATCTCAGAAAGTAGAATAATATTACTGGCGCCTCCGCTGAGATCAATTCTCTCAATGTTACGAATTTGCTTCGAGTTCAGCGCAGTAAGATCCATTGTAAATGGCATTTTCAGAGTATCTATGCCTCTACCGCCATCAATACGTAAGAAGGTCTCATCAGAAATTGAGAGAACATCATTTCCACGACCGCCATAGAGTACATCAGCCCCACCATTTCCAATCAAAGTATCACTACCATCTCCTGAAATTATATTATCTGCGCTTGCGCTACCAAATAGATAATCGTCATTCATACCACCTGGAATCGTTGCACTACTCCACCCATTGAGGCCACCAAATAGAACATAACTGGAACCAGAACCATTGGTCAATCCTTCGCCTATATGGGTTGAACTTGGTGCTCCAATAACTATATCATCAAAACCATCTCCATTAAGATCCCCAGCCATACTTACGGATGTTCCGCTTTTTTGCTGTACCTCAGTAGAAGACAAACCATTCTCACCTGCGTACCCACTAATACTAAAAACAGCATTTCCACTCAATGAACCGAGGCTCAGCACCTCTTCCCAACTCCCTCCTTTACCAAAGACTACATAGCTAACACCGGCATTATCATTTCCATTAGGATCAGCATGAGCTGCTCCAATCAGAATATCATCATATCCATCCCCATTGACATCTCCTCCCCCACTCACAGAAATACCACTCAAATCACCGTCATTTTCTCCTTGTAATATAAAGCCGTTACTTCCGTCTAAAATAGAGAGATCTGTTATAGCATCCCAATTAGATTTCCCAAAAACAACATAGCTTTCACCGGAATCTGTTTTACCATTTGAATCCACTTTAGTTGCACCAATAATTAAATCCCCATAACCGTCTCCATTAACGTCACCTGCAACACTAACAGACCAACCACTCCATCCATTGTCGTGTATACCATCTATGCGAGTACCATTACTACCATCAAGCACTGAAAGATTTATATTTTGACTCCAGCTTCCAGAACTACCAAAAACCACATAAGTTTCGCCCACATCACCTTTACTGTCTCCGTCAATGCCATCGCCGCCATCCGTACCAACAATCAAATCTTCAACGCCATCTCCATTAATATCTCCGCCATTACTGACTGATATTCCATTACGATCATGATTATTATCTCCACCAACCCAAAACCCATTCTCTCCATTTAAATCTGTGAGACTAAAAAAAGACTCCCATCCATCATTATGCCCAAACAATACGTAACTTGTACCAAACTCATTAGCGGACCAATAAACAGGATCACCGGTGTAAGGAGCACCAATAATTAAGTCATCATAACCATCATTATTAACATCCCCAGCTCCACTGACTGATGTACCAAAAAGATCATCGCCGGCTTTACCTGAAATTATAAATCCGTTACTCCCATCTAAGCTAGATAGCTCGACGAGCTTGTACCAAGAAGGACGACCAAATACAACATAGCTCTCACCTTCTTGATTGTTAGAAGCAGAAGGCGCACCAATGATTAAGTCACCATATCCATCACCATTGACATCACCTGCACCGCTAACACTTGAACCCGCTTGGTCACCTACAAATGAACCACCAGGATCATAATATCCTCGCCCTGCATTAATACCATTCAACCGAAAACCATTACTGCCATCAAGTCTATCAAGATTAAGAATCCCGTCCCAAGCATCTCCAGCAACAGGTTTTCCAAAGACCACATAAGCCGCACCACGACGTGAGTCTGCTGCAGAAGCGCCAACAATTAAATCTTCATAACCATCTCCGTTCACATCACCAGCATTACTGACTGCATTTCCAATAGCATCACCAGGCTTTCCATCCATGCGAAAACCGTTGTGGCCATCTAGGTTCGAAAGGTTGATCATCGACAACTGTTGGGACAGCGTAATTGCGACTGTAGCCACTTTTGAGTAGGTGTCACCGAAGTTTACTTGATACGTGAAACTGTCTGTACCATCAAATTCAGATTCAGGGGTATAGGTATAGCCACCCATTGTACTACTATGAATTTGTACATCCCCATGACTAGGTGGTGTTAGCACTTGATAATTGGCTGCACCTACAAAGTCCGCATAAAGGGTTCCAGGATATACCGTATCCACATAGACAGTTATCTCTGTATCCTTAATTAGCGGAACTAGGTAAACTGTACCAACATTAATATAAAGGTCCAGATGAGCATCTTCAGCCGTATAGTATTGATATCCATTTGAGCTATTTTGGTACACCCAGCCACCCTCTAACTCAACAATATCTTCGCTATCACCCTCAATAGTAAGCTGTTTATTACCATCCAATATCTCAAGCAGTTGACGTGTACCTATTGTCACCACACTACCAATACCACCAACAAGGTCGATTTTCTCAATATTACGGATTTTTTTGGAAAGTGCATTTGTTGAGAGGTCAAATGAAAAATTTGCTTTTAATGTATCCTCTCCATTCCCTCCATCAACACGAAAGAAAGAATCGTCTGCAACAATGAGGGTATCGTTACCCCTGCCTCCATAAAGAACATCAGGTCCTCCACCTCCGGTCACCGTATCGCTGCCATCTCCAGCAATAATATAGTCAGTGACACCTGTTCCAACCAGAGAATTATCGCCATTATCTCCGATCAAAGTAGCGCTACTCCACCCATTACTACCACCATACAAAAGGTATACCGCCCTAGCACCAGGAGCACCAATGATTAGATCATCAAATCCATCACCATTATAGTCTCCAACACCACTTACAGAAGTTCCTAAAACGCTACTAACTGTATTATCAACACCATCTATTCTAAAGCCGGATCCATCAAAGTCGACACTGCCAAAATAGACATATGCTGATCCTTCATTTCTAGATATGCCATCTGTGTAGCTTTTTTGCCTCCCAGGCTCACCAATGATTAAATCGTCAAAACCATCCCCATTAAAATCACCAATACCACTGACTGACTGCCCAAAATATGTACCACCAAGTTGATCTGTTCGTACTGTTGCTTTTAATTTGTTGCTATCATTTCCAGAAAAAGTATTGCCCAATTCAAAAATAGCATCCCAGCCATCTGGGCGACCGTATACCAGGTGGGCTGCCCCAACTTGCCCATAAGTTGTCTCCCCAATTAGAGAAAATTCATTATCGTATCCTATCAGCAAATCTGCATATCCATCCCCATTAACATCCCCTGCAGCACTCACAGTTCCGGGGAGGCTCATATTATTGCCCGCAATAAAGAACCCATTGTTACCATCCAGCGTGAATAGATCCATAACTGGTTCCCAGTATCCTGTGTGCCCAAATAATACATAACTTCCTCCTCGTGATATAGGAGTAACATTTCTTGGAGCCCCTCCTTCTGTAGAACCGATAATGAGGTCACCGATACCATCTCCATTTACATCGCCCGCATTACTTACAACAATTTTACCAGTGAAGCCAACATCTATATAAGTTAAATCAATTCTAAAGCCATTATATCCATTCAGCTCAGTTACATCTATTTCACTATTCCAAACACCTCCGTGACCAAAGAGCACATAACCATTATATTTGCGATTAGCTACAACCAAGTCATCATATCCATCCCCATTGACATCACCTGCGCCACTCACAGAGTACCCAAGCTCATCATATTCGTTAATAGTGTCGATACGGAAACCGTTTGTTCCATCAAGTGAGTTGAAGTGTGTAGCAGAATCCACCTGTATTCCGTTTGCATGTCCAAAAATCACATAACTTTTCCCGGTTCCATCACCAAGTTCAGGAGCCCCAATAATTAGATCATAAAAGCCATCTCCATTAATATCTCCAGCACCACTAACTGAATATCCAGCTCTATCACCATCTCCTTCTCCCAATAATTCCCTCAATGCCCACCCGAAAATGGTTTCAGTATGTTCAGATTTCCCATAACTTATACTTACTTCACCTGCTCTGATGTCTAAAGCATCGTTTACACCGCCACTAGAAGTTCCAGCAATAAAATCATCATATCCATCCCCATTAATATCCCCTACACCAGATACAGCTTGACCAAATCTCGGCGGGAGAATAATGTCATCTGGAGTATCAAAAGCAATACCATTAATTTCATCAACATTAATGTTTTGTACATTGAACACCGAAACTGGGTCAGCGTAACTTAATTCTGTCATTACCAGTAACGCCATTGATAAAACAAAATTGGAATACTGTCTTGTTTTTTGAGTTCTCACCATTATTTAAACCTCACCACTCATTAAGTGTCGATTATTTATAAAATGTCGTGCCGCTAACGCGTCATAAAGAAGATTGAGCAGGCAGGCTCAAAGCTTAAAATCAAAGCACAATATGCTAAGACACCTTGAGAGTATAGTAACCAATAACTATATTCACAGCATATTATGTGCTGCAACAAATGATTCCTGATATATGTCATTTCTTTAATTAATACATTAGGAAGTGTCTGATTCATATTTCACTAATCGAGGCATATTCATCACACCCAAGAACGCATCCAACAGTATTGAGAATCGCTTGACTATCGACGATCAATATTTAGGTTCTAAGGACGCGAGACAGTTGCTCATGATGTGTCTAAAGATTCCTTAGCTAGTACTGACAGGCGATTTAGAGTTAGTAATTGGTTTTTTGCATCTTGTTGAGTGACTGTTATTTGTCATCATAGAGCCTCTAAAAAACCATCATACTTCAAAACCTGAGGGGCAGCACTGAGTCATAACTTCCAGCTCACTCTATCATACCCAAGAGTCTGCAGTGATGAGTGAGTGCTACAGCCTCAACAGCTATAGCACTCATCTATGATGGCTTATCAGACTGACCTGGTCAACCCCTACTGTACACCGAGTTAAGCCACTTTCTTCCATTCCAGGGGGAGTATGGGGTCAGGTCTAGAAAAGATGCCCAATTTCGGATAAACTATTTGGCGGGTGTTAGGTTTAATTGGCATCAGAATATTTTTCTATCTAAAGCAAAATAGTTTTGATCAAGCAATGTGT
>Ga0233443_1003390_pt1 | contig 11177 bp, 11 predicted proteins | sample SI_123_September_2_FD_182784 | JGI IMG/M metagenome (GOLD analysis project Ga0233443, IMG submission 182784) | Seawater microbial communities from Saanich Inlet, British Columbia, Canada - SI_123_September2016_200_MG | ecosystem: Environmental > Aquatic > Marine > Inlet | place: Canada: British... | reverse complement strand
TGTAGGTTGTACGCTTTTTACTCATATTTTTTTACTCCGAATTGTTGGGTTAAGTTTAACTCGTTCGAAATAAGAAATCTTAAATTGTTGTCTTAATTTGTTGGGGTGTTATATTCTTTAATATGATTTTTACCATAAATTTTGAAATTTAAAACTAATACAAGAAATAGAGAATAATTTAATAAGTGGATAACTAATACTAAACTCGGTTTTCAACAATACATATGAGTCAAAACCCTATTTAATTATTATAAAAAATAATTATATATACCTTAATACAACTGAATCAGAAGTTTTTAAAGGCGTCAATGTAACTATTTTCTAATAAATAAATAATTAAAGCACACCCCATTACTAACTGGAATCATATACCTGCCACTAACCTTATCTCCATTTATCTTCCAAAGATAAAAATTATTGTCGTAAAGTAAATCTATGATTTTATCCCTAGCACCTTCTTTTAACAGGTTTATTTCAACACTTATGCTTTTTAGACTGTTGCTTGACAATATACTTCTTAACCCCTTAAGGATATCATATTCGATACCATCTACATCAATTTTCAGATGGTTTGGTCTCTGTACATCAAATTGATTAACTAGTGTATCTCCTGATACACCAATAACACTTTGAGTCTCTCGATAAGACATAGAGTCACCCCAAGCATCTACCTTTCTACCAAATGTATTACCTGAAGAACCATGAATATCACTAGGAATATACATATTGTCAATACTGTCATGATCATTAATAGCCAACAATAATGGCTTAATAGAACTTTGTAAATTATTAAGTTTAATATTTTTTACCAAAGTACAATAATTAGATACGACAGGCTCAAATGAAATCACCTGTGCATTATTGACTGCTGCCATAATACTAAATATACCTATATTAGATCCTATATCCCAGAAGACATCTCCTTTATTAAATCCTTCAATCCACTTGATAGTTTCAGGTTCTGTAGTAGAAGAGCCGACTCCTCTTGTATATATTTTACGATGACTATAATCAAAAAATATTTTTTTTGAATTATAAAAAACTGGCACTTTAAAATACTCATGATATTTCCATTCAATATTTTTTTTTATTAGTTTTATTTTTTTTAAAAATAAAACTAATAAAAATTTTTTTATGCCAACATTTTTAATACTAACAACTTGTTTTGATCCTTTTTTTATTTCAACAACATCTCCTTCATTCAAAGACTCATTACAATTAGCAGGATCTACAATCTTTTCCTTATTAATTAACAAAGAAGAGGTCTTATAAGCCAGTCCAAGCTTATTAACAAGCCAACTAACCGTATTTTCTCCGTCAAAAATTTCAACATGATTTGTATTTATTAAAATATTTAGGGATTGTTTTTCTATTGTTTTTGGTAATATCATAATGAGTAATTTTGGGTTATTGTAGTCTGGCATTTACTTGCCAAAAGTATTGATTTTATTATTTGTAAACGCTATCTTTGACTTTAAAATTTGCCTAATAAATTTTAGTCGATGCCACTATACTTGCATACTGTTTTTTAGTTTGCGTCATCTAAACCATATTCAAGATCGGCTGTTTTTTTAGGATTCTTCATATACTTTTCCTTATATTCTTCTTTCAAACTCTCAAATATACGATTTCCCTCTGGTGTATTTTTTTCTGCTTTTTCTATTTCACCCCATCTGCTCTTAGGCATACCCACATAAAGTACGAAGCACCGCTGCAAACCTTCCACCTCAGAAGCCCTGTACTGAGGTTGATCCAGCATCGGCTTATCTGTTAAACATCGTGTAATGTCTGTATGTTTCACATATCCCAACTCTTCTGTTAATTTTCTTAAAGGTGTTCCATGAAATGGTACGAATGCGTATATATTTTGATTATCAGCGTCAATATGTCTGTTTAATTCAACAGTATCCATAGCCAACTTTCTTGTCTCATAAGGAAAGCCAGTAATATTATTAACACTATATTGAACCCCATGTTGATGAGGTATTTTTAGCTTTTCAATAATGTCTTTATTTTTAAATTCCCTAATCAGATACTTTTTTCGAAACGCTTCATTACCATGCTCCATTCCAAATGAAATACGGTGTAACCCAACATTTGCTAGCTTTTCTATTTTTTTATCAGTAATTGTTTCTGGTCTCGTTTGCATCCAAAACGGTAACTTAATATCTTGATACATTTCACAAAATTCATCAAGCTCTTTATTGCTCATTGCTAAAAATGTATCGGCCCAAAAATAAGCATATTCCATTTGATGATTTTCAACAAAATACTTTAACTCTTTATAGACTAAATTCGCATTTTTTTTTCTAAAAAAACTACTACTACCATTATCTTTGTAAAAATCTACTTGTGTCGGCGAATTACAATATGCGCATTTGTATGGACAGCCTCTAATAGTCTCTATCGGTAGCATTCTATACCACTCACCGGCCATAGGCCGATATAATCGCTGGTCTTCAAATAATGAAAGATCAATCATAGGCAAGCTGTTTATGTCAACTGGATCTGTCACACTATTTTTTATCAGTCTCCCATCCTTTGTTTTAACCCATAGGTTGGTGACATTTTCATAATTTATGCCTTTACCAATTCGATAAGCAAGATCAACTAATGCATTTTCACCTTCACCAACACAAGCCATATCGACAAGATCGCTCGCAACTACTAAATCTGGTGCGAATGTTGGAAATACACCACCAACAACAACTGGTATCCTTCTACTCCTTATTTTATCTTTAATAGAATCCAACAATGTCAGACCTAAATTCCACATATCTTCTGTAGTTGACATTGCAATTAAATCTGGCTCGAAATCATCTATTTCTTTTTGTAAATCATCAAACCAAGATGTGGTTTTCATAGTTATGCCCTTCTCAGCTGGATCATAGGCTGCTACATTAAGATTGTCCGCCTTTGATCCATCCGAGTCCACGCCATAATCCATAGAATAATAAGTAGCATCAAATAATCTAACCTTATGACCTTCGCGCTTTAATAAGGCATTAAAAAGAGCGATAGCAGGTGGCAACATATTCATGCCAAATGTATTTGGATAAATAAATAGTATGTTTATCGATGTTGTACTATGACGTGGAAATATTATATTTTGCATATGATTTATTTTTCATTAATGTTTCTACATTTATCAAATCAGTTTTTGTATCAACTGCATGCGTCTGATACTTTGTTGGGACCATCTTGACTTTTAGTCCATTTTCTAAAATACGTAACATATCCACTGACTCTACAATTTCTAAAGGTGTCGGCTTCATCTTTGTATACTCTACAAGAAATTTTCTTGTAAAAGGGATAATGCAAATCTGTTTTTTCATTGGAAAATCTTCTATTTTATCTTGAGTAGGGATCGGCTCTCTAGAAAAATAAATTGCATTACTTTGCTGATCACACACCACTTTAATGCAATTTCTATCCTTAAATTCTTCTATATTTTTTATATCACCCAATAAGTTTGTAATCAATATCTTTGGATCATTCAACATTGGTGTTACTGCTTCTACAATCATATCAGGATGAGTCATTGGCTCATCTCCCTGAACCATTACTATGATATCATATTGAGTACCATCCTGATTTTCTATATACTCTAATGCTTCCGCACAACGATCTGATGCACGCTCATGATAATGCCCTGTTATGACTGCTTCCCCACCTATTGATTCTATATACTCTTTAATCTCTTCATCACAAGTTGCTACAACTGTTTTAACTAATAACTTACATTTTGAAACATTTTCGTAAACATGTCCTATCATTGGTTTTCCAAGTATTTTTGCCATTGGCTTTCCTGGAAATCTACTACTACCCATACGGGCTGGAATTAACGCTAAAATATTCATTATTTATCTATACTCTTTACTCGATATACAGCACTATACAATAAAAGGGTTAACGGATGTCTTGTGAAGAAATACACCATCAATAGAATAAGCAATAAAATTATAATTATCTGAAATTTTTTTTCTTAGCTCATCTTCTGACGGGTTAACAATATGTATACCACAAGGTATTTTTGCTCTATTTGACTTATTTTTAATTACTTGTATTACATCAATAAAATTTTGGTTATTAAATTTAGCAGTTAACCCCATAGAGGCGGATAGATCATAAGGGCCAATCATTATTGCATCAAGACCCTCCACTTTAAGTATGTCGTCCAACTCATCTACCGCATTAATATGCTCAATCATAGCGACCAAAAGTGGCTGTTGTGCCTCTGCAATATATTCATCAAAATGTTTACCAAACAGATTAGCCCTTGAAAACCCTACTCCACGATTACCGGATGGTGGCCATCTTGTTGCATCTCTCACTTGTCGTAACTGCTCCGCATTCTCCACCATTGGAACAATGATCCCGCCTGCGCCTGCATCTAATGCTTGCTTACAATCTTTGATCTTGCCTTGTGCAACCCTTACTAATGGCAATGTATTTCCCAGCTCCAATGCACGAAATAGATCTGGAAGCTGATGTACTGAGATAGCACCATGCTCCATATCCACTGCAACCCATTCATATCCTGCCTGACCCATAATTTCAGCAATTGAAGTATGAGGAATTTGCATCCAACTACCAATACTATAACCACCATTGGTAAGATTTTCCCTGATTGATTCTATTGTTTTAAGTCTATTCATTATAAAAATTTTCGATCATTTGGCAATCTAAACGCTCTTGTAGCTGTTTATTAAATTTTGTTTTTCGCAGAGTAAAATTAATTAAATTCTGTTTGGATGCTTCGTAGTCGCTAATAGAATCGCCAACCATTACCGCCTGATTTGGGTTAATGTTATATCGATTTAATAAAATCTTGACCGCCTCAATTTTACCAGTTGGAGAACCAATAGCTTGCCTAAAGTACTTTGCTATCTTTAGTTGATAAAGAATATCCTCAATCTCTTGTTGTGGTGTTGCTGTTACAATGAAAAACTGTTGTTTTTTGTAGTTACTTTTTAAATAATTCAATATTCCAAATACCCATGGTGCATCAATTACCTTCTGTTTTACTAACCGTGAAAATTGTTCAGAATATTCAGAAATTAACTGTGCTGATGGGTCTTGACCAGCCCAATCAAGATAAATCGGTAACTTATCATAACGGGATATGCCGCCATTTTTTTCATGGTGTTCTCTAACTTTTCTTGCCACATCTACACCAAATGGTAAAAATAGTTGCTCAAATGCATCTGACTTAACCTCAACCGAATCCTTGATTACCCCATCAAAATCCCAGAATATGTTTTTTATTTTTTGAAAAAAATCAATGCTCACAAGTCTATATTAATAGTTGATTTCATTAATTATTTGCAACAATCCTTGTCCCAAATCAACATGCATAGGTGGAATGTATTTTCTTCCTAGCTTTGGCTGATAAGCGTAAGGAGTCCTTATATAATGCCCAGCATATTTGTCTTCACTAAATTTTACTGATTCCGGTGGTAAACCCAATATCTCTGATAATATTTTTAACATATCAATAACTTTCATTGGCTCTTGCCCTGTTAACACTACACTTTCATTAATAAACTCATCATTTAGAGCTTTAATACTAGCACGAGCAGCATCTTCTACATGAATATACTCACGCATTGCATCAATATCTCCCTCATAGCTAACAACACCATTTTTTAAGGCTGATTGCACCACTCGATAGAGGCCATTGGTTTTATCTGCTCTTGGACCATAGAGCGAACCATACCTCAAAATAGTATAATCCAATCCATATATCTTTTGATATTCTTCAACATAGGCCTCTGATGCTTGTTTGCTACAACGGTAAAACCCTCCCTCTCGGCTATGAACATAGACAGTACTAGCATATATGAAGCGTTTTACTTTATTTGCACGACATGCTTCCAGTACGTTAAGATTGCCTACGATATTGATATTAATAGTCTTTAAAGGTTGTTTTAATGCCTGATTAATATCAGATAAAGCGGCAAAATTATAGACAACCTCTGCACCTATAATAGTCTGATTTAGTTTTTCACTGTCTTGTATGTCACCAATCACAATTTTTTGATCATTGCGCAGCCATTGCGATTGAGTTTTATCATAGATGGTTACCTGATACCCTTCATCGCCTAGATGGTCTGCCACATGAGAACCGATAAATCCACTACCACCAACTACAACTGCTTTTTTCATCACAACCCCTCCCTCTGTACTGCATACTCTTCTTCTGGCACAACCCCTTCTAGTGTCTGATTGGTTAAGAAACGTACCGCCTCTTCGGTGGCTTCAATCTCCATACGGGTGCGGCAATCAACTGACATTGAACCCATATGTGCAGTTAAAATACATCGTTCTATCTCACGCATCTTCCCAGTGTAAGGCTCAAAATCAAACACATCAATCGCCGCACCGCTTAGATGTCCTGCTTGCATTACTGTGTAGAGATCCTGCTCATTGATAATTCCACCTCTTGCAGTGTTGATAATCATCGCATCCTCTTGCATATTGAGTAGTTGCTCTTTTTTAATCATATTTTTGGTTTGCACAGTGAGTGGCGTATGGATGGTTATTATATCTGCCTGTTGATAAATAGTCTTTTTATCTACCCACTCAATATTGAACCGTTTTTCTAGCTCTGGATTGGGTTTGGTGTCGTTAAGTAGTATCCTTGGCGAACCAAAACCTTTTAAGTGCCTCAATACACCGGTGCCTATTCTGCCCACTCCGATAATACCAATCGTAACTTCTGACAATCTTCTACCAAAAAATCGGTGCCATTTTCCACTGTGCATTTCCATATTGGAAAGTTGTACGCTGCGCAGTAGGCTTAACATCAGTCCTATAGTTAATTCTGCAACTGCTGGAGCTGGCGCATCTGGGGTGTACGAGACAATAATTCCTCGTTTTTCTGCCTCTAGCAGATCAACACTATCTAAACCAATCCCCACTCGAGAGATCATCTTTAGATTAGTCGCACTATCCATCACTTTCTTGGTAATAGGCTCAGTACCGGCAATAATCAGATCAAAATCATTTACCATCTCTAATAATTCGTCTTCAGTGAGTTTTTTATTGAGTGGATTGATTAGATATTCAATCCCTGCATCTTCCAGAAGGTCTAATGGTAGGCGATTTTTATCGGCAAACGGTACGGTAGTTATAAGAACTTTTGGCATGAATATTTTTGGTTACATTGGTTAGGTTGTTTTTATATTTTTAAATTTTTTAAAAAATAAATATCAGGACCAGGTGAAGCCTAATTTCATCAGATCATCTAATTTACAACTCTATTTTAACTGTAAAAAGTTGGAATAAAGAACGAATAAACTGTTCTCAGCATTTAAAATAAAACTGGCACTTAAAATACAAAATTAACAAACTCTAGAAGGCTATATTTATCGCTTTGTTATCAACTTCTTAGAAGAAAATTAAAAATGAGCTTTAGACGCATTTCCAAATGAAATCCTAATTAAAAGAAACACTGGTCACATATATCCTAAAAATCAGAGTGTTATTGTTGGATCAGACTCACCAAAGTCACCTAAACAAAGGATTGGCATGTCGTATCAATGTTTAAATAGGTTTAACTATATATTATCGAGAAATCGAAACAAGAAATTGTAAATACTAATATATAATGCAACATATTTTTTCCTGTCATAACTAGTTTATTTATGCAGGGTAAACGAACTTCTAACAGAAATTTTTAAAATTATTTGGGGAAATCATGTCTTTAAGTATTAAACCTGAAAAGCATATATTGGCATGGCATGCAAACGGGTTTGCTTCAGTAGATATGTGGCTCTCTGTTATTAAAAAACTAAGAGAAAAAGAAGGTGTAAAAATTGATTTTTTATTTCCAGAGCCATCTACTTTGGGATTAGAAGATAAAAACAGTGACTTGTTTAATCTTGCCGAACAATTTTCGGACGATATTATCTATAAGGGTTATTCTGGCAGGTGGTTTATAGCACCTACATTGATTGAAGCGCGCACTGCAATGAGTGCGACTAAATTCAGTAAATTTGATGCGGAAATACTCCGCTTATCAGCAAGATTGACTAAAGGAAAAGCATCAAAGTATATTATTTTAAAAATAATTGGAAGATATCTTTTAATAATATATAAATATTTTATTCGTATAAAAGAAAATCTTGTTCGACAATCTTTGTATGATTTTAGTTTATTGAGTGGTGCAGACGGCATGTTACTCGATGTTACTGTTGAATTGAAGCTTGTGCATACAGAGCCAAAAAATGAACTTAAAAATATTCAGAGGTTTTCTATGCTTCATGGACTGGCCACTCCTGGGGTATCGAATAGCTTAAAATGTGAACAATCTATTGACAAAAGATCAGATGTTACTGTATATAGTAAATCGCACCTTGAAGTAAATGGATATAAAAAATGTCATGGAATTTTAGAAAAAAATATAGTACATGCAGGCATACCAAGACACGATAAGGAATGGATTGAATTTATTTGCAATCAGTTTGATGTGGTTAAAGATGATATATTTGATTCCTTTGTTTTTATTATTGGAAGGCAAAAAGCACCGTACCTTCCCATAGCAAGAAAGAAAAAAGCATTAAAAAATATTTATAATGTTATCTGCGTTAAACATAAGTTAAAATTAGTTATAAAAACACATCCTAAAGAACCACTTGATGGTATCGATGGCAATATTTATAGGGATACATTAGGTATGGAAAATTATGGAAAAACATGGATATTCTCTAGTAACCACCCATTTATATTAGGTAAAAAATCACTTTTCTGCATATCGTTTTATTCTGGTGTTCCTGTAGATATGCTGGCAATTAACAAACCTACAATAGAGTATCTTGATTTAGAGGGGTTGGAAGAATATGACAACAAAAATTCATTAAGGGATAAACATGGAAAGCCAGTTTCCCAATTCAGGTATGCAAATTTAGTTCTTGGTGCGAGTTCCAAATTAGACTTAGAGCAACATGTAGAATCTATCCTAAATCAATATGAAGCAACAATTTCACCTTTACGGTCAAGGTACAATGATTTTTTCAAAACATTTAATTCTGCATCAGAAATGGTTGCCAATGATATTTATAAAAAAATACAATAAAAATTTTGCTCAGGATTTGAATTTAGATAGAAAATTTATGATAAAAAAGTATTTTAATAAAAGAGAAATAAAATGAATAAAAATTGGTACTATTCGAATAACACCCGTAAGAGAAAGATAATAAATTATTATGGTAAAATTAAATCCTATGCTTACCTCAGACCTGTTTTGTTTACAGGGAAATTAATAGGGAAAATAATTAAGCTAATGCCAATACATTTCTCTGCTAGTGTGAAAGAGAATATTAAGGTTAGCATTAAGATGCCAATGTCATATGACATAAGAGTAGTGGTTGATAGACCGAGAGACATTAAAAGAGCTAAATTTTGTTATAAAGAAAAATCGACAGTTCTTTGGATTGAAAAATATTATCAAAAGGAGGATGTGATTTTTGATGTTGGTGCTAATATTGGTGCAGTATCTTTAATTAGTGCTATATATTTACAAAAGCAATGCAGAATATATGCATTCGAGCCGTTACCAACAACATTTGCCATGTTGTTTCAAAATATCATGATAAATTCATTAAGTCATGTAATAACACCTATCAATATAGCATTATCAGACAAAATAGAAGTAGATGATTTTATATTGGCATCAATAGAAGCTGGGACTAGTGGGCACAGTATTAAAGCTGGCACGATAGAATCAGTAGAAAATGACGTAGTTGCTGTGAACAAACTAGAAGTTTTTACTTCCACTATAGATCAGTTAAAGAAAGACTATCATATTGACGATATTAATCATCTTAAAATAGATGTTGATGGATGTGATTATGAGGTTCTTCTAGGAGGAGAGGGTGTATTATCCAACCCTTCACTCAAGACAATACTGATTGAGAGAAACAATAAACAAAATAATATTATCGGTTTATTAAATAAATACGGTTTTAAACAAGTGGAGATAGCGCCTTTTTTTGATGCTGGAACTAGGGAGAACATGGGGTTTATAAGGTTGTAAAAGGAAAATTCGCATCATTAGTGTACAGCTTTCAATTGACTAACACACCACCAGATATCTCAATAATTTGTTTATTGGTATAACTAGTTTCGACGTAATCTAGTTTTTGTCCAACCGTGAACATTACACGCTTCTTTCTGGTTTTTACTTGTGTCATTTATTGACCTCCTTATAGTTTGTATTATAAGTCTATCTTTGTGCCCAAGTTTGTCAGGCCACTACAGATTAGCAAATTGCGTTTTTACAAAAATACAGTTTATCGTATTCACCGATTACTTTTGTGATTGGAAGACTTGTATCTTTCTGTAATAAATATACGGCCTGTTGTTTTGATTCTCCAATTATAAGTTTAAAAATATAATGTGCTTTATTGAGCTGTTGATACGACATGCTGATTCTTTGTTTAGGCGATTTTGGTGAATTATTTTCAACAACAACCGCTTGCTCTTCAGGATATACATGATTTGGGAATAATGAAGCAATATGTCCATCTTCACCCATGCTCAGCAACACAACATCAAATTTATCAATTTTTTTAAGTGTATTTTCGTACTCTACTCTTGCTTCCAACAGTCCTAATTCTGCTTTAATAAAATGAATATTTTTCTTAGGGATTGCGGAATTATCTAACCATATTTCATTAATCACTCGATCGCTTCTATCTTTATGATCCATAGGCACACAACGCTCATCACCTATATAAATATGCCACTTATCCCAGTTTGAATCAGCTTTAGATAAAATCTTATATAGACTGAGCACACTTTGTCCGCCGGTCAAAACTATACTGAAACAATCTTTTTCAAAAATTGACTTTTTTGCAATATTCAATACTTCTTGTGCTAACGCTTCTGAAAGAGACATTTCATCATCAAAAACAACCCAATTATCATTTAATATTTTCATGAATGACAACAACTACAGTGTCCTTGGTATTTACTCATCTTGCCAATACCAGGATTAAAAGTATTAGTTGGATCAAGTTTTTTATAGAATCTCTGCAGGCTATTTTCTGCCTCATACAAATGCCCAACATTATGCTCGGCGGGGTACTTAGCGCCTTTATCATCAAGCATAGCCAACATTATTGACTTCATTTTTTGCCTATCAGTGCCTTTTTTAAAAATATAATTTTGAT
>Ga0233443_1003387_pt1 | contig 11184 bp, 9 predicted proteins | sample SI_123_September_2_FD_182784 | JGI IMG/M metagenome (GOLD analysis project Ga0233443, IMG submission 182784) | Seawater microbial communities from Saanich Inlet, British Columbia, Canada - SI_123_September2016_200_MG | ecosystem: Environmental > Aquatic > Marine > Inlet | place: Canada: British... | reverse complement strand
TTTATCAATCAATCCTTTCCCAGAAAAATGATTAAGTTGTTGAGAAAATGGTGAATACAGTATATTCCACAAATTTCTCATAAAATTTAAAAACGTAAACCCTATAGCGTATATTGCAACCTCTTGAATGCCGAACCATCGACCTATAATTAATAAATCTAACTCATAATAGACAATAAAGCTAAGCGTCAAAGCAAAAGAGCTAAATGCTAGATGTTTACTTTTTTGATAGTGTTTATCTTTAAACCTTATAGACTTTAAAAGAAGATAGAAATCATACTTAATGACTCTTTTTATAACAATGATAGCGAGCAGCGATCCAAATATTGACAATAGCGTTATAAACAAATAATACTCAATTAAGGGATAATTCCCATCTTTAAAAAAGAAATAGACAGAAAATATTTTAATCAAATTAAAGGTGATATCTATTTTTAAAGAAATATAATCTTTCAGTCGTATTAGAAGAATAAACGCAACCACTCTTTGAAGAAAAACTTGGATAGGTAGCAGTAGGCCAATTATGAGAAATAATCCGCCTGCTATATCTGAATTTTCCTGACTAAGTCCTTTTAATACTACTCCAGGATCTCCCGACAAATAAACCATAAAGATGGAAAACGGCAAAAACAATAATAACAGTAAAAATAAACTAAACCCCGTAATTCCAACCTCCTCTACTTGACTACCTTTAGCGTATTCTTCTCCAGCAAACTTCTGACCAGAGGATAAAAAACCTATATCAGCATAACTTAAATATAATGAAAAAGTGATACAAAACGTATAAATACCAAAAAGTTCTTGCTGTGTTGACAAATGAGGGATCACTATAACTAATGACAAAAATCCAGACACTACCGACAACACTCGCCATAAGTATATTTTTAAATAATTATTAGCTGTAATTAATTCCATTTCTAATTTAGTTGTGAACAATTCTCAATTGTTGTGGGATTATGGTCAATATGTTATCGTTATTTCTAGTCAAATATTAATTTAAGAAAACAGACTAACCTTAAGCAGATTAGAGTAATTCATTTAAGTCATGAATTACATCGGTATTAGTCAATCAGAATAGTTTACACTAATCACCTCAGACTTTTTTTTACCGTTACTATAAAACTTATTTCATCAAGATTTGTTTAAGCTCTCGAATAGGATTCTCGCTCTGCCGTGCATACCGACTACAAAACTGTTTTCTAGCATCTTGTATAATACTTTTCCCCCACCAACCATCAACATCGTTCCACACTTCGTTAACTTTCTTCGCAACTGATTCTGGTGTTAAGTGTACGATTCCAGCATCCACCAATAGCTGATATTGGGGCTTTGCGCTATCACGCAAGTGATCAAACCCATTCTGCCAAAAGGCAAGAGTTGGGATATTTTGTGATAGTGTTTCCAGAATGCCAGTTGAGTCATAACTATGCACCACTAGTCTACTTTTCTCGACTAGCTTGCGAACGTTAGTATCACCAGTGTCTATTTTTAGTAATGGGTCAAACGCCTGCCATCTTTTCTCTTCACCCCATTTCATAAATCGATACCCTGCATGCAGTCTGACTACCAGTTTCCGCCTTGGTGCGCTTGTAAGTTTATCAATAAACTTCTGTTGATCTTCAAAATAAGTATTGAATTCAGCGGTACCATCCGAAGTGGATATACGATGCTTTAAACATAGCTCTATCAGTAACAGTCCCCCTTGTGAATTGTAACATCCTCTCTTCCTATTTATAGTTTTAAATATAAAAGCAGGTGTATGTTGTGGTAAGCCATCTACCCATCCCCAGGTTAGGAATTTGTCGGCGGTAATTTCTTCATTGCTAGGATTAGCATAATTGCGTGACGCACCATAATTATTGCCATGCTGACCAATGAAATACTTTATACCTTCTTCAGCCTTTTGAGCGGTATAAATTTTAAAAACCTCATCAGTATCAAAGCTATTACTCGTAAAAATAAATTTTGGCTCTCTAGGCCAAGGCTGTTCTTTTACAAGCTTATTTAAACTATCAAAGCTTTCTAAATAACAGACGGGTAACAATTCAAATACCATAGAAAATAAAATATTTTCTATGGTATTGCCTGATTTTATTACCACCTGTTTAGCTAATCTTTTTCGTAGTACTTGATTATACTTATCCAACACTTCAAGCTTGGGAGATGTCCACAACTGAGGACACTGTCCTAAAACTAGCTGTAGCTTTATTTCTTCTTTCTTAGGAAGGTAGCTCTGGATAATAAGTGCATCAGAATCTCTTACCAAATAACTCGCCAACTTCCCTGCCATGGAGTAGCCCCATTTTAGAATGGAGTAGCCCCATTTTAGAGTGGACACGTTATTCCTATTCCAGAAAAATCCTGCTAATGTACGATCTTCTGTAATAACCTCTACTGGGAAATTAGTGCATTCTAGTAAACTCAATATGCGTGCAGTTAATGCAACATTCCAACGCTCATCATTTGAAGCGAAAATAAATGAATAAGAGTCCTGAGTTGCTAGCGTATAATGATCATCACCATAAGTCGTGGTACCCGACACTTGATGTACTTGCAAACATTGTTCAAGAGTTTTGACGCGGTTCAGAATTATGCTTACATAGCGAGCGAGCCAGTGTCCTAAGATAATTCTCCAAAATCGCTCTCCATGTTGTATTCCATGATGCCGATTGAGCGTATCGCATAATACAGGAAACAACTTACTCTCTAGTTCTTGCACATCAATATGATCGGAATCCTTGTTGGCTTGATCTAAGCCATAAGGCGATGCAACAATAGCATCCATACCCTGCCAAACATGCTTACGTTCGTACGTTCGACACCATTCACCCAAAAAAATGACTGGGCGATCAAACTTCCATGTTCGCTCGTCGGCGGTAGTAATTAAATACCGAGCTTTATTAGTCATTTTTCACTAACAGACAGCCTTGAAGCTATAATCGCGTGTTCTGCACGAAGAAGAGGAATCCCCTGTAGAACAGGATATGCAATACCCACAGAATCAGCATAAAAATAGCCTCCTTTATCCACTAAAGGGGTGCCAGTTAATGGACACTCCCACCTCGTTGTAATGATAGAATCCCGTATTGAAGGTGACTTAAGTAAAGTAAGAACACCTGATGGATTAAGGGGATTGATGCAAATATCAAGTAGTCTATGATCTACCACGTTAACACCAAGCGCTTCGGCAGCACCCTTAAGATTACGTATATAACCATTATCACTCATACGCTTCTGAGCTTTTTCCGAAGCTAGTTCGTAGCATGGCTCAACAAGTACGACAGCTTTTCGCGCAATTCGAAGTAGCTCTTTTAGGGCGTCTTCTTCCTTTCCACCATTTGGTTCTAATGAATGTGATGTATATACAACATCCATTGAATTGTCCGCCAAAGGTATATGGAACAGATCACCCACAAAAAGACAAGGATCAACTGAGTTATTTTTTACCCATTTTTTGGCGACAGATATTCTAGACCAGCTAATATCAAAACCAAATGCAGAAATATTCTTACATTTAGTTGCTTTCATTACTCCAGCAAGCGTTGTCGCCTCTTCAACCCCCACTTCCAGGATTCGATCTCCACTAATAACATATGGTTCAAGCAGCTCAGCCAATTGAGCACTCCAGGCAGCAACATACTCAGGATTGGTTTGTGCATTTTTAACATAAGTACCAGCCTGTAAATCGTAAGCAATTAGAGTACTGGCGATTGTGTTATCCGTCCTAGCCGAGTTGTCACGAGCCCAAGCCATAACGTTTTCATTGCGTGCATAAGCACTCCTCATTCCAGAAATTAAACGACCAATCTCTTTTTTATCTGATTTCATAATTTTTTCACTGTACCCTCATTATGGTGTATTTTTTTAGACACACTCTTAATTATTTCTCTTATTACCGGCGTGCCACGTTTAACAGACAGTACCACTCTCATTCCTACAATTTCTTCTAAATATTTGGGCGCTAAACAACCATACCCGGGGCGAATACTTCTTACATGCTCCTCAGTAATAACCTCACCAGCCCCTATATTTTTTACAAAATACAGTGATCGACGAAACTTTACGTTAGCCGACAAGATTCCAATCAACTGGAGTTCCTTTTTTTACATCACATTTTAACGCTCTTCCAAGTAAGGCATCATAATGTTTTGGTGGCAAACCATGCCCTGGACGAATGCAACGCAGATTATCTTTTGTAAGCACATCACCAGCCTTCAGGTCTTCAACAATATAAATTGAGCGACGCTTGGTAACTTGAGTCGCCTCAGCCTTAGTCGCGCCATAGCTTACCTTTCCAAGAGATTGCCATGCTCGCTCCGTCTCAATCACCAGCTGAGTAAATTCGCTAGGTTCAAGAGAAAACGTACTGTCTACACCGCCATCAGAGCGATCGAGTGTAAAGTGTTTCTCGATAATAGTTGCACCCAGTGCCACAGCTGCAACTGACGTCCCTATGCCCATCGTATGATCAGACATACCCACTTCACAACCAAACAACTTACTCATATGAGGGATAGTCAACAAGTTAGAATTTTCTGGTGTTGCAGGATATGTACTAGTGCATTTAAGTAGTACAAGTGATTTACAACCAGCAGCCCGAGCCGCCTTAACCGTCTCATCCAGCTCCGCAATTGTAGCCATACCTGTCGAAATAATCATTGGCTTCCCTGTAGATGCCACTTTCCGAATTAGTGGTAAGTCAGTATTTTCAAACGAAGCGATCTTATAGCAAGGTACACTTAAAGTTTCTAAAAAATCTACAGCTGTCTCGTCAAATGGCGAACTAAAAGCGATCATTCCTAGCTCACGAGCTCGATCAAAAATAGGTTGATGCCATTCCCACGGAGTATGTGCCTTGTTATAGAGGGAGTGTAAACTCTGTCCTGCCCATAAACTATTTGGGTCACTAATAAAAAATTCATCTTCTTCACTATCCAATGTCATCGTATCTGGAGTATACGTTTGTAATTTAAGCGCGTGAGCACCAGATTTTGCAGCCGCATCAACAATTTTCAAAGCTCGCGCAAGGGATTGTTTATGGTTGCCTGACATTTCTGCAATAATAAAAGGAGAACCCCCCTTTTCAATAATATAATTTTCTATTTTCATTTATATGTACTTCCGAAGATATGTTGACTTGGTTTAAATGTGTTATTTACATTTTTAAATCTTTTGGGAATATTTCCATCTCAATAAATCCATCCATTAAAGTGTTTATCTTATTATCTTGCTCTACAAAATTAAATCCAATTGCCATATTAAGGTTTATATTTCCTATATTATTTTTTCGCGTGAAAATATAAATTTTCTTCAAACCAAGCACGTCAAAGCCATATTTCATCCAGGCTAAGAATGCTTCTTTTGCAAGCCCTTTTTTTCGAAAACTCACATCACCTAGCAACTTACCTGCTTCAGCACTCCCTACCAATTCATCAATATTTTTAAAATTAACCGTACCAATCGCCTTACCTTTAGTATTTTCGCAAAAAACATAATCAATACGATTACAACGACTACTTTTGAACCATTTTAAGTGTGTTTCGATAGTCAATTTATCGGTGTCAACCAACATAGACCGGACTTCCAAGGAATTCCTCCATGAAACTATTAAATCGCTATCGTTTTCAATTATAGGACGTAAAAAAAGGCGTTCAGAATTTATCTTAAGACTCTGTTCATAATATTTATGAGAAGACATTTTCAAAACTCCCTATATTTTTAAGAGTGCATCAACTACAAAATCAGTTGGGCCGTTATGTGAAATATAGTCGGGTATATTCATAAGCTCCAACGCCTTTTTACTGATAGATATATTTAAATTTGGATTACTGTATAAATTATTAAGTTGTTCCACTATTTGTGTAAGTATACCTTCCTTGAATATTCCAAGGTAAATTACTGCACCATAAGAGTGGACTGATTTTGCTTGGTTAACTTGATTATCAGCAATACATATTAATATCGTTGGAAGCCCTAAATAACAACGCTCCCAAATCATCGTACCCCCACCACCAATTGATAAGTCAGCAGAGGCCATTAATTTTGCGATTTCTGATGTTTGTATATGTAAATTCACATAATCTAACTGGTCACAACGAAGTTTTAGATCACCCATGTGTGGGTTGCCTTCCCCGACAACTACATCAATCGTAATATTATTATAATTTGAAGCGATGATAGCTTCTAGGGCTACTCTCGTTGAATTAAGCTTATCAATACCCCCAAAAGAAATCAAGATTCTTTTTATAATCCCCGTTCGCTGGCTTAAACTTCTTTTTGCTTTTATGAACTCTGGTCGCAATAAAGCGTATTTAGCTCCACTTAATAATTTGCAATATGATGGAACAAGACCATTCCATCTAGAGATACCATTAAGAGAGTATGTTTGATCCAAAAGCATATCACAATCATGGTTTCGGTTGGCTAAACCATCGATTGCCATAATTTTAATGTTAGTTAATGATTTAACTAAACGCTCCCAATAAACATCAATGGCATAATGATCCACTATCAAGCACATGGGCTTTGATTTTAAAATAATCTGGCTTATATCATTGGCGTCGATCTCCCAACTTACACCAAGCCATGACCTATAGTTGGAACCTGGTTCAACTATAAATTCATCTGTAGACGGCAACATTGTTACATTAAAGCCTTCGCTTTTTATTCGCTCTTCCATATGGCCAATATGACTACGACATATAAAATGGACCATTACATCTCGTTCGGATAATATTTTAGCAAGCGTCAGGCAACGCTCAACATGGCCAGAGCCAATTTGAATAGATGCATCTACCCGAATATAGATTAAATTTTGATTTTTTAGATTTGACAATTATTCTAAGTTTTTGAATATTATTTCGTGCCTTGAACATACCACCATGATTCAAAAAGTGGCGTTTGATCACTATCAGTTGTAAAAACACGAACATCCGAAAATTCAGAGAATAATTCTAAAAGTTCTTTTTTATTTTTTGGCTGATAAAAGGCCGCACCTTGAAGTCTTTTATTTGGATGATTTCCACTCCATTTAGCAATATTAGTATTGCTTTCAGTACTGGTAATATTTTCAATGTAGCTCATATAAAAATGTTTATTAGAAAAAAAACTAAACAAAAATTGCCCACCTGGTTTTAATACTCGCCTTACTTCTTTAATAAACCCCTTGAAGTCAAGATTATAGTAAACGGACTGAAGGCCATAGATAAAATCAAAAGAGTTATCAGGAAAAGGAATTTCCAATGGTGACCAGTGCTGCAGTGTGACATTGGGAATATTTTCTTTTTCAATTTGCTTCACACCTCGAGTCACCGCCTCTTCTGAAACCTCGAGCCCTAAACAAACAAAACCTTTTTCCTGCATCATTTTTAGATTTGCAATTGAACCAAAACCTATTTCGAGACATTTTCCAGAAAAATTTGTTTTAATTGAGTGTTCATTATCGTTATCTGCAAAATACCCATTAACATCCAAGCTTTTTTTACGTAAATTACTTACGCAAATTACAAGCGCTTCTGTAGGATAAGATATCCCTAAAGGCTTCCCATCTTCAAAACCTTTATATAATTTATTCCATATATCTGTTGATTCATCTTGTAGTAAATTAGTCATAATACCCCTCTATATATAATTATATCAATTTAAGCGCTTAAAGTCAGAGTGTGCGACTGGCCCTTCCAACAAGCTTATAACATCTCTACCCTCTTCACACTCCTTGATGGTTGCGAATATCGGATCAAGTTCTGAAAAATATCCATCAACCACCTCTTGATTATGCTCTGTACAAGTGTAAACTCTGTTAGAGGTAAGATAGCCTTTCTTCAGCATTTCTTGTGTAATTAGGGTTTTATAAGATAGCGCGTTGGACGAATTAAATGTATAGCCACTCAATGCTGGAAGACCCCAGGTACTGATATCTAATTCATGCTTATCAGCCAGTGTTTTCCATTGGCTTAAAATACTACTACCTATCTTAGTAATTACATCCCAAGACTTCTCTCGTTCCATGACTTCGAGTGTCTTTAGTGCTGCAGTTGGCCCTATACGTTCAGTCCAAAAGGTGGAACTAATAAAGGTTTGTTGTGCCGCTTGCATAAATTCTTGCCTACCGATGCAAGCAGAAATTGCGTAGCCGTTACCCAAAGCCTTGGCAAAAATAGCCAGATCAGGCTCTACACCGTATTTTTTATGCAGACCACCAAATGTTTCTCTAAAGCCTGAGGTACACTCGTCAAAGATTAAAATAATGTTGTTTTCAGTAGCAAGATCTCTTACCTTTTGCAAGTAATTATCTTTTGGACCTTCATTTCTAGATACTTCCATTTTAATAGCGGCGATTTCATCTTTATTGTCTTTAATCAACTGTTCTAACTGCCCGATGTCGTTGTAATTAAAAGGTAGGGTCGTACCTGTTAACCCCCTAGGTACACCGCTAGGCTGTAAGCCTGGTAATAAATGCCCATCAAGATTTTTATCATTGTTCAAATTCGTTGATAAATACCAATCATGCCAACCATGATAACCGCAAATAGCGATTTTATCCCTTCCGGTAGATGCTCTAGCAATACGGACAGCTACAGAGTTAATTTCGCCACCTGCTCGAGCAAACCTCACCATATCTGCCCATGGGTGTAATTCTACTAATTTTTCGGCTAAATAAACCTCTTCTGGGCAATTAAGAGTTGCCATGTTACCGTCTTTCACAGTCTTGATTACCGCCTCATCAACCTCGGGGTGTCCATAACCTAATGTATTGGTGCCAATACCCATAATCGACATATCAATAAATTCATTGCCATCTAAATCCCAAACTTTACACCCCTTAGACTTGCTAAAGTAAGAAGGCCACTTTTCGGGCAGGAACATCTCCGGTCTTTTAGAAAGTAACATATTGCCACCAGGAATAACCCTCTTCGCTCTTTTATATAGCTTTTGCCCTGTACCCATAGTCGCCCCCTCATTATTTTTAATTTGCTGGTTTTCTGTAAATAGCTCAGACTTTAGCTTTTCCAACTCTAATATCTGGTGCCAATTAAAATGTATATTTGGTGAAAAATACTCAAATATATTTGTTATTACAACTAAATCTTCTGGATCATCTACAGTCCACCTTTTAGCGGATAAATCCTCAGTGTACTGTATTGAGGATTTTGAAAAACTATCAGAATTACGGATATACGGTGTTACATGCTCCCTATCAAACTCAGATTTAGTCTCATTATTTGCACGCTCAAGTGATTCGAACGACATTACTTCAATATCCAATCCATCAGGGTAACTTCTTACCGGATCAGTATTTGAAAAATAATCTACTTGACTATCTTTATATCCTTGAATACACTTGTCAACTAAGCTCGAATCTACTAATGGACAATCACCTGTAATACGAACAACTACAGCGGCATTTAAAAACTTGGCCGATTGATAAAATCGACTCAATACATCTTTTTCACTGCCCCTTGTACATCGATAACCTAAAGATTCTACCACTGATTGTAGCCTGTTATTTTGAAATTCTTCAGAGGTCGCCACAACGATTTCATCCAATTCACTGGATTGAGATAATCGAGCTAGTAGAAGTTCAATCATTGGCTTATCAACAATAGATTTCAATACTTTACCTGGCAATCTAGTCGATCCCATTCTAGCTTGCACTAATGCTACAACTTTCATAATCTACCCCAATTTGATGGATTTAATAAATTAATGTCATTTGTATGTAATTCAGTTGGTATATTTGGCAAAATACCGTTAGAGGCAATTATAATTTCTTTTAACTGATCTTTATTATCCACACCAACCAATACTTTAGATATTTCCGGCATAGATATAGCATACCTAATTGTGGCCTCTAATGCTGTTATCTGGCTGTCATTTAACCACTCATGCCATATTTTCCATAAGCCACTCCAGCGATTAAATTTATCAGGCCTATTTTGTTCAGACATCAACAGTAAACCTTGTAAAAAAACGGAGCGCGCATGAACTTCAGTATTACTACTGCGAAGTGTAGAAAGCATGCCACTGTCAATCATTCTTCTATCCAATATATTAAAAGGCAGCTGTACCAAGTCTATATCAAAATTATCCAGAATAGATTGCAACTGACTATAATCGTACACAGACACACCTATTTTCTCTATTTTTTCCGCTTGTTTTAACTCTTGAAGATGATCGTATAATTTTTCAGCACCGGGTTTTAATAAGTCGTCAGCATTATGCATCAATACTCCGTAAACACTATCTTGCTTCAAATCTTCCAATGAATGATAAAAGTCATTGTTTAGCAACTTAACATCATTATTTTTTATTTCAAGGCTATCAAAGTGTCTAGTTTTTGTAACCACTTTAAAATTCGAAATATCCATTCTACCAAGAATTTTTTCACTATCCCCATAAGCAGGGGCAGTATCTAACAAATTGATACCTTTTAAATGTGCGTGGCTAAAAATTCTTTTAACCTCTTCAAGTCTCACCCGACCATCAACTGAATTAATACCATAATCAATACCAAATTGCACCGTACCAAGGGCTATTTTTGACATATTCACTTTAATACTTTTTCTAAAGTCACAATCACTTGATCTTGTTGCTTAAATGTCATTGTATGGAATAAGGGAATACTAATCGCACTTTCATAATAGCTTTCAGCATTAGGAAAGTCACCTTTTCTAAATCCCATATTTTCATAATAAGGTTGTGTGTGTACGGGAATATAATGAACATTTACACCAATATCATTTTTCCATAATGCTTCGAAAATCTCTTTTCTCGTATTCTTTACTTTATCTGTTTGAATTTGAATAGGATATAGATGTAGTGCGGAATAACTATCCATATCTTGATAAGGAGCAACAACAGGAAGGTTTTTTAATAACTCGTCATATCGCTTTTGGCGTTGATGACGTAGAGCAACAAACTCATCGAGGCGCTTCATTTGAGATACGCCTAATGCCGCCTGTAACTCAGTCATTCTATAATTAAAACCTAGCTCTACCTGCTGGTAATGCCAGCCACCTTCAGCTTTTTTTATCATTAATTTAGGATCACGAGTTACACCATGACTACGAAATAGTTGCATATGTTCTGAGAGCTCTTTATTATTCGTTGTTGCTAATCCGCCTTCCGCTGTTGTAATGATCTTGACTGGATGAAAGCTAAACACAGTAATATCAGAATATTGAC
>Ga0233443_1003375_pt1 | contig 11229 bp, 9 predicted proteins | sample SI_123_September_2_FD_182784 | JGI IMG/M metagenome (GOLD analysis project Ga0233443, IMG submission 182784) | Seawater microbial communities from Saanich Inlet, British Columbia, Canada - SI_123_September2016_200_MG | ecosystem: Environmental > Aquatic > Marine > Inlet | place: Canada: British... | reverse complement strand
TCCGCGAAGGTTTGGATTTGCCGGAAGTTTCACTGGTCGGAATATTCGATGCAGACAAAGAGGGATTTTTACGATCGGTACGTTCACTTGTTCAAACTTCCGGACGCGCCTCACGTAATGTTAATGGACGTGTAATCATGTATGCAGACAGGATTACGGCATCTATGCAGATCACCCTCGACCTGACCGAAAAACGTCGTAAAAAACAGCAAGCGTACAACAAAAAACACGGTATTGTGCCTAAAACAATTTTCCGTAAAATCGCACCGTCCTTTGCTCCTGTAGAAATGAATGAGATGCTGGAAAGCGATTCTTATGCAGCCGAAGAAACTGCGGTTTACGAGACTGTAATTGTCATGGAAGAAAAAATTGCTGGTTTTGAAGAAGAAATGCGGGAAGCAGCGGAATCTCTCGAATTTGAACGAGCAGCGGAATTGCGGGACCGAATTGCTGAATTGCGGAAAAAGACTGAAGGAAAAGTGTAAAACTGAAAAATTTATTTCCAGTTAACTACTTCAATCTCTGTATGATCACCTGTGTTCTCAGAAAACTCTTAGGCTTCGTCATCTCAATTCTTCCCGTCTTCAATTATTTTTTCCACTTCCTGCCAAACTACGTCAACACTGATATTAGAGATGCAAGGCGCAGGTTCATTTTTATCCAACTCATAAACACAATCCGCATTGCAGCCAAAACAAGACATCGGATACGAGACCGTTTTTAAAACAATTTTTTGTCCGGCCGACTCAGGATACGGTAGAAAACGTCCAAAGTAAGCTCCTCCCAAAACACAAATGACAGGTGTCTCTACGGCAGCAGCAATATAAACTGCACTTGTCTCACTACTAACCACAAACTTTGCATACTTCAAAAGTTCCGGTAATTCACCCAATCGCGTTCCAGCCCACTCCAGAGGAGCTTTTGACAAGTCTTGTATGGATTCAGCAAGAGGTTTTTCGTTTGGTGCACCGTCTAAAATACCGTCCAAACCAGTTGCTTCATAAATACGATTGGCGATTTCTGCAAAAGATTCTACAGACCATTGCCGTATGGCTGCCCCGACTCCGGGAAACAACACATAGTATTCTCTTTTTGCCCAATTGGAGGAAGTTTCTATTTGAGGAATATCCAATTTGGGATATAAAACTTTGTGCGTTTTTCCTGAAATACCCGAAAAAAACTCTGCGTTACGCTCCAGTTCCGTCATTATTTGAGTTGAGGCAGGAATCAAATCTGTGTGCCAACCGTCTGCCAATGTTTTTTTGAGCCAGTTACGGTTACTCATATCTCCAACAGAACTTACTTTATGAAAAGCATTACTGGCCCTAACCAGTGAATCACCATGATAAAATTCGCGTGAAAACGTAGGCTGGACAGCAATTTGAGCTCCAAAGCTGTTAACTTTCCTGAGAATATTACGGCGATAACTGGAAAACGTTTTAAACTTTTTGACGTTGATTGGAAGCACCTCATCCCAATACGGTAATCCCTTAGCCAAATCAAACCAGACCGCATTTCCCACCAGCACAATTCTGTAATTTTCGGATGGATATAATTCTCGGTACTCCTTGGCCGTATCTAGCCACATCACAAAATCACCAATTGCATCTTGACGAATCAAGAGTACGACCTCCAACTGGTTTTTTTGCGGAGAAGGCGTTTTCCATAAAACCAGGCTGTCAAACAAATAATACAGCAGAGATTTGATAATGATGAAGTAGGGCTTGAAGATATTCATGAAGTGGTAGAATTTATTTTTTCAAAGTCTTTCCAAGTTAGGCTCTCCATTCTTTTTTGAATCAAGGGAGTTATGAATTTGGAAATTTTATAGTAAATTAATAACAATACTACCTGTATTTTGGTCGAAGGGAGTTTCTGAACGCCTGAGCCTCCTCATACTGCTCTCTAGGAAGTCGTGTTTCCAAGTAAGGCCAACCAGATCCAGCTTGATTACCCTTGTAATAAAGATTCCCGGGAGCAATCTCTGGGATCATCTTAACACCTGGTAGTTCTCCGAGCTGAATCATGTCAAAAAATTGGGTGCCTTGAAATGGCGTCATGATGGTTGAATCAACATGATTTTTCATTGTGCGGCCTTTTTCATCCACACCTTTAACAGGATTTTGAGCAATATGTTTTACCATTTCTGTAGTATCAATAAGATCCTGCTCATCTTCCCATGGATAAATCATTGTGAATGCATCCACCGCAATCCCCAATTCATTAGCGATTTTGACAGCTTCGATATGTTCCTCAACAAACTGTTGTTTACCATTGCGCTTATTTATCATATCTAGTGATCGTTGACTACCAGTTTCGAGTCCCATACCAATTCTCCGGCCTCCCGTCTCAGCAAACGGGTTTAGTAAATCCTCTTTAAATCTAACTACCAGATACGCATGTGTGAATGCCCTCCAAGTTGTGTATTTATGTAGATGTACAAGTTGTGATAAACCTGCAACTTGTTTGGGGTTCATCAATCCTACATCGTCAAAAAACATAACTGCCTTTTTTTGGTGTTTCAAATTCATGTGGGTATCGGACATGACTTTGAGATCGTGATCAATCATATTTTCTGAAAATTTACGCACTTTTTCTCTACCGGACTCACAAAAGTTGCAGGAAAAAGGACACCCCAAAGCTGTGATGGTATGATATGCTGGTACGCCTGCGATATCGAAATTGTATCGTTCCATAAGAGCAAGAGGTCGTGATGGAGCCGGTAATTCGGTCAATTTTATAGTATTGTCAATTAGCACGATCGATTTTTTAGTTTTCTGAACAAGTCCAGTTGCTATTTTGTACATAGGTCCCCAACCATCTTGCGGAACAATAAAATCGAAGGCCATTGAATCAGGCAAAGATTCTACTTGAGATTGATAATAACGAGGGTGTGAACCGCCAATCACGGTGGTAATGTGAGGATACAGTTCGTTAATCAATTGGCTGATGAAGTAGGCATCTGAAGCCTGTGGGCTCATAACCGATAATGCAACAATGTCGTATTCTTGGAAGATGGTATTATCAAAAACCTTATCTTGACTTTTTCCGTCTTCTCCCAAAAAGAGCATATTGAGTTGCTCCAATGAAAGTTCATTAACCTCTCCTGCCTCACGTTTAATTCTGACTTCTGATTGTTCATAAAGCACCAGTATGTCAGAGATGATTTCATATTTTTCCAGAAAAGATTGCAAATAATGTGGACCTAATTGCTGATAAACAAACTCATCTTCTAAAAATCGATCCGGAGGTTTAACAAATAATATTTTGTTTGTACTGGGTGTAAATTTCATGGCGTAATTATTTTTGCTGCGTTGGACTATTATTAGTTCGATTTAAAAAAATTTATGTTATAATAAAGATTTTATTAAATTTTGTTTTCCTCCTTTTCTGTCAATTTAGAAAGCACGCTCAATTCACATATTTTAAGAAAGGGGTCTGATGTTTTTTTGTCAATTAATCTTATCTGCATATTTTACAGGTTAAAGAATGAGATTACTACTCTGTTCATTAATTTCATCGGCTGGCTTTTTTCTGCCCATCTGGTATCTCCATTTAAATGAAAATACACCTTAGCACATTGTCTCATTTATGGGGTACACTAGACAGAGCCATGCAGTCAAACAAAAAACGGCATATATGTGGTGATTATGAAGTATGGTTTTGACAGAGTCAGGAAATGGAAGTCTGTAATTTTTCAAAGTCTTTCCACGTTAACGATTCCATTCGTTTTTGAATAAAAGGAGTTATGAATTTGGAAACTTTCGTCATCCATTTGAAGATTGAGGGTAAGAGTTTCTTTTCAGTCAGCAAATGAATATTTTGGCCGTTTGTATAAAAATTCAGATTGTATTTACTTGCAAGAAACTCAAAAGTTTTTTTCTGAAAAAAACCAATGTGCTGACCGTGTTCCACTCCGTAGTACCACCATTCTCCAGGGGGTGGTATGGGTTCCGGGATAAATTCGGTTGTCAGCAAGATGTTACGGGAAATGCTCAGTAAGTTTTCTAATTCCGCAAGAGGATCAACAAAATGCTCGAAAGCCTCAAAGCAAGTCAGCAATTCCATGGTTATTTTTTCTGATTCCGGAAACTCAAATCCTTTTGCAAACAGATTTTCTGTGTGTTTGTCCTGCCAATAAAATTCAAATCCTGCATCACGCATCAAGCGCACAAAAACCCCATAACCGCCTCCATAATCCAGAAATCGACCTTTATTATCAAACAAAAAGTAAATCAATGTTGTGGCAACATTTCTTAACCACAAATTGCGCATAATCATGCCGGTATCTGAGTGGTTGATCGAAGATTCATAGGCTTCTTGTAACCAATATGGTTCTTCCGTTTGGACATATCCGCAATGTGTACATTTAAAATACTCGACTGAATATTTTTGTAGCAAGTTGGATGAAAAAATATTCTTAACCAGGGAATTACATATACAACAGGTTGTATTGTTCATTTTTTCCTTCTACGAATGATCCTGTAATATTTCTGGAGCAAACGAAACAATAGTGGACGGCTGAACTGTTGACGTTCAACTTGCCGGTCTGCTTTCAAATGACGAACGAAATGAATTGGATGTTCCAGAGGAAACGTAATTGCTTTTCTTGGCATGTTTGCAAGTGGGGAATTTTCATCTTGCGTATGTGTTGAATCTTTTGAAAATCCTAAGTTGGACACCAAATTTACTGATGGTATAACAGAGAGTCCGTTTTGACTCCAACACGCAAATATCCATTGGGGATCCCAAGTATCTAAATCACCATTGGCCGCTTTTTCAAATAAGTTTTTCCAGTAAAAAATAAAACAGCGATCATCTGCCCAAGGAAGCAAAATATCATTTTGCTTCGCCTCTGGCCATTGATTCAGTTTCTCATCATAAAACATCCAGGCTCTTCTCCAAGTTGCCCAACCCCATAGATGCGTATAACGCGAAAAATAATAGCTGTAATTTGTTCTTTTTTTCCCAAACTGAAAATTAGTTCCACCGATATGCATGATCCGTGTATCATCTCTGTATCGGTTCAATAATTCTTGACAAAACCAGAAAAAACTTTGATCAGGAAAGCAATCTTCTTCCAAAATAATTCCCTCTAGTTCCTGCCCAAAAAACCAGTCAATGGCCTGACTCACAGCTAGACGGCATCCAAGATTTTGATCTCGAAAAAGAGTCTTGACTTCGCATTTCCAGTCCACCTGTGTTGCGATGGAGCGGGCCAACTCACATTGATTTGCTTCATCAGGATTTTCAATTCGCGGGCCATCTGCGGCAACATATAAGCGTGGAGGCTTAGCCTGTCTAATCGTGGAAAAAACTTGTTGTGTCGTTTCAGGGCGGTTAAAAATTAGAAATAGTACTGCTGTGGTGAGGGGGGTATTAGGAATAAATGTGCTCTTGTCGGTTTTCAATGTCATATTTCTTAGATTATAATTCTGTGGAAAGTTCTCTTATATGTATAGTAGTAAGAGATTTTGCGGCCATCAATAAGTATAGATTTCTTGAATGAATGTAATTATTCTTCTATCATGAAGATACAAGTATGGACTAATTTAGCAAACAAGTTATATCCTTTAGTAGCCATGTAATTATATACGGGTTCGTTCTCTAGTTTATCTAAGCTAGAATCTAGAACTTCTGCAAGGACGACTTTGGGGCGATATTTTGTCCAATCATTGGAGGCAAGTACAGTCAAATCTAATCCCTCAACATCAACAGATAGAAAATTAATTTTTTGCCCTGAAGGAAGATGTGAATCTAGAACTTTGGATAGTGGGAAAGCGGGTATTGTGATGGTCCTTTCAATATGATATTGTTCATTTTGTCGTCCTTCTGAAATTGATTTTGAAAAACCGTTCAAAGCAGGTTCATTAAACATATAGTAACTCAAATTTTGTTCTTTTTCAGAAATAGCAATTTCCAAGTTTGTGTCACGTGGGCGGAATTTTTGAAAGACCTTCATACTTCCAGGAAGTGGGTCTATGTTGATGCCTTGCCATCCACGATCATAGAAATAAAACGTATTCGAAAATCGCTTGGGGTGATGTGCCCCTACATCCACGTAAAAACCTGTTGTTTGATCTCCAAAAATACGTCTCAAAAGAATATCTTCACCTTCTTGCGAATAATATACACCGGCGTGAGATTTCAAGTAAAGATGGTAGTAGCTTTTTGGATCTTCCCAATATCTAACCGGGATTATTTTTTTCATTAATGATTTTATCATCGTAAACTCTTCGAAATACCGCATATAGATTCAGTGAATGAGTAGCTGTCCAAAAATTTCTCCTTGTTTTTTTAAAAAATCCTAAACTAACATAAGCTACAATAAAATATGATATAAGGGTAGCATAAACGGCCCCTTTAATGCCATAAATAGGAATCAGCCAAAAGTTACAACTAATATTTAACACTGCTCCCAAGGCTGTTCTGTAAAGTGAGTAACGTTGAAGATTCTCTGCAACCAACCATTTTGAACTTGCAATACCTAAAGACACAAAAACACTTGCCCAAATATAAATTCTGAGGACATCAGCTGCTTCTTGATAATCGGGTCCATAAAGAGTCAGAATAACCCAATCTGCAAGGAGGGTGGTCGGTAAAGCTACCACCACAGAACCCCAAATAATCAGATCATAGAGTTTTTGAATTCTCTCTTCGTAAAGAGATTCATTTTTTTTTCTTGCCTCAATTATAGCAGGATAGAGAGAAGCCATTACAGCGGTTGGCACAAAATACCATGCCTCACAGAGTTTAACCGCCGCCGCATAAACTCCAACTGCTTTAGTATTTAACATTTCCTTTAGCATGACCTGGTCGATTTTCATATACACGGAAACTACCATACCGGCAAAAATTAGTGGCCATGCGTCTCTCATCAATTTCTTTGCCTGTTTCCACCTAAAAGAAAAAAACGGGAACCACTCTATTTGCCAGCGGTATACCAGCAAAAACAATAATGCAACCACGGCCTGATCCAGCATCAAAGCAAAGGCAAACCAAATGAGTTCTGCTTGATTAAAAACCAGATATATCTTGAAAATGGATGATATGAGCAACTGAATTGCCTGTGCACGAACAGCAAATTTTGACTGAACCTGGGATTGAAAATAAAAGTCAACAACATTTGTTGCCTGGAAGAGGAAACCGAATGTTATCAAGGCTATCATCCAATAGGTCTGTTCATCCTCTGATTTAAAATGTAGTACCATCGCAATGGTAAATCCCATTACTATTGTGCCACAAACTTTCAACCAAAATACTGTTCCAAGTAAATTATTGCGTTGTTCTGGACGCTGTACCAATTCTCGCACAAGGATGTCGTCTAATCCAAAAGAAGCCAACGAACTGAACAGAAACACAAAGCTCAAGGAATAACTCAACAACCCAAAACGTTCCGGCCCCAAATAGCGGGCAACGTAAATACCTACAAAAAGCGAAACGATCATCCTGAGTATGCGTTCTCCCAAGAGCCAAGAGGTGTTAGCAAAATATTTATGAAAACCGGGACTTGCGAAAAATTGGCGCATTACTGTTTGTGAATTTTAAATTGCGTGCTTCATTAATTCAAGACTATTTCAACCAAATCCATTTGCTTTTTGAAGGAGTATTACCAACTAATATTATTGACGTGTTTTGTTCCATGTTTATCAATTATTTCCCGATATTATGAATCATCGTAGGCAATATGGATTGAATTTGCAATTGCACGGATCTTCCATTTGATAAAAAAGATGAGCGGCCTTTCTAACTATTTTTCTAAAGCACCTCATAAATAGCATAATCTACTTCGCGGAACACCATCCGTGTTCCAAGTATTTCCGGATTCTTGCTCAACATAATGAATTTTAAAAAATGCCGGATTTCAGGAATTTCAAAATAATTTGGAGATTGTGTGTGGATTATTTCACGTAGTCGCAACCCTTGAAGATTTGACAAAATATCTTCCTGAGAAATTGTTGAATTTGGAAGAATGAGTAGAAGATCACTTTTTTTAATTTTAGGTCCGATTTCAGCTTCGATAGTTCGTTCAACCCAGTTTTGATTGGAATTGTTGAAATTAAACTTTATCTGATCAATACCAACCTCATAGAAACTAAGTATATCTTTATGTCGGTCTGCGCTGTAAAGCATCCTTTCTGTGATTTTGCCAGGAATATAAAAACTGACTAAATTATTGTTAGTCAAATTAATTTTATGTATATTTTGTATCAACACATCTTTATATTGCATAAAATTATAAGAAGACACCTTGTAAAATACTGCTAGGTTTATAGCTGAGAATATAGAATTAATTAACAGAAATACCAATATTATGCAGGGTGCAAATATATAAAATTTTTTACAATAATTTTTTATAATCGGCAAATAAATCTGCAAGTATCCCGCGAGTGCTATCAGCCCAAATGGATAAGCCGGTAGTAAGTATCGAAATCCATGAAACCCAAGGACAATATAAGCTGCTACAAGTGAAAGAGCACTAATTGCACAAGCGTCAATAAATGAAGCATACTTAATCATATTACCGACAAAGATCTCTTTATTGAGAACGATTCTCTGGTACGCTGAATAAAAAAACAATGTCGGTAAAACTAAAACAAGTAAAGGATCTGATATGGCATATAATATCAGAGCCTTTATTGAAAACACTATTCTAGTAAAAATACTGTCTGCGGGTGTTAATATGTAATGATATCCATTTTCTGGGTCACCACTCGTAAAAATGAAATATAATCCTAAATATAAAAATGAAAGGATTATTCCACCATATAGAGTTTTAATTGTCTTGGAGTTAATCTGTAATTGTTGCTTAGAATATATGAATTTTTTTGAATTGAATACTAAGAATGATGTACAGAAGGTTAATAGTAAAATGAAAGTTGTTTCTTTTAAAAAGAGAGAAAAAATTAACAGCGTAGAGCTAATAACTATTAATATCTTGCTACGATTATTTTTCGAGTCCTTCACTAAAAGAGACATCATTGTGAATAAAAATAAACTCCAAAAAAATATTAATTCTTTTTCAGGATTTACTATTTGATAAAATGAATCAGCATAGCCTGGAACAAAAACGATAAAAATAAAAACAGGCCAATATTTTAAGTTTAATTTTATTCTAATAATCTGCAATAAAATGAGGGTTGCAAGTGAAAGGAATAAATTATATAAAAAAAAGAAAAATGGTTCAAAAGTAAAAAAAGATATTAATTGATAACCGAAATAATAAAATGGTATGAACCTGTCGGAAGGATTTTCAAGAGAGAATCCACCAATTGCAGCTCCAAATAGATTGTCTTTTAACCTGAAAAGAAAAAAGGCCGCATCATCAACACGCCATCCTGGATAAAGGATTATCGCAGCTTGAAACAGAAATACTGAAAAGATAAACCACAGACTATATTTATTATTGATAGGTATCATGTGTCCCCAATTCTAAATATTCCTACTACACTAGTACCAAAATAGTTTGAGCCACCGGCTTTAAATTCTAAGTATCCTAAGAGGTAGAGAATTATATTAATAAATTTATTGCTCTTTTTTAAATCACTATTTTTATGATATTTATGTGGCAAACATTTTCGTAGTAATATTACAGCTGGATAGATAAATGAAAAAGCATAGTGGATTTTTACAGTTTGAAATCCTACAGACTCAGCAAGTTCATTTAAACCTTTTTTGTTGTATCTCTTATGATGACCTAGAAAAATGTCATGATTAGACCACAAATGCTGAAATGCAGGAACTGAAATAAGTAAGAGCCCATTTGGTTTTAAGGTATTTTTCCATTCCTTTAGTGCGGAGTAATCATCTTGAATATGTTCCAGGACATCCATTGCAATTACAATATCTGCCTTGTTTGAACTGGACAAAGATTTCTTAAGCATGCAATTGCTACCTATTGCCCAAGCTGGTATTTCAAGATCACTTAAGTTAGGGTCAACTCCAATTATGGATTTTATTAGCGAGGAATGGGAACTTCTTTTTAATAAATAGTAGATGTTATTACAAGTACCGCATCCATATTCTACAATATTTATATTGTTAGAATTGTAATATTTGATGATTTCATCAATGTAGTTAAACCGGGTTCTAATCCACCAATGGTTAACTTCGTCCTCAATACCTTCGAAATTATTAGCTTCCCTTATATCCATGCGTTATCTCAATTTATAATGTCGAACAATTTTGAATAATTCAAAAGGAGCCTTTAGGAAAAAAATTGGTTTAACTTTAGAGCCATCAATATCTGTCCATTTGCTTACAGGGTGTTCATAAGACATTTGAATAGTGTTTTCCATTCCATATACATTTAATAGCCGGGCAAAAATTTCTACATCAAACAACCACGGAGAAATAAATTTTTTTAAAAATATAACTTCACAAATATTCCTTGAAAATATTTTAGCTCCACATTGAGTATCATAGATGCTTATTTTTAAAAATAGTGCTACACATGTTGCAAATAAACGACCAATTAAATGTCTGAAATAGTTTCTTTTAATTACACTTCCAATAAGCTGAATGCGTGATGCAAATACAACCTCCTTTGATTTATCTTTTTTAATTATCTTTAACAAGTTATCAATTTCATCAATTGGTGCTGCCAAATCAGCGTCTAAAAAGCCTATATAGTCCGGATTCAATTTATAACTTTCAATTACTCCTAATCTTACTGATTCAGCTTTTCCTTTATTGCTTTCATTTTTTAACAAGGAAACCAGGGGATTACATTTTGATATTAGCTGATTAATGACTCTGCTGGTATCGTCAGTGCTTCCGTCATCTACAAAGATAAAATGTAAATGTGTATTTTGAGAAAGATAGTCTATGAATTTATTTGTATCTAGCCTTTCAGCCTCGTTATAACAGGGGATTATGATTACTACTTTCATTTATTTTAATCAGCGAAACATTGCTCCAAGTAGCATTATACCACTGAGCCACCAGACTGTGCTTTTATTGGACATTGGAATTATCAAACAAGAGTAAATCCTAAAAAGGGACATTTAAATTTTGAGAAAAGAAAAACTATTTAGTTTAAAATTGTTTCAAACAATGCCATGTGCTTTTCGAAAGAGGCTTCCCATTTGAAATTATTCGCATGTTCTGGGCCACGCCGAGCAAGTGTTTGACGGTACTCCGTATCTTCACAGACTTTCCTGATTGATTCAGCCATGTCACTTATTTCCATTGGATCAAAAAAATGGGCAGCGTCACCGCCAATTTCCG
>Ga0233443_1003373_pt1 | contig 11231 bp, 13 predicted proteins | sample SI_123_September_2_FD_182784 | JGI IMG/M metagenome (GOLD analysis project Ga0233443, IMG submission 182784) | Seawater microbial communities from Saanich Inlet, British Columbia, Canada - SI_123_September2016_200_MG | ecosystem: Environmental > Aquatic > Marine > Inlet | place: Canada: British... | reverse complement strand
ATAATCCCGGAAGCTCTTAAAATTCAGTTAAAAGTAAATGGTGTACTGGTCGCTCCAATCGGGCCGGGAAATAATCAGATTATGACCAGAATGATCAAAACGAGCGAAACTACGTTTATCAGTGAAGAGTTTGGATATTTTTCCTTTGTTCCCTTTTTAAAAGGAAAAGTATAGATCATCAACAATTGTAAAAACGAAATAGTTATGATAAAAGTCGATCGTCTTGTATTCAATGATTTTCAGGAAAATACCTTTATAATAAGTGCAGAAAATGGAGATGCCATTATTGTTGATCCGGGCTGTTACTCTGCCAGGGAGGAAGAGAATCTGGTAAATTTCCTAAAGGATAATGAACTTAAACCGGTAAGATTGATCAATACACATGGCCATATTGACCATATATTGGGAGTCTCGTTTGTGTGTGAGCGATTTAATCTTAGACTTGAACTCCATAAAGGTGATCTTCCTCTTGTGAAAAATGCACCGTCCTACGGTACTCTCTGGGGATTTGAAGTTAAAGAATTACCAGAAGTAGACACATCTATCACGGATAAGACAGAAATCACGCTGGGTGATGAAAAACTGATATTACTGCCGGTTCCGGGGCACTCACCGGGAAGTATTGCCATCTACTCACACGAAAATAAATTTGTGATTGTAGGTGACGTATTGTTCAAAGGAAGTATTGGAAGAACAGATCTACTGGGTGGAGATTACGATGTACTGATGAAAAGCATTGGCACTCAATTGATGACTTTGGATGAAGATGTTACTGTTCATTCCGGACATGGGCCTTCTACCTCCATAGGTTATGAAAAACGATCGAACCCATTTGTAACTGAATATTTTAGCAATTTATAGCAAGCATTATGGAAACTATGTCACTGATACCTGTTAAAGAATGGATTGATCAACTTGGTGTAACCGCCGATGAAGCAGTCTGGATTCGAATGGCAACCTGGCTGATCATCGTTGCTATTCTGGCTTTTCTATCCGATGTGTTTTGCAAGAGAATTTTCCTCTCAATTGTCAGAAGAGTTGTCCAAAAGTCAAAAACCCAGTGGGACGACATCCTGTTTAAACGCAAACTTTTTACGCGCCTGGCACATTTGGCACCTGCCATGGTTGTTTACGCCTTCGCCCCGGTTATTTTTGCTGACTTTGCTGATATTACTGTTAAAGTGGTAAGGGGAGCTGCCAGCATCTATATGCTCATCATCATTATTATGGTGATTAACTCATTCCTGAACGGTGTACAGGACATTTATAACTCCTATGACATCGCAAAGGATAAACCCATAACCGGTTTTATTCAGGTGATTAAAATTATCATCTATGCGGTGATCATCATCTCTATCATTGCTATTTTGATTGGCAAATCACCAGTTGTTTTATTTACAGGCCTGGGGGCAATGGCTGCAGTTCTGATTTTGGTGTTTAAGGATACAATCCTTGGATTTGTCGCCAGTATTCAAATGTCGGCCAACGACATGGTACGACCGGGTGACTGGATTTCAATGCCGAAACACAACGCAGATGGAACAGTACTGGAGATTACCCTAAATACAGTAAAAGTTCAAAACTGGGATAAAACGATTGCGACTATTCCAACCTATGCGCTGGTAGCCGACTCATTTGCCAATTGGAGAGGTATGGAGGAATCGGGAGGAAGAAGAATCAAAAGATCCATACACATCGATCTGAATACCATTCATTTCTGCTCAAATGAACTCATAGCAAAGCTGAAAAAGATTGAATTACTGACTGAATATATTGATAATAAGCAGAATGAATTGAAAGAGGCCAATAGTTCAGAAGATGATCTTTTTGCCAAAACAAGAAAGCTTACCAATATTGGGATTTTCAGAATTTATATGGAGCGTTATCTGCGTGTACATCCCAACATTAACCGGGAAATGACTTTTTTAATCAGGCAGTTACAGCCGGATGAGAAAGGTTTACCGGTGGAAGTATATGTATTTAGTGCGATCCAGGAGTGGGCAAAATACGAAGCCATTCAGGCCGATATATTTGATCATCTGCTTTCATTTATTCCTGAATTTGAACTCAAAGTATTCCAAAATCCAAGCGGGGCAGATCTTCAGGAGTTGAATAAATAGTCCTGGTATTATACTCCAGCACCCGGTTAATAATCGTATTAATTCGCATGCATTTCCTGACTATAAAACAGGAATAGGTGTTTCTAAATTTCTGGCTATCCGAAAACCAAGATCATCGATTTTAAAGGATGCCGGATGACTTCTTCTTCGATTTATTGCCAGACATCTTCTAGCTTCATCGGCCCAGCCTCCACCTCGAATAATCCGATAAGAACCGTAGACGCTCTCATCATAGATGTCGGAGCACCACTCCCAGACATTGCCCAACATATCATAATTACCCCATGCATTAGGCTTCAGACTGGCAACGTCGTGCGTTGTACCTCCGGAATTTTCCCGGCACCATGCAATCTGATTAACAGGACCGTAGCGAGCTTCCTTGGATCCTGCCCGACAAGCATACTCCCATTCAGACTCGACCGAGAGCCTGTAACCATTGGCACTGGCGTTAAACGTAATTTCATCAATGTCACCAACTATGTAGCAAGCCTGTAGATGATCGATCAGTGAAAGTTGATTACAGAATGCGATGGCATCAATCCATGTAACATTCTCAACCGGATGATCAGGGCCCTCAAATGCAGAAAGTGTCAGGTTCGTAATTGAATGATAAAGCTTCTGAGTTACGGGAACCGGCGATGGCTGAAATGCCTCAACCTGAACATTCCATATCTTATCGATTCTATCGTCTCTCATCAGGATTTCACCGGCAGGAATATCGATCATCGGAATCTTCGAATCAGGCTTAAAGTTGCTCAAGATAGTCTATCGGATTTAGGTAAAACATCTTTTTCCATCCTTGTCTTGATTTGTTAATCCGCCAAATATAAGGAATTGCGGTAACGATTGAATAATGTAAATGAGGAGCTTTCCCTTTTGCGTTACCACTTGTTCCGACCGATCCAATTGATGTTCCACTTTTCAGCCATTGAAATCGCTTAACGTTAATCTCCTTAAGATGAGCGTAATAATGAAGTCTCCATTTTGGGCCCAGAACAAGAATCACTTTTCCGCCTATTGAGATTTCTCCAGAATATAAAACTAAACCTTTGGTAGCGGATAGAACACTCCTCCCCTCCTCAGCAAAAATATCAACACCTTTGTGCGTGACTGACTTTCCCCATGGGTAATACCAGAAGGTTTCAGGATTATAATCCGAACGGCTGGCATCTTTAACCGGCATTGTAAATTGCTGAGGCAGCAGTATGCCTGCAATCATGATAAAAAATAATGTAAAAGCTATTCTTTTAACGATCTTCATAACAGCGCTTCTTTAATTTTCCTGCTAGGTTTTCCTCTAATCATCAAAACCGGAAGTCAATATTATAACAACGCCGTTCAGGCTTTTTTAATATTCAAGTTCCTTTAGAACCCGGGCATCGCTATCCCAAACAAAGATCTTTCCCTTAGCACTGCTTGTAATGATCCTATTGCCATCGGGGCTCCAATCAAGTCCCCATAGATAATCCTCTGAACTTGCTGATTCTGCAACAAGAACTCCATCCTTAGTCCATATTCTCAATGCATCGCTGGCACCTGCCAGCATATTTCCATCCGGACTCCACCTGATATTCCGGTATTCTCCCTTGCTACCTTCAATCTGCTGCAACTCTTCACCCATATTATTCCAGTATTGAATCATTTTATTCTCAGCATGTTCGATATCACCATAGTCTCCAACTGCAAAGAATTCCCCTGATTTATGCCATTCAACACAAAGTAGCAAAACCTCTTCCTCCCCGGGGAGCCAGGTTCTTATAGTATCACCCAGATGACTATAAAGTCCAATCTGCATTCCCACGGTTGCCATAATATTTTTGTGTGGATGCCAGTCAATTCCTGTTACACTTTTAGGATCTGCATCAAACCTGCTTATCAATTCTCCTTTATCGGTAAAAACCGAAACTTCACCTTCAAACTCGGATACGGCTAACAGGTCTCCGGTAGAATTCCAATCGAGACCTCTGAGACTGCTTCCAAGCTCCTCAAGGTGGATCCATTGCTCCTTGTCCAAATCGAGCAAAACAGTTTTAATGCTTGTACTTTGGGTAGCTATAGCCAATAAATGTTTATGTGGATGCCATTTAACCCTGCTTATGATCACATCCTTAAAAGGATAAGTTTTGATTAAACTAAGAGTATAGCCGTTGAAGATTTTCAGGTCATTCTGAGCACCACCAAGCGCAATATACTCACCATCAGAGCTCCATGCCGCCGTCCAGAGAATATTATCATCAAACTCTTTCTGCCCAAAAACAGCAATGCTTTCTATGGAAATGAGCATGATTATAAGAAGAAGCTTGAATCCTGATTGCATAATTGTAATAATTTATACTACTATTTGAATGTATGTTATTCGATTCACCAACTCAATTTATGATTACCTATAACCTTTAAATCTATCATTATGTTCCAGGTACCGCCGTGGTTATTTCTTTGAGGAGCAGAACAGATGAATACATACCGCATATTAATCACAAAATTATAATACAAAATGGTTTTGAACTTTAGTCATTCTAATTTTAGATTCTAATTAGTATTGCTTAGTATTCAGTTTGACATTCCTCGTATTCATCCTGTTCTTAAGTACAACAGGAATTTATTTTATTTAAAATTTGCATGTAACTTTACAAAAAGTTGATCGTCACAATTTCCGGTATGAGTATTCAAGAATTTAATATGCGTGTATTACCTATCAATCAGCGGTTATATCATTTGGCCTATCGGTATCTGAAAAGTGCTGCCGATGCGGAAGATGCCGTTCAGGATGTATTCGCAAAACTTTGGGCAATCAGAGACAAGCTCGATGGTTATAAAAGCATTGAAGCATTTGCCTACACAGTAACTAAAAATCATTGTCTTGACAAACTGAAAGCAAAACGTACCTACTCAATGGAGGATACCTTGCGTGTTGAACCCCGTCAAAAATCGGGAACTCCACTTACAGAAGTGGAGGTTATGGAGAAATTTAAGCTGGTTAAACAGATCATCGAAACCTTACCTGACCAACAAAGAATAATTATTAAGCTAAGAGATTTCGATGAGCTGAGTTTTGATGAGATCGCAGAGCGATTGGATATGGAGGTAAATGCCATTCGTGTAAATCTGTCAAGAGCAAGAAAGAAAGTTAGGGAACAAATTGAAAAAATTTACGAGTATGAAGTTGCAAGAGATTGAACAATTGGTTAACAAATACTACGAAGGCGAGTCAACACTTGATGAGGAGAAGCAACTTAAGGAATACTTCACCAGTAACGAAGTACCTGAGCATTTGCAAATGATTCAGGATCAACTCACCTACTTTACAAGTAGTGAAGTTGAGATTCCGGATGCCATTGGCCTGGAAGATCGGATTCTTACCAACCTGGATCGACAACGAAAACATGAAAAGAGCACACCGCGTATTATTGGCAGAATAATTACTGCCATTGCTGCAACTGTTTTGCTGGTCTTCGCTGTGCAAAGCATTCAGCAAAGTTTTACCACCGTGTCAAACAATGATATGACAACTGCGCTTCCTTTGGAAACATGTGTTGATAAAGAGAAGTGTGAAGCAGAAGTAGAAAAAGCACTTGTAGAATTCTCAACAGTTTTAAATCAACTGGAGCATGAAGATGCAAAAAAAGGAGATGAGTAAAATGAGATCAATCCTAATCACAGTACTTGTTCTGGCTACAGTTTCATTATCAGCACAAGGTCAAAATAGCACCATTGAAAATCTGTTTAGCCAGTTACATACAAATCAGGATCTGGTTTCCATTATTATCAATGACAACATGCTAAAAACCATTGCTAAGGATGCAAATGCCGACTCAACAAACATTTTAAATATTGCCGGTGAATTAAACAAGGTCTGGATTATTAAAGAGGAAAAAAGTCCGGCACAACAAGCAATATTGCACACTACCTTAACGGAATGGTTAAAAAACAGCAATTATACAGAGTATGGCACAACTGGTTCCGGGCAAATAAAATCAAGCATCTACAGCAATGGTTCTACTGATGAATCTGCGGAGTATTTATTAATTGTGAGGGAACAGAAAATCTGTTCGGCTTACTTATTAAAAGGGAATTTAAATGAGAAGCGGCTTGTAGATTTGAAACTGTTTGCACAGAGGGAATAAGCTAAAGCGCTGAAAGACAAATAATAATTAACTTAATTTAACGTTGATTAAACTTATTGAAGCAAATTATGATATAATTTTACCCTTAAATCAAAACCTGAACATGAACCTGGCCCAACTCAAGTATTTAATCATCGATAAAATATACGACATCGATGATGAAGAATTCCTTCTGGAGCTAAAGAAACTCCTGGACAAAACGCCGCAGCCCGGCTATAAATACAGACTTTGTGAGGAAGATGAAGCAATGATCCTACAGCGCAAAGCTGACAAATCATAAGCTTACAATTTATCTTTGTTCAACATTCCAAAGTAAGTCATAGGGGTGTCCATTGGTGATATTATAATACAAGTTTTCTGAGGATTAAATCAGTGGAAAACAACTCAGGTTTCTCCGGAAATATTTCATCCACATTCCATCCTAGCGAATTATACCGACTTAAGTTCAAAGCTGGTAATTTCCGGATAAATTCCGGCACGACCTGCATATCCGATATAACCTAAACCTCTGTTCACATAGAGAAACTGATTCTGTTCCTCATACAAACCTGCCCATCTTGGGTATTTATATTGTACCGGGCTCCATTTAAATCCCGGGATTTCGATCCCCATCTGCATTCCGTGTGTGTGGCCTGATAGTGTGAGTGCGATGTCTGGCTGTCCTCTTACTTCCAGATCCCAATGTGAAGGATCATGAGACATCAACAGTTTAAATCCGGAAGAGTCGGTTCCACTCATAGCATCCTTCAGATTCCCATACTTAGGAAACGGAGGCTTCCCATAATTTTCTACTCCTATTAATTCTATCTTTGCCCCATCCCTTTCAATATTTACATTCTCGTTTCGGAGCACTCTGAAGCCTGCTTCTTCTTGCAAACGAATCAATTGATTATGGTCAGCCTGTTTCTCCTGATCGGATGGCCAGTTGGTATAATCACCATAATCGTGATTACCTAAAATACTGAACTTACCATAGCTGCTTTTGATCTTCTTTAATATAGAAACGAACGGAACTAACTCGTTGCTATTATTATTCACCATATCTCCGGTAAATAGAACCAAATCAGGATTTTCCGAATTGATTAATTCAACAGCCCTTAGCAAATGATCTTCATTTTTAACAAAAGCATTGATGTGCAAGTCTGAAATCTGAATGATTCTGAATCCGTTGAAGGCCAACGGTAGTTGCCTGAATCGTATCGGAATATCGTGTACCTGAAACAGATATTTACCTCTGGTAACACCATGAAGCAGAGATAAGAATGGAATCGCTGAAACAAGCAGGCCGGTATTCAGAATAAACTTACGTCGCGATCCTGAGTTCCTAACAGTAGTTCTACGAATACTGAGCAGCCATCTGAATAAGCGATACAGATGATCGGCAAGAACAAAGACCATAAATACTATTTTGGGCAGATAGAAGAGTGTAACAAAGGCAAGAAACAGGCTTATTCGCTGATAATAGAAAGTATCTGAATGAATCGGTCGGTTAAAAAAGATATAGGCCAGTCCGCTCAAAGCTATCAGAGGGACAAGCCAAAAACCAATTTTTGCTATGATCTTTAGCCATTCTTTTCGTAAAAATTTCAGCACATGACGCTTTCCATAATACACATACAGATCTATGGAAATTATTATTACAGGTAATATAATGAAGGGCAGATAAAATCTCATTTTACATTCAATTAAGCTAAGTTAACAAAATTGCTTTGAACATGTTTTGCTTACAATCGAACATTAAAAATCATAAAATAGTATTCAGCTGCTAAAAAATAGAAATGCATAATAGCATACTGGATTATTTGCTCAGATTTGGATATGTTTGTAAATAACTAATGATTGTGAATATTAATGAAGAATCATCAAAAGGAACCTCGTAAGGGAAAGAAATTTTTAAATATGCCATCTTACCCGGGCGGTAAGGAAGAACTGGAAAAATTCATAAAGGAGAATATCTCCTATCCGGAAGAGGCGCTGAAGAAGCGAATTGAAGGAGTTGTTCATATTGCCTTTGATGTAGATCACAATGGTGAGATTTCGCGAGAAAGAATAACTCACAGTGTTGGCTATGGTTGCGATGAGGAAGCATTAAGAATCATAAGGCTCTTAAAATTCAATCCATCCTACAATAAGGGAGTGCTGGTTAAAAAGACCATGAAATTCAGAATACCATTTGCCCTTGGAAAACAAGCACCCGGTATCAGCTACAATTTTGTAGAAAAGGATACAGATGATAGCAATCCCTCTGATGAAAAGAGTTCTGATACTGAAAGCTACGGTTACACCATCAGCTTTTAGTTAGATTAAACTTTTAGCATTCTTCCATTATCAGGAACATTTCAATATTTTTGTTGTACCAATAGAATAGATTTGGATGAAGATTCTTCAACTGTGTAACAAGGTTCCCTATCCGGCCATTGATGGTGGTGCAATTGCAACACTTAATTTGTCAAAAGGATTGGTGATGTCTGGCCATGAATTAACTGTTCTGGCTATGAATACCAAAAAACACAGAGTTGATCCCAAATCAATACCAGCGGACTTAAGTGATAAAATTCAATTTGAACTGGTAGAGGTGGATGCCCCAATCTCCGGGTCTGGTGCCTTAAGCAATCTTCTATTTTCCAGGAAACCATATACAGCTTCCCGTTTCTATTCATCTGTATTTAAGGAGAAGCTTATTCAATTATTGACGGAGAATCAATATGAGATCGTTCAGCTGGAAGGTCTGTACCTCTCCATGTACATACCGGACATAAGAGCCAATAGTAAGGCTCGAATTGCATATCGTGCTCACAATATTGAATATGAAATTTGGGAAAGAGTCAGTAAGCAGGAAACGAGCCGGGTAAAGCGACTATATCTACAAAGTTTGGTTAGAAGAATTAAGATCATGGAGAAGATGCTCATGAATCAATACGATCTTCTGGTTCCTATCACCGAACGCGATGCACATGAACTGCAAATTCTGGGGAACAGGAAACCAGTTCATGTTTGTCAGACCGGTGTTTTCACCGACGAATACAATGCTGGACCGAAAGGTTCACCGCTGAGTCTGATTCACATCGGAGCTCTCGACTGGGCACCGAATCAGGAAGGAATTAGCTGGTTTCTTGAAAAGGTGTGGCCTGACATTATGAAGGAAATGCCGGAGATAACTCTGCACATCGCCGGAAGAAATGCACCTGCAAGAATGGAACAATTGTTTGAACAAACACCGGGGCTGCATTATCATGGTGAGGTGGAGAATGCACACAGTTTCATGACCAAAGGACAGGTGATGATTGTTCCCCTGCGCTCGGGAAGCGGAATGCGCATAAAAATAATAGAAGCTATGGCACTTGGGCGTTGTGTGGTGACCAGCAAAATTGGTACGGAAGGTATTCAGAGTACTCATGAAGATAATATTTTGATTAGTGACACCCCTAATGACTTCAAAAACAACCTCCTGCGAGTTCTTCAGGAACCTGATCTTTCAAGCAAAATAGGCCAAAAGGCAAGAATTTTTGTAGAAAGCAGTTTTGACAATAAGCTCATCGCAGATCGCCTCGCGGATTTTTTCAAAATGAACATGGAAACAGGAGACGCTGAATGAGTGCAATTACCATTATATTCTGGCTCTCCGTAGCGATTATTTTCTATTCATATCTTGGATATGGCATTTTGCTATATTTGATCATTCTGCTGAAACGCACCTTCATAAGGAAAGAAATTGAAGGCAGCGATGGTATTGAACCTGAGATTACTGTACTCATTGCTGCTTATAATGAACTTTTCTATTTACAGCGTAAAGTTGACAATACGCTGGCTCTTGATTACCCAATGGATAAGTTAAAGGTTCTGTTCGTAACAGATGGATCGGACGATGGTTCTTATGAGTTCTTATCCGATATTCAGGAAGTAGATGTACTTCATGATAATGAACGGAAAGGTAAAATTTCAGCGATGAACAGAGGTATGAAACATGTGAGCTCACCTATCGTTGTTTTCACAGATTGTAATACAGATCTAGGTGTTCATTCCATCCGTACCATAGCAAATCTGTTCGGCGATGAGAAAGTTGGTTGTGTATCCGGTGAAAAGAGAATTGTCACAAATGAAAAAGACGCTGCTTCAGGTTCCGGTGAGGGAATCTATTGGCGTTATGAGTCTCAGCTCAAGAAAATGGAAGCTGAGTTGTCTTCTACGATTGGTGCAGCAGGTGAACTTTTTGCCATCAGAACAGACTTATTCCGTGAAGTTGAGCAAGACACTTTACTGGACGATTTCATTATTTCGCTTCGTGTGGCCATCGATGGATACAAGATCAAATATGATCCGGCGGCCTATGCCATTGAATCTGCTTCATTGAATGTTAAAGAGGAATTGAAACGAAAGATTAGAATAGCTGCCGGCGCCGTGCAATCGGTCTTTCGTTTAAAAACATTATTGAATCCATTCAAGCATGGATGGCTCTCAATCCAATACATATCTCATAAATTTCTACGCTGGATGATTACGCCAATCCTATTGCTGGCAATCATCCCATTAAACGTTTTGCTAATTTTAGAGGATGGCAGTGAAAAACAGCTTTATATTTATCTGCTTGTACTGCAACTTGCCTTCTATTTAATTGCTTTGATCGGCTGGTATCTTGAGAACCGAAAGATCCGTTTGAAAATACTCTTCATTCCATACTACTTTTTTATTATGAATCTGGCCATGTACCTCGGTTTTTTCAGATACTTAAAAGGAAATCAGAGTGTGAAATGGGAAAAAGCTAAACGACTCAACAATTAGCCATTGACAACTATGTTAAACGAAGAAATGAATTTAGTAATTTGGCTTAGTTGCTTGATTGATGAAACATTCCTGCGCTAGGTTCCACTTCCTTGTACAACAATCCTGATGGTATAAATCAGGATCTTGAAATCTACATAAAGCGACATATTCTCGATATAAATAATATCATACTTCAATCGCTCAATCATTTGATCAACACTTTCGG
>Ga0233443_1003369_pt1 | contig 11239 bp, 10 predicted proteins | sample SI_123_September_2_FD_182784 | JGI IMG/M metagenome (GOLD analysis project Ga0233443, IMG submission 182784) | Seawater microbial communities from Saanich Inlet, British Columbia, Canada - SI_123_September2016_200_MG | ecosystem: Environmental > Aquatic > Marine > Inlet | place: Canada: British... | reverse complement strand
CTTTGGAATCTGCATTTACCACCGACTATCCCACGCGCAAGTGATATCAACCTTGGGGCACTTGCTAACAAGTTCAATCTTTCTGGTGGACAAATTAAAATCATTGTAGAAAATGCTGCAACTGAGGCGGCGGCACGACGAGGAAAAAGTCGGGTTTTGAAACAGGCAGATTTGATAAGATACTGTCATATCGAAGTGGGTAATAGTGCGAACAAACATAGCACACCCATGGGTTTTGCAATTGCATAAGGAGGAATATATGGAACACGACGTTAGAGAATTAGGCGAATTAGATTTGAATAAACTAATTTATGTTGTGGCAGAAGAGATCGAAGATGAGGAATTAAGGGCGATGATTTTCTCGCCTGGCGTTCACTTCATCACTAATGTCATGACAGATAGAATACGTCTTTGTTTTGAAGCAATGATTATTGCGCACTGGGGCTTCTCAAAGGAGGTTCTTACATTCGTTCTGATGCTGCTTGATCATGAGTGGAACGAGTACAAGAAAACCAGATACTGATGTTTAATACAAAATAATTACTCGCTGATTAGGTCATGATTAGTGCAGTTATCCTCTGCACTGGGTCTGGAAGTTATGGTTACACCTTGAAAAACTCTAAAGAATCGTGGAACTTGCCATTGATAATGGGATAGTGTTCTGGTATCAACCACCCAATGATTTCACCTAAACCGGAATCGGCGACATAATCTATTTTCTCTCCGCCATCTTTTTTCTCGATCAGACCAATAGCATATTTCTCTTCCATTGATCGCTTATCATCAATAATAAATGTAAGAAGACCCTGCATTTCATCCTTTGTCGCTTGATTTTTGAAATAAGCTGTTCTAATACCGCTTCCAGAACCTGATTTGATACAATGTATTTGCATAAAAAATAATCGAAGATCATCAGACGAGGATGATGATAAATTTTGGCGTATTTTCATAGATAACTTATGTCGATTGATTCTCCATTCTACCTCATCTCCATAAAAATAATCACTTAGAAATTTTTGAAAGGTACCAATTAAAAATTCCTTGTCAAAACGAACAGGTTTTTCAATTTTAAGCTCCCTAATCATTCTCACCTTAAGGTGATGGCAAAAAGCATCATATACATAAGTGAATGGGAGTTGAGTCTTTTTGACATCTTCAAGAATACCCTTTATTAAACGCCATTTTTCCAGGATTTGCTTATATTTTTCAATGCGTCCTAAACTGGCTCTGGTCATTTTATATCGGTGTAATATTTTAGGAGCTATATACCATTTTTTATAATCATCGATTATTGATTTGGATAATATACCGCTACTTTCTTTGACTATTTGTTTAAGATACATATCAATTTCCTCTAGCTTCTCATTTATGAGGATATTGAATTCATAGTTTGTATCCAAACCAGCATTTGTAAAGTTTGAGGATCCTATAATAGCTGAGATACTCTTTCCACTTTTTTTGAATAGATAAATTTTAGGATGAAATGCCCGAGAATTTCGATAACTTTGATCAAAAAAATATAGGTGGTTTGTGGGATCAGGTAATTTGAGTAACTTCTTCAAAAAATCAGGAGTTGCTGGATGCGAGAGACGAAATATCAACGTGAACTTCTTTTTCGAATTCAGTAAATTGTATATAATATCTGTATCAGTTATGAAGGCAGATGCAATTATTACTTCATCACTTTTCTGAATCTCTTCTTTGAGAATGCGATGAAGTGTAACTTTTTCATTTGCTATGAACATTAAATCCCCCTTAAGATCTCAACGAATGCACTAAGACACCGACTATTTTTGATAATTGGATGAGCTTAGAACCGTATAACATACTTTTATTCAGATCCTTCTCCAAATAATAGAATACACAAACAATTGTCCATATAGCTAGGTGGTTCGAGAGTCGACTCTTAATCAATTGGTTCCAGGTTCGAGTCCTGGGCGGTGTATACAATATACCGTTGGGTCGAAAACAGGGGTATATCGGTGTTGCAGGGACTGGGTAGGGAAAATCTTGACATTGATAGAATTTCCAAATATGTTGTTTTTCATCAATCTGACAAGACAGGGTTTAAGCTAATGATGGGGATATGAACGCTTGGAACCAGAGGGGAATATAGCAACTGAACAGGACAATGTGATCACGTGCCCACGCTGTGGTTCTGAATATGTACAACAGATTCATAGAAATCGAATCGTGAAATTAATCACCCGTTTAAAATGCTTTATTTGCACAGACTGCGAAAAACGTTTTTATTGCCGTAAATGTCACACCTCCAGTGCAAAATCGGAAATGAGTCAAGAGCAGAGCACGAGGTGTTTTAACTTTTTCAGGTCTTGAATTTTTCAGCCACCTAATTATCGATTTAAGGGAGCCATGACCAACAGGTATTGATGTATTAAAAGCTAAGTTGGAAGCATTAAGGGACATGGCAAGGAGAGGGGCGAAGACATGAGCATGAAGCAGGACGGATTCACAGCAGAAGAGATACGCAAGACCCAGCTGCAGGAGCTTGTAGGCCGGGCTGAAGCTATAAGGTTACTCAAGGATGGTAATGGCTGGAAGAAGCCAGCGCCATGCAAGCACATCTATGGGTATAGTTACGATGGAATGGACTTTTGCGAATATGAAGAGCTACCAGACTATCTTACTAAATATGACAAAAAGTTCAATTACTGCCCGATATGTGGAGAGAAGCTATGAGTCACGAATCGGTCCAAGAGGCATTAGAATGGTTTATAATTCTGTACTAAATATTTGCATAATCGGGGATACACTCGGGATACCGACTGTTTCACTATCCCGTAACAAGCAAACCCATAGCTACTTACACAGTTAGGTCATTTAACTCTTTATCAACTAGTTCCAGGTTCGAGTCCTGGGCGGTGTACACCACTTAAACCCTTACTGGCTAACGTTTGTAAGGGTTTTTTGATCTTAGAGCAATTCAGTCTGAAAACAAAATATACTGTAATTATACCGTTGGGTCGAAAAGAGGGGTATATCGGGGTTGCGGGGATTGGGGAGAATACCATACTGCAAAGGTAACCTGATGATATATGAAACCGGTTATGCTCCTAAATCACTTGACTTTAACTACAGTACCTTTGTTAGGTAGAACTTTTTGGCTGAATCCACTCAAAGGGTTTATCTCGTTCAATAAAATCGATGACAGACTCCAAAAGTATGATCATAGCTTTGCCCACTTCTATTATTTCCCTCTGGGCGATAGGCAAACCTCCGATAAGCAAGCTCCCATCATGTAGCTTAAGGTCTTTATCTGGAATGGTTCTATCAATGTGAGCTACCATTTTGTCAGCTATGACCTCTATAATATTTTTATAGCTATAATGGTTTTTGTTTATCATTATCTCATTGTGCTCAATTGCATCGAAGATGCTCACTTTGTCATCACCTTCTTTGAACCATGTTACGGCACTATTTGTGGTATATAACAGTACTCCCGTTTCTAACTTTTTACTCAGCTCTTCCTTAAAAAAGCCCATTTTCGCTTTTTCCTCGATCGTATACTTGATTAGAACCTGGATATCGAATTGGTAACTTTTTTCCACAGATTTAAGTAATGCCGGAGTCCCACTTTTATCGCACAATAGCACTCTCAGCCTGAGAGCTATATCTTTAAAATATGTAGCCTCACCGCTTTCAATATGCTTGATATCATTCTTAAGCTTTTGAAGTAGTTCATCACATTGAACTAAGTACCCGTAGTCAGTAATAGTGGCCATAAGTATTGCTAGTTTCTATCTAAAACTCATCGTTTTAATTGTCCATACATCATGGATATCAGCATCTGCGGCAACGTTTTGGTTGGATTCTTTTATTTTCATTATTTTTGCTTCTATCTATTCGGCTCATACCCCAGAAAGTCGTGCCAGGAGATCCATCCTTTATCCCTATAGGAATCCTTGGGATAATTTGGGATATTTATCGGTTTCGGAGATAAATGTTTAATCTCCCCTTTCCTATATTTCTCCCAATCGCCTGCCGACCTGAGATTCAGTTTGTGAACGATATCTCTAGCTTCAGAATAGCTCAGATATTCAATTTGACGTGTCGCAATAGAACCAGTGCCTAAAAATTTGCCCCAGGACTCCCAACCGCTCTTCTTATAAACTTGTTGTGGAGTAGCGGGAATATCCATAGGATAGGCGGGTTTGGAAGGAAATTGTCCTTTTGTATATTTTTTCCAGTCGGATGCGCTTTTAAGACCTAATGATTTAACAAAGGATTCAGCATCCTCATATTTTCTATAGGATAATTTGGAAGATGCAACCATTCCTGTCCCAAGAAACTCACCCCAGCTAACCCAACCCCTCCCATTGTAAATAGCTTCTACAGCCACAGGAATATTCGTGGGCTTTGGTAGTTTATCAGGTAGTTCACCCTTGCAATATAACCTCCACTCAGTCGAAGATTTAAGTCCAAGCTTGCTTACAAAATCCTGAGCTTGATTGTAGCTTATAAATTCTATTTCACCTGGTGCAAGACTGCCAGTACCTAACCAAACGCCCCAACTAATCCATCCCTTCCCTTTATATGTAGGTTCCGGGGCTTTAGGTATATTGGAAGGCAAATGAGGCCTGTCAGGATACTCCCCATTACAATATTTTTTCCAATCCCCATTTGTTTTCAAGCATAAAGATTTTGCAAAGGACTCCGCCTCTTCATAGGGGAGGAATTCCTTGTAGTAGTTAGCAATATTACCCGTGCCTAACCAGTCGCCCCATGATTCCCAACCCTGCCCTAAATATTGTCGATCGGGGTGAGAAGGAATATCACGTGGTAGGTTGCCAGAGTTCAATAAATTTCGCCAAGCAGTATTAGATTTTAAATTAAGATTATGAATAAAGCTTCGAGCTTCTTCAAATGTTCGCCAACTTAGTCTTGCCAGCTTACTCCAAACCTGCAATTCGATTGATTCCACAAATTGATCCAAGTCAATTCGTTCTAATAGACTATCAGTTAGTTCTGGGGTAAATCTTGTGTCTCCAGTCTGTTTCTGGTTTGCCTTATCTCTGAAATACTCGACAATTCGTTCATCATTAGAAGCCAAGGCTCTTAGTACCGTGAGGATGGTTTGAAAAGCACCACTATTTTCAAAGTCTGATTCGTCCTCGATTAAAACAGGAATAATGATGTATCCGAAGTCCTTACCATCAGCCAGTCGTAAGGCGCGTCCAACAGCTTGGACAATATCTACTGCACTCCTTTTAGGATCTGCGAACAACACACCATCAATATTAGGAACATCCACGCCTTCGGTTAGACAACGTGCATTACTGATTAATGCCCTATCAGAGGAAGCAAATTCCTTGATTATCCTTGATCTAATAGAGGTGGGCGTTTTTCCAGAGACAAAGAAAGTTTCCACTTGATCAGTGTCTTTTTCGACAGTCTCTGTATAGGTCTGCTGGTTGCTTCTAAAGGCCTGAGCTTTGGCAATACTGGTATGAAAAGATACCGCATGTTTGATGGGATACTTTTCCATTGCTTGATTGAGAGCGACTATCCCTGCCAACATCTCAGCCTGAACCCCATCGTCCCACTTGCCGCGGTCAGGTTTTACAATGGCTCGCTCTTGGATGTATTGTGCAATGTCCTTTCTGCCAATCATCATCGTCAATATTTTATAATCCGAAAGAATGGGTGGGTCTTGTTCCAATGCTTCCTTAAAGGTCAACAACTCGAAAGTATCACCATAGACTTCAGGGTTATCCATACTGATGATTTCGTCTCGACTCCCGGCATATCTTCTTTCAGTGGCAGTCATAAAGACACGTTTTCGAATCTTGATATTCTGATCTGACAGAAGGTGAGCGAAGGTTTTGTCTCTATCTCCAACTGTCTTGTGCGCTTCGTCCATGATACCAAGATCGAATACGCGTTTTGCAAGTCGAGAGGCCTCTGCCAGTACTTTCCCACTCTGATAGGTGGTGAACACAACCTTCAGACCCTGGGATCGCTTACGCAGCCATTTGGCAATGATCTCTGGGTCTGTATTGGTTGGGATTCCTAAGTCCTGAGCGCTGATAGCTGAGTCCACTTCACCGGCTGTCTTATCACTGCAGATTGCGATCCAATCTACAGTCTGCTTATTTGCTATGACTTCTCTTAGCCAAGCTTTTAAAGTCTGATTAATTAGGGATAGACTTGGTACAGCGATTACAATCGTTTTCGCCTCCAACTCTTTAGCAATCCAGTACGATGTGAGACTTTTACCAGTCCCGCAGGGCATGATCATCTTACCACGAGTAGCCTTCTCTGAAACGAAGTGCTGATAGGCATTACTGACGGCTCGTTGTTGATGTTTCCTTGGCTTAAATGGGATAGGTCGAACAACTTTGCGAGCCAGTAGTTTCTTGGCTTGTTTGAAGAACTCTACATCTAGGTCTCGCCAGACTTCTCCGGCTAAAAGTTTTACATCTTCTTTTTGTTCTTTGAACACATTTGCTGAGCGATCTACTGTAGTAGCAACCAAACCAAAGCTAATACCTTTCGCCTTAGAGAATGCTAGGCTTTGAAAAGTGGAAATTTCTCGCCATGTAAGCGACTTTGATTCATCTGCTTTGTATTTGCACTGAATAGCCCAATACTCACCTTCATGTGTTTCTGCAATGAGGTCGATGCCCATGTCTTTTGTGGGAAGATTGAGTTTCTTAAGCGTATTCGTTGGGATTTCATTGAAAAGCCATACAGCTTTCAGTTTACTGACGTAACGTGGATCAATTTGAAGGTAGAGCTTTGTCAACAGCTCAAAAATGTCGCCTTTGTCCTTTGTGTTGGAACAAGCGTCTATTTTGGCTTTGAGGTCGAGCCAGTTGCTGCTTGATGATATAGTTTGCCTAATGTTCATGGATTTATAATTTTCTCAAAGACTCCCCTTGCGTGAGTCAGCTTGAAGCCTTGTTTGGTTAGTGAGCGAGACGTCTTCACAAAAACAGTGCAATCAACCAAGGAACAATTGCTGTAAATAAAGCTGCAATTCCCACTAACCCTATATTCGTAGCCCATTTAGGGACCACCCCTGTTCCTGCTGTTGCCTCCCATGCTTGCTGATTAGGACTAATTTCTTGATCAGTCGCAAATTCTGGAGCATGTTTTTTAATATAGTACCTTATTAAAAAATTACTAAGCAGGTATAAGAATGTTCCAGTAAAGAGCAGTATCAAGGAAACAAGCCATTTTTGTAGTTCAAATTCTCTCATGATATTCATTGCAACAACAGCCAATAGAAATATCCACATTACGATGCGAATCATTTGTCCCCCTTTTATAAAAATTGATACATAATTATCAATAATCTAGTTGAGTATAATCCAACCAAGCATCTACTTAACACTTTTGGGTTGAGCTGATTCAATTGTATTGCTATAAGTAGGTAAACTGGAATGCAGACGAAGTAAGAGCTTTGCTGAGAAGTAGTTCAAGAATGCTAATACTGGTACGAGGAATAGAAGCATAATTGCACCTGTTTTGAAGCCACCTGTTACATGAATAAAGGGGAGAGGTATGGGTTCAGGGAACCAAATCACGATAATTAATATCCAAGAATAAGCTTGAATTATGGCGTTTGTAAAAAGAACAGGTAGTGACAGATAACCATGGTCCAGAAGCACAATCACTCCAGATGCTTTGACATAAGTAAGTAGTGGTACTCTCGCTCCATTTCCCACAACAAGAGTCCATAGTACTCCAGCTAAATAGTTATGCTCGGTGGACCAATTAATACCCGGAATACTTCCTTTGGTGAACGTGGTGTAAATGCCGTAAATCCAATACGCTGAGATTATTAAGAAAAAGCTACTTGATTGAATAACTGGAAATGAAGTGTCTATTTTACTCTTATCGCTCATGATTTCTGTCCATTTTGTTCTATTTGTCTACCTGGTGTACTCGGCTTGAGCAGTTTCACGAAACAGACTCGCTTTGTTCGATAATTGTATCCATCTGCATCTCATAGGAACAGATTGAGTAATATTCAATGTTTTCGCCTTTGGGCATCAGGACTGCAATATTATTTTAAAAAGAAAAGCTAATATGATCGAAGAGATGAGTATGCTAATAATTGGGCTAGTAAATAGGTTTAATAGCCCATATAGAAAAAAACCAGCAAATCCGCCAAGTATTAGTGCTAAAGCAATATTGTCAGAATTATAATCTTTTTTAGTGATTTTTAACACAAAAAGAACAACAGCAAATACAAAGAAAAAAAATATACTATTTAAGTTCTCAAATGTCATTCCCACCTCACTTGTTCCATATAACGCTTAGCATCACTTGTAGCCCCATCATTTATCCCCTCCAATCAAATCATCGATTCAATCTAGAAATCCTTTTTACTAACAAACAAATGGGTTTCTACAACCCAGTACCCATCTAACGGTTTTGCGTTTCTGTTGGTGGGCAAAAAGCCTGCGGGTTCCTGGATCTGCTGTTTGGTCTCATATCAGCAAATCGGCTACTCATCGAGACTTATAGCCCATCTCAACAATAGGCACTTGTTAGATGTGGGATTCTCGTTTCTCAAGCCACTGCATTAGAACAAATATCAGTACTCCCCAAATGGTTAGTGCCACGGAAGGCGGGAATAACCAATATAGTAAGGGATGGTTTCGTGCCATTTTTAATACAGTCCGGCTATTGAGTGATTTAGATAATGCGTAGGACGCATCTGCTTGATCAGCCCAAGATAACTTCCAATCTTGCGATTGCCGCAGGAGCTCTGCTTGATCAATAGAAGCGTATTTGGGTGGGATGACTTTGTCAATCACAGCGGGGTGTATGAGAATAGCAATAATTATATGTAACAAAACTACTGTTGTGTCGAACGATCTGCCACTGAACACAAAGTAACAGGGTACGCCTACTATAACTGAAGCCAAAAGGAGTTCTCCCAGCCCGATAACAATGAAGGAATTGGTGGCAATGAATGATAATCCTAGCGTTGCCAGATAAACTAGAAACAGTACATATGTTATGATATTGCGCATTTAAACTCCCTACATCTATCGCCTTAGGCTTGATGTGCTATACCCATATGCTCTCCACACCTCGGACAACCATCCTTCACATCCCAGGGTTGAACATTCGTAGAATTGCAATCTGGACATCGATTCAGAAAACTTGGTACAACATCTGGATCTTCGATGAGACTAGCACCGTGAAACTCAAGAGGAACTTCTACTAAGGATTTACATCCCAGACAGTGCCTGGTATCTACCGTAGCAATGGGTGCCTTGTCTGGAGCGTCCCAGACATCTGCGGTGTAGCCGCATGAATGACACTTATACTTGGACCTAGTACTCAGGTTGAACCCCCAGATTGTTAATTAAACTTGCCTGAAAATAGTCGGGTGGTGCTTTATATCAAAAGGGTATCCCCTAATGGACACCCGATATCAGCACTGATTCTATTAAGTCTGTCTAGGAAGCGGGTGCTGGGTATAGTTTTTTCATAAACTTCTCTTACAACATGTCGAACTCATTACTGAGAACCTCATAGAGTTTCTCAGTATTGCTAAGTTGTTCGGCAAACATACTTGCCAATTTACTCTCGTTGATATTTTCAATGTACTGTTGTTGAACATACCACACTTGTGCTCCAAGCAGTGTAATGGAACCATTGAATAGAGAGTAGTTCAACTCTAGACATTTCCGATAAAATGGTAACAAATTATTTTGGGGCATCTCACCAAGTACGCTATCCATCTCCAAGAAAATCATTTCGGGGTCAGTATCATTTATAATAAGAACAGCATATATTTGTTCATGCCCTGTGCCTATTGCCCAACTTTTTTGCTCCGAGTCCTCTATTCTATGCTCAGAAAGAACCAATCCCTCTGATTCAAACAGGACTTCTAGCCATTCCTCAATATCACCTACAGTTGTTTGAGCTTTCTCTTCGTCATTACTCATTTTTGATCCGATCTTTGTACTAATAATGTTTGCCCACACCTTGTGCAATAATGTTCATCTGCAATTCTATTTTGCCCACAAGAACAAATATCAGTTGAAACAAATGCAGGGCTATTAATTATCTCTGAATTTTTGTATTGCTCAATGCATATACCACAATTTTCACAATATTTTGAATGTTGCTCCGATGAGTGACCACAGACTGGACAATATTCTCTTGAATCTGAGGTACCGGAAAGGTTTTTATAAAAGGTAAACCTTTCAGAGATATCTCTTGCTTTAAGTGCAAAGCCAAGCCCATCTGAATTTGAATATTTCCATGTATTGATCCCAATTAACTCTGCTTTTTCATTGAATAGTGGTCCACCTGAATTACCTCGATTAATGGCTGCATCATGTTGAATACACTTCACCCTGCCGTATATTCGACCAACGGAACTTATTGTGCCTTTTGTGATAGATTTGCTAAAGCCATATGGATCTCCGATAGCATATGTTGTTTCTCCCTCTGAAGCCAATTCAGACATTTTCGGACACATAAATTTTTCGGTTGATAATTTTTCTATTTTAATGAATGCAATATCTATATCTCTGAAGGAGATGATTACTCTTCCCGGAAATTCCTCTGAATCGGAAAGTCGTACAATTACTTGCATTGCCTTACCAACGACATGCCTATTTGTAACTAAAACCCCAGATTTATGAAAAAACACCCCACTTCCAGATCCTGTGTTTGTAGCAATTCCAGCAACAGACGGTTTCACCTTGATAAATAGTTCCTTGCCAGAATAGACTTTTCCGAGCTTTTCCCGAGTGCGTTTCTTGGATGTTTTAGTAGTGCTTTTTATGCTTGATGGATGAGGTTTAGAAGAGGAGTCACTACTGATGAAATTATATGCCTTTTTCAAGGCTGCTTCATTAGGAAGCTCTTCAATCTTTTTAGTAAGCTCTGTACCGTCTTGAAAATAGAATATGTAATAGTTGCCACCCCAAGCATTTTCCATTTTCGCATTTCTATAGTGACGAAGAAGTGAGGGCCAACTCCTAAACGTATGTACTGGCTTTGGTGGAAGCCTTTGACCATTCGGGAGTAGTTTACCAGGACCAGCATGGTATTCAACTTTGCTAATTGACATTGTTGAAAATAACTTTGCAAAACTTGGAAACAAGAGCCGAATATTTGGCCAACTTCATGGTAAAAGAAGAAGAAATTAACCTTCTTCAATTTCTTGATCCTCAAGGTTCAGATAATCGCTAGAATAAAAAGCCCCCGAAGAACGAAGATGCTCAACGAGGGCTTAGGGGGG
>Ga0233443_1003367_pt1 | contig 11257 bp, 11 predicted proteins | sample SI_123_September_2_FD_182784 | JGI IMG/M metagenome (GOLD analysis project Ga0233443, IMG submission 182784) | Seawater microbial communities from Saanich Inlet, British Columbia, Canada - SI_123_September2016_200_MG | ecosystem: Environmental > Aquatic > Marine > Inlet | place: Canada: British... | reverse complement strand
ACAATATTACAAAAAGATCATAGCATGACACTTGATGACTGTTATGATAATCCTGATAACCTTAAACAAGTTTTACAAGATTTGTTTGGTGAATCATATGGTGATATATTACACTCCTTTAAAGAAAATATGAAAATAATTTCTACTCATACTTCTACCACACATTTTATTTCTAATCTACATGAATAATTTTTTAAAATCATGTCTAATCTAATTTTTCCAATACATTTGAAAGATAAAATATTTGAGATTGAGTATGACTCTAATATTGTTTCAAAAATAATATCTTATTTTCCTTTTTCCATTGCTGAAAAACAAGAAATCCATTCAATATTATCTACAGATTTTAATAATTTTCAATCTATTTTTACTGATACAATTTCTAATGAAGAATGGAATAAAACAAAAGAACAGATCAAAAAAAAATTTGATGATGAATTATTTGAAATTGATAAAAATGTCTAGTTCTAATTTGCTTTATTATGGAGATGATCTGAGGTAAAATGCCAGGTTAGCCAAGTGGTACGGCGGCCGTCTCGAAAACGGCTACGCGCAAGCGTGCAGGGGCTCGAATCCCTTACCTGGCGTAACACTAATCCTTAAACGCCCTTCCCGTCATTTACTATATTGAAACAGAAAACCACTCCTAAAGAACCAAAAAGTGATTATTATTACAAATCTAGAATTGATAGTCAGAAAAGAGAATTAAAAAAATTAGTTACTGTATCTGATAACAAACTATTAGAAAAATATGAAATTATAATGATTAACGAGTCTCTTGCAGAGGCTACACGATGTAAGCACTTTGAAATTTTACTTTCTTTGACTAGAATGATCTCAAAAAAGTCTTGGAATACCCTAAATCAAGATGATATTGATCTACTAGTTTCAAATGTAATGAAAACATATTCTGTAGATGGTAAGGAGACCAATACCACCTATGACCATAAAAAAATACTAAAGATTTTCTTTAGGTGGGTCAAACTTGGCTCTCGTTCCTTTAGAGAAGTTGGTAATCCCCCCGAATTAAAAAATGTCAGAACTAAGACCGTTCCTGATAAAATTGTTAGAGAAGAATTAGTAACTCCTGAAGATATGATCAATTTACTCTCAGCGTGTTCTAATCTGAGAGATAAAGCCCTGTTACACGTTCACTATGAAGCTGGAACTAGACCTGGAGAGATATTGAGTCTAAAAATCAAACACGTCAAACAAGACAAGTACGGAATGATTATTGCAGTTGATGGAAAGACAGGAGCTAGACCAATTCGATTAATTGAATCAGTTCCTAGTCTTTCAAAGTGGCTTTCTTCACATCCTTTCAAAGACGACCCTGAATCTCCATTGTGGATTAATATCTCAAAATCAAACTATGGCTCTCGTTTAACTCATCAATCTGCAACATTGATTCTTTACAATGCTTGTAAGAAATCCCATATTGGCAAGAAGATTAATCTAAAATTATTTAGACATTCAGAAGCTACTAGGACTGCCATGTTTATGACAGAAGCAACTTTGAGAAAAAGACATGGATGGAGTCCTACAAGTAAAATGCCCGCCAAGTATGCTCATATCAATCAAAAAGATGTTGAGGATTCTATTTTAGGTCATTATGGAATTAAACAAGAGGAAGAAAGAATTAACAAAGTTCCGAAAATCTGTCCTGTTTGTAAGAATCAAAATTCATACGATTCTGAAACTTGTGATAACTGTTCAAAACCTCTTGATTTAGAAAAAGCAATTTTACTTGAAGAAATAGTCCAAAAAGAGAAAGATGATTTGGAAAAAAGATTGAAAACTATTGAAGATAGGTTTGAAGAAGAACTCAAAGCAGATAATGAATCTGAGAGAGAACGAAAACAAATGCTCAAAGTCCTGGAAGATCCTGTGAAACTAAGTATGTTCCTAAAAGAAGTTGAATCTAAAATTATAAAAGTAAAAAATCCACACTTCCAAAGGATGGAGAAATGAAGTTACTCAACAAAATAATCTCCATGATTGCCCCTGAGAATATGGGTAAATCCCTTGGTGCTTTCAATCAAGGAGTACAGGATTTTGGTAAATCAATGGAGTCAACCACTATAGAACTGTCTAGTGAGATTAGAGATTGTTCATTATGCGGTATATGTTGAGAATACAATCTATCCTTATGAATAATGAAACAACATTAAAAAAATGAGACATTGCTTAGTTTAGGCGTAAGTTTATTCCTTATACTATAAACTACCAATACTCGTACGAGAGCAATTATCTCTAGTGTTATTGTTGAATGTATGTCATTGAGGGTTAGTTGAGAATACTGCTATCAAAGTTTCTAGCTTGGATAATATGGCATCAATTCTCTTACCTATCCTAAAATATCACACTGCATTATTTCCCCCTGAAAAGAGAGGAGTTCAAAGAGACTGATCATTCTCCAAAACAGATCCAACACCTACCACGCCTACAAACCAAATGATTAGTTTGATGAGTACACAACTCGAACAAGCAAGAGTAATTTCGTGCCTACCACGCCTAGAGTTCAAATATCATTAGTGTAGGGCAACACAATGTTTCGCCAATTCACACCTAGCACACCTAGAAACCTTGTGGCGTAGTTGTAGGACGGAAAAACGTGGGGTTTCTCGTTTAGTGTTGATGACCTCTTTACAAACTCGTAATCTGTCAAAGTCGGAAATTGAAGCTTTCGGGATATAGTATTGATGACAACACAAAGAATCAATATTTCGTGCCTACCACGCCTAGACAACCAAACATCAGTATTGATGACAGCAACAAGCACACAATTTCGTGCCTACTAGGCGTGAGTGTTTGAATAACTAGATTGATGAGTACACAACTCGAGCAAGCAAGAGCAATTTCACGCCTACCACGCCTAGAAACCTTATCCCGTAGTTGTATGTCAACAACAAGCACACAATCTAGTCATAACTAGGCACAAACTATACTGATTCACGCCTAGCACGCCTAGCAGTTGAATAACTATAGTGTAGGACAACACAATGTTTCGCTATTTCACGCCTAGCACGCCTGGAAACCTTGGGGAGTGGTTGTAGGACGACAAATTGATGCAACTGGCGTTTAGTGTTGATGACAACTCAAAATCATCAATTCACGCCTAACACGCCTGGCAAACTGAATAGGTATAGTGTAGAGCAAAAAAAAATCATAACTGATGAGGCATCAATTGCCGAAATAATAAAATTAATTTTTTATTATCTTATGAACAAAAAAACTGCTGACCGTCAGGTAAGCAAACTAATCCCAAAAGGCGAGGGCTACAATATTGCCAATAGGCTCCCAACTGCAAAAAAGTTTGGAGTAGAATCGATTTATCTCAAGCAAATAGATGAATCCACTCCAAAGAAATTTGCAATGATAAAGTGCAATTGTTGCACTAGAATGGTTCCAGGTGTTATAGTTACACTTGGTGGTATACGAGATGAAATACCACTACACATGCCATGTTTGTCTTGTGGCAGATGGTTGGGCCATCTCGAAGAAGACCATGGAGACGTTCTAGAAAAGATGTGTCTTGATTGTTTCAAGGAGGAAACATCATGAGTGCTGAGTATGAATCTTCGGTAAAAGAAGTATTCATTGTAAAAAAAAGCACCAAGATGGACTCAGAGGAATTTGTGTCAATACAACTCAAATCCTCTGAGGATTCCATTGAGACTCTACTTCAAAAAGCAATATCTGCATCAGATCCTCCTGCATCTGAAAAAAAAGATAAGAAATGGGGGATTCAATAATTGAATCCTTACTTTTCATCTTTTCAAGAGGTTAGTATGAAATGATTTGGATAGTAGCTATTGCATTAATTGCGTTACTGGTAATTTATTGGTACATTACAATTCCTTTAATTGTTATAATTGTAATTTATTGGAATAAAGAATCAATACAAAAAAAGATTGAAACAAACAAAACTGAAAATGCATTAAGAAATAAAAAATTAACACAGATTAAAGCATCAAAGATTATTGGAGCTAATTGGCAATATGTTGTTTTAAAAAATGATGTGGATTATTTTAATCATATTTGTAAATTATGCAAAAATCATGAATTACAATTAAAATCATATTCATCTCAAAGTACAGATAAAGAAGAATTTCAAAATATTTTAGTAATTTTTGAAATCTCTTACAAAAATTTGGAAGGTAATGTTTTATCCAAAAGATCATGCTCTGAGAAATTAAAATCAGAAATGAAAAACAAGTACAATGTTACATCAAAAAACATGAAACATTTGTTAGATAATTTTGATGAAATAAAAAAACAAGCATATGAGACATATCTTCAAGAACAAAGACTAAAAGAAGAACAAAGAAAAGAGCAAAAAAAACAAAGAGAAGAGAGACTCAAATCAGAACTGCTAGCCAAATTTGATCTTACAGAATCACAGGCAAAAATTCTATTCAAACGTAATTGGCACAAGAAATTGGGTTTGAATTCTGAGGAATTGCTTTTAGATGTCCAATCTGTAATCATCGACATTAGATTTGAGCCTAAATTCAGGAAGAAAGTCTATCCATTCTTTGATAAAGTTATCAGATTAATTGATAATCTCTATCAAAAATATGATGAGTTTGCTAAGGAATATGATTACCAGTTTGAAGATGTCTTTGAGTGGTCTGTTGATGTTTTCTTTCAAAAAGCATTCTGGGAAGAATATAATCAATTCAAAGAAAAAGCCTCAGAATACAAAGAGTATTTTGAGCAATATGAGGCAGACTGGAAAGATGGAGATTATGATGACGAGTACTCAAAATATTATGAGTGGTTCACTAAAGATGATACTGACCTTACTGCATCTGAGGCATTCAAAGTACTGGGATTAGATCAATCCTCTACTCCAAAACAAATCAAAGACAGATTCAGAGAATTAATCTTAAAGTACCATCCAGATAGAAACCCTGGTTCTGAAAATGAGGAACTAACAAAAGAGATCATTGCAGCATACGAGTTTATTCAATCAAAGGCGGCTCATGCATGATGCGGGGGGATGTAAGTTGAGAGTAATGTGGTTGTATCTTGGAATACTTATGGCATGTTCTGGAATTGGTACGGGGTTTGGAATATTTTTAATCATTCTATATTTTTGGGATGATATTAAAAATTCCATCAAAGAGAGTAAAGTGGAAAATAATAATCCAAGAGAACCTGAAAATCAAGAATCTGCTGAATTCATAGACCCTAGATATTATGATAAGGATACTGCTGAAGAAATGAGATAGCATGATGATTTAAAAATATGATCTAATAGCACACACATCAAACTAGATTATCAAATCAAGAAAGAAGTGCAAGTACAACTAAAAACCCTGCAACAATAATTCCACCTAAAAAGAAATATCCTTGAATCTTATTTTCAGTTACTCTGCTTTGAGGATAATTTTTGTATTGGTCCCTTTTTTGTCTATCTCCAAATCTTTTTTGTTCTTTGGCAATATCTGCAAAAGAATCAGTGATTTCATCTTTTGTTTTTTCTTTGTCTTCCATGAGTATAATTTGTAAATAAAGTATAAGAAAACTCCCCATGTAGTTCTATGATGAACCCAGATGAACTGTGATGAACTATGGGTCAGCTAGATGAACTATGGTTCAACAGGGGTTGATGAATAAACTAAGACAGTAGTTATCAAATCAGGCCCATTTTTGTGCCTAAATCATAAATAGTTTCAATATATAAAGTTCATATTGAAAATTATTTTTTTACTTTTACTTTTAGCAATATCTAGTGGATTTGCATTTACTGATGCTTTTGCAGATGTTACAATTGTTCCAGTAGCAGGTTCTGGTGCTCCTGGATGTGAATCATCTGGATGTTATTCTCCAGGTGCCCCTGTAATTGAGATTGGTGAATCTGTAATCTTTTCAAATACTGACAGTGCAGCTCATACATTTACTGCAGGAAATGGTAATTCTGGTGCAACAGGTGAATTTGATACTGGTTTATTGATGGCAGGGGGTTCGTTTAAGTGGACTCCGTCATATACTGGAGAATTCTCTTACTTCTGTATGGTGCATCCTTGGATGGAGGCTGTAATTTATGTTGATTCTGCTTCAGTAAAGCCCTCAACAATTTCAGTGAGGGTTGATAGATCATCGTATGATGATGGAGACACAATTAAAATTTCAGGTACTGTAACTAATCCTCAGTCCGGTACTCCAGCTAGTGTAATTGTAAAAACACCCAATGGTGATCTTGTCAGTATAAGTCAGAGCGCAGTAAGTTCTAGCGGTACATATTCTACAGAACTTACAGCTGGAGGTTCATTGATGAGCGATAAAGGCACGTACAATGTTGTGGTGCAATATGGAACTGAGAATGTTTCAGATAATACTAGTTTTTATTTTTCAGGTACTGTAACATATCCCAACCCTGCACCTTATGGAACTGATGTAACAATTCCCAGAGATACAGGTGCTCCAGGTTGTGAGAATTCAAATTCTTGTTATTCTCCTTATCGAATTACAGTTGATGAAGGAGATACTGTAAAGTGGTATAATGCAGATTCTGCAGCTCACACTGTAACTGCAGGTACTCCTGGTAATGGTCCTAGTGGGGAATTTGATTCTGGAATGTTAATGGCAGGAAATTCATTTTCATCTAAAATGTATTCATCTGGAACTATTGATTATTTCTGTATGGTGCATCCTTGGATGTTGGGAATAGTTTCCGTTAACTCTGTGTATGTTCCCCCAACACCTACTCCTACCACCCCTCAAAATCCTGGAATGGAAATTACTGCTACTGCAAGTAGAGGTTCAGATACTATTTCTCTTACGGGCTATGCAGTTTCAGACACTACAGATGTCACATTTAGAGTGACATCCCCTAGTGGAAATAATGTAGTAGCTGTTGATCAAGTCTCACCAGATTATAATGGGAGATTTGCAGTAGAATTTCAAATTACCTCAATGTGGGAAGAAGATGGATTCTATACCATTGAAGCAATACAATCTGCAGGATCAGGTTCGTTGTATAATCTAGAAGTACTTGTTGAAGTGACAAATGGAATGACTGAAAAAACCTCTGTAGTTGCATCTAATTTAGAAACAGGTAGTTTTCCACCAACCCCGACACCTACCCCCACCCCTACACCAACAACTCCTAACGTTCCTGCATTACCAGTTCCGTATGGTATGAATATTGTAATCCCTAGTGGAACTGACACTCCAGGTTGTGAAGAATCTAATGCTTGCTATGAGCCACGAACATTCTCAGCTGGAAAGTATTCTACAATTACTTGGTTTAATTCTGATTCAGCAGCTCACACTGTAACTAGTGGTAGTCCGGGACATGGTCCTGATGGTGAGTTTGATAGTGGTTTGTTTATGAGTGGTAGTTCATTTTCACATAGGTTTACTGATGATGGTACTTACAATTACTTCTGTATGGTACATCCTTGGATGGAAGGAAAGGTAGCTATTACTAGAAGCGGTGCAACTATTGAATCTCCAACAACCCCAACCCCGACACCAACCCCTGCACCCACCCCGACACCAACCCCTGCACCTGCCCCTTCAGGCTCAATTTCAGTCTCCGTATCTGACTCTCAATACAGTCCTAGTGACTTGGTGACAGTCAAAGTCTCTGCCTCAAAAAGCACCAATGTTGCCATTAGTGTAATTGGTCCAAATCAAGATAGTGTTGTATCTCGTTCAGTATCTACTGACTCTAGTGGAAGTGGTTCATTACAATTCAAATTGCCTGAATCTTCTCAAAATGGTTCATATCGAATTGATTCAACTGCAACAATTTCAGGAAACAAAGTTTCAGACTCTGTATCATTTACTGTAAAATCAACTACTGCTAGAATCAGTATTGCTTCATTACAACCAACTGATCAACAAGGTAATGTAGTTTCATCATTTACTAAAGGTAAACTTGGATTTGCAAAAATAGTCCTAAGTTCTGATTCTAGTGCAAGCTCACTTGTTACAATTAATTTGTTTGATTCAGATTTGACTAGTTTGGGAATTGGTTCATTTAAAACAACACTTAGTTCTGGAGAATCAGAGATGACTTTATCATTTTTTATTCCAAATGATGCAGAATTTGGAACAGGTGATATCTATGCAAATGTCTTTTCTGATTGGCCAAGTCAAGGTGGCGTTCCATTGACTGGCGAATCATCATCACAGGTGAGAATTCAATGAAGAGCATATTATTTTTAACAGTATTGCTATTGGTATCTGCAGTTCCTCTATCTTTTTCTGATACAATAACCATTAACACAAACAAAGAACAATTTGCAGGTGGCGATACTGTGGAGATTAATGGTAATGTAGAGAATGGAGTTGCAGGAGACTTTGTTGCATTAGAGATTAAAGACCCAAATGGTGAGACCATTCTCATTAGAACTGTTACACTTGGTGATGGTGGAGCGTTTTCTCTGAAATTTAAAATCCCGGAATCTGGATCTACAGGAAGTTATGATATTGTAGCAAACTCAAAACAAGGTGGACAAACAATTACTCAAACTAAAACTATTACTCAAAGTACACAGCAGTCAACTGAAAAAACATCTGATACAAAATCCTCTAGTGGCGGAGGCTGTCTGATTGCAACTGCAACATACGGTTCAGAACTATCTCCTGAAGTTCAAAAGTTACGAGAATTAAGAGATAATTCACTATTATCTACTGAATCAGGCACAAATTTCATGAATTTGTTCAATGATGTTTACTATTCATTTTCCCCAACTATAGCTGATTATGAAAGAGAAAACCCTGTATTCAAGGAAGCAGTGAAACTTGCAATAACTCCAATGATAACGTCACTGTCTATCTTGAATTATGTTGATATGGATTCAGAAAGTTCAGTATTAGGATATGGAATATCTTTGATTGTGTTGAATGTTGGAATGTATATTGGAATTCCAATATTTACAATTATAAAAATTAGAAAATGAAACCATTAGCAATTATTGGAATTATTGTTGTTTTATTTTTTGTTGTTAATACAATAGAACCTGTATTTGGAATTATCTCATATCCTTCACTTAACCAAAGATTACATGATTTACCAACATATTGTATTGTTGACCCTTATGGGTATGCAACATCTGATAGAGGAAAATATGTTAACATGGCAGTAAAAGGTGTCACTGAATGGGATGATAAATTACAAAACTATGAAACAATTAATCCCTCAATTTGGAAAATGAATTCAAAAATAATTTCTTCATCTACTGACACTTCTGGATGTGATATTGTAATGAGTTTTAAAAACAATGTTGAGCAAATTAGTGGTGATGGTAAATACACTATTGGAATATTTCGTAGTGCTAGTCAATCCATTGAAATTGCAACTCAAGGACTAAGTTTTGAAAAAATTTACAATGTAATTATTCATGAGATAGGACATTCGATTGGATTGGGTCACTATGTATCTGATGATGATGATGAAAATAAAAAATGGTATTCAGGAAAAGAATTCTCCCCATCAATTATGATTCCTACAACAAACAGTAATCCTTCACTTATGACAATTACTGGAACTGATTTGAATAAAGTACGTGCAATTTATGGCTCTGAAGGATTTTATGCATTCTCATCAAAATCTGCACCATTAATTCCTACACCAACCCCTACACCAATTATTCCAATTAAACCAATAATTCCAATAAACCCATTTGAATCAATAACCATTTCAAATGAATTGATTGTTGTAAAAAAATATGAATCCAACTATGCCAAAATCACTGGCCAGATTGATGAAGATGTTTTCCTTAAAGGCCATCCATTATACGTTCTAGTCAAAAAACCTGATCATAGTTTTGATACTCACAAGATTCAATCCACTGCTACTGGATACTTTGAATTACCTCTAGTTTTTGATGATAAATCAACAAAAGGATGGTATTCAGTTGAGGCTAGTTATTTGGAGCATATTGATCGTTCAATGAATTTTGATTTCAAAGTAGTTTCTGAATTCTCACAAAATACTCCTAAAACAAAAAATTTTGTCTTCCCTGCCCCTGAAATCTCAAGTGGGCCCTCAAAATATGGAAAATACTTTGATGATATATCAATTACAGTAAATGGTGACAAATACACTGTTACATCCCAACTAAGTAAAAACCTCCCTTCAAAACAAATCAGAATTTCTGCTGAAAATGAATGTCCATTCAAAAAACAAGTCTATGAAAAAGACTTTAGAAATAGCATGGGGACAAAAACATCTTTTTCATTTTATCAATCAAGTCACGGAAAACCTACTAACTGTTCAATTCATTTCACTATCACTGATTTTGAAGGGAGTTTGTTAGATACAACCAAAGTAGATTATAATTCTCAAACAAAAAAACAAAATGATCTATTATCTGAAACTAAAAAACCTGAAAATAAAATAAATAATAACCCTATATTCACTGATGTTCAAAAACAAAAAATGAAATTACAAAATGAAGCAGCGATATTACAGCAGGAATCATATTTTAAACTTGAGGATTTTAAAAATGATGTACTGGTATCAAAAAAATCATTAGAACAAGTTTCTGTAAATTCCCCTGAACAACAAAAAACAATCGATAAAGCATGGAAACTTTTGAAATCTAATCAGATAATTTTAAAGAATATCACTGAAAGATTTCAAAAAGGGGATGGAGAAATAAGTAATGAAAAATACGACAGTGTATCTTATTTGTTTGACATACGGAGTCATGAATCTAAAAGCATTGGTGAAAACTTGGTTGAAATATCTCGATTAATTGAAGAATCTAAATCTCAAATTAAAGAAGAATCTACACATCAATCTTGCTTTTTGATGTGGTGTTGGTAAATGAAATCAATAGCAGTTATCACAATAACCTTCTCCCTTTAATCCAAAATTTTCCTCTGAACTGTATGTCCTCATTGATAGTTTATTGTTCATGCTGTAAGAAGACGATGCACTTTGATGAGGTGAGATTTTGATATGAGAATTGGTATCATAGAAAGTGTGTTTGGCATATTACTCACTTGATAAGACTAGATAATTTCTTCTAAATGATTTCACGCCTAAGGGCGTAGTAATATTTTACCAAATCTCTTACCTATCCTAAAATATCATACTGCATTATTTTCATCTGAAAAAAGCGGAGTTCCGAGATCATGATTATTTTTTGAAATTCAGGTATGATTTTGTGCCTAAATCATAAATAGTTTCAATATGTGAAGTTCATATTGAAAATTGTTTTTTTACTTTTACTACTAGTGATAACTAGTGGAGTTGTATTTGGGGATGCTTTTGCTCAAAAAATAATTC
>Ga0233443_1003357_pt1 | contig 11276 bp, 10 predicted proteins | sample SI_123_September_2_FD_182784 | JGI IMG/M metagenome (GOLD analysis project Ga0233443, IMG submission 182784) | Seawater microbial communities from Saanich Inlet, British Columbia, Canada - SI_123_September2016_200_MG | ecosystem: Environmental > Aquatic > Marine > Inlet | place: Canada: British... | reverse complement strand
CAATGGATACGCAAGGTAAAAGTGACAGACCCGGGTACAGGTAAAAGCCAGTCTCTGCCCATGATGTGTCAGCACTGCGAAGAACCGCCTTGTGTTGACGTATGTCCAACCGGTGCCTCTATGAAACGGGCAGATGGAATTGTGCTGGTCGATAAACACAGCTGTATTGGTTGTCGGTATTGCATGATGGCCTGTCCTTACCAGGCGAGGTCCTTTGTACATGAGCCCGTCAGCGGTCAGCGGACCCGTGCCCCACGCGGCAAAGGTACAGTTGAAAGTTGCACCTTTTGCGTTCACCGGGTTGATGAGGGCCAACAACCGGCCTGTGTTGAAGCTTGCGGCGGAACCAAACGGGGTGCTTTAACTTTTGGCGACCTGAACGATCCTGAAAGTGAAATATCCAAAAAAATTGCGACCTACCCGACACAAGCCATCCGGTCTGACCTGGGATTGAAACCGGGTGTACGTTATATGGGGCTGGACACATGAGCCGCGAAATTCACAAACGCATTGAAGGTCGAAGCCCTGCCTTTCTGGTGCTGATTGCAGTGTTGGGGATTCTGGTGCTGTTGGGCATGGGCTCAGCATGGACGATGGAGCATCATGGCCACGTCATCACCGGCATGAGCAATCGCATCGTCTGGGGCATGCCGCATGTTTTTGCCGTGTTCCTGATTGTCGCAGCGTCCGGTGCCCTGAATGTGGCTTCCATATCATCTGTATTCGGTCGCACAGCCTATAAGCCTTTATCCCGGTTGTCCGTCGTCCTGGCGATCGCATTATTGGTCGGAGGGCTGAGTGTCCTTGTTCTGGATCTGGGTCGCCCTGATCGCCTGATCGTCGCCATGACAACCTATAACTTCCGCTCCATCTTTGCCTGGAACATCTATCTATATGTGGGCTTCATTGCTATTGCAGGCGTTTACCTCTGGCTGATGATGGAACGATCCCTGAATAAATTCAGTAAGGCTGCCGGCATGGTGGCCTTTATCTGGCGCCTTGCATTGACCACGGGTACCGGATCAATCTTTGGGTTTCTGGTGGCCCGTCAGGCGTATGATGCAGCCGTCATGGCACCTTTGTTCATTGCCATGTCATTTGCCTTCGGTCTGGCAATCTTCATCCTGGTCATCATGTTCACGTCTGGTGGAACTGGTCGTGAACTCGGTGAAGCTATGGTCCGGCGATTGAAAAATCTGCTGGGTGTTTTTGTCGGGGCCGTGCTTTATTTTACCATCGTTCAACATCTGACAAATATTTACGCAGCTGAGCATCATGCGGTAGAGCGATTTATTTTGTTGGATGGTGGTATCTACACAACCTTGTTCTGGGTTGGTCAAATCATCATTGGTGGTGCTCTGCCGCTGGTTTTGTTATTCACGCCGCTTTTTGCCGATAGCCGCGAAGCGATTGCCCTGGCAGCTCTATCTGTAATCGCTGGTGGCATGGCGCAGCTATATGTCATTATTATCGGTGGTCAGGCATTTCCACTTGTTTTGTTCCCTGGCAAGATTGTCAGCAGCAGTTTTGCGGACGGCTCTATTGCCAGCTACAGCCCCAGTTTACCGGAAATCGGCCTCGGTATTGGCGGCGTAGCGTTGGCCTTGGTGATTGTTGCAATGGCGGTTAAAATCCTGGCCCTTTTGCCACGAACACTGGCAGACACAGAGACTGACCCTACATAGATCATACTGGTCCGTGATAAAGGGGCCCGCTGATACGTTCCAAATTTGCAAGGTTTCAAGATGACAACGAACCGAGAAGAACACCCTTTTGCTGCTTATGTGCGCATTCTTGCCCGCGGCCGCACGATCTCACGTGCCTTGACCCAGCAAGAAGCCTACGATGCCATGCGCATGATCCTGGCGGGAGAAGTTGAAGATATTCAACTCGGCGCATTTCTGATGTTGATGCGTTACAAGGAAGAAACCGCGGAAGAAGTCGCCGGGTTTGTCCAGGCTTGTCGTGACGCTCTGGTGGTGCCTGAGGGGATCAATGTTGATCTTGATTGGTCATCCTATGCTGGCAAACGTCGGCAACTGCCCTGGTTTATTCTTGCTGCATTATTGTTGGCACAAAGTGGTGTGAAGATCTTCATGCATGGTACCGAAGGCCACACACCTGGTCGTATGTACACGCGCGAAACGCTTGAATTCATGGGCTTGCCCGTTGCAGCGACCCTGACAGAAGCCGGCCAGCATATTGCCAAAAACAATTTTGGCTATGTGCCGCTGGAAGGTTTGTTGCCGGTTCTGAGGCGGATCATTGATTTGCGACCCGTGCTGGGTTTGCGCTCACCGGTTCATACAATCGCTCGCATGATCAATCCGTTGAATGCATCTGCCATGATCCAGGGTGTTTTCCATCCGGGTTATACGGATACCCATCAGGGTGCTGCGAAGTTGATCGGCCTGCAGCATATGTCAGTTTTCAAAGGTGAGGGCGGTGAAATAGAACGTCGACCCAACAAGCCGCTCGTTGTTAAATCCCTGCACGATGGTGTTATGTCTGAACATGAATGGCCACCTTTGTTGCCTGAATCGCGCCAGCCTCATGATGACGAAATGGATACAGCACGCCTTGGTGCTGTCTGGCGGGATGAACTGGAAGATGACTATGCCGTAGCGGCCGTCACTGGAACGGTTGCCCTCGCGCTGGCGACGATGGGGCGGACGTCAGACCCTGCGGATGCACAGGCGCAAGCCACAGCTATGTGGCAGGCCCGCAACCGCGGACAGCTCGGCGCTGCAGCCTGAAATATGATAATTCCGGTATGACACACTTCCTGGTATCAGCAGCGCACAAGTCATCCGGAAAGACGACAATATCGCTGGGCCTGTGTGCGGCATTTGCAGCGCGAGGTCGCATCGTGCAACCCTTCAAAAAAGGACCGGACTATATCGATCCGATGTGGCTGGGAAGGGCCGCTGGGCGCGCTTGTCACAATCTGGATTTCTACACCCAGTCGCATGCAGAAATCAGTGAAGTTTACGCACAGGCATCTGCGGATGCAGATGTTACAATTGTCGAAGGTAACAAGGGTCTCTACGACGGCATGGACCCGGCAGGCAGCGATTCAACGGGTGCACTTGCGGATCATCTTGGATTGCCTGTTGTTCTGGTTATTGATACGCAAGGGATCACCAGAGGTGTGGCACCACTGATCCTCGGGTACCAGGCTTTTGATCCATCACTCAAAATCGCGGGGGTCATCCTGAACAAGGTTGCAGGCGATCGTCACGAGGGCAAACTGCACGCAGCCGTAGGGCATTACACAGATATACCTGTACTGGGGGCCGTCCATCGCTCTCGTCACTTGCAAATTGAAGAACGCCACATCGGGCTGACCCCAACAAACGAAGATGAAGAAGCAGACCGCCGCATTCGTCAAATTTCCGATCATATTTCCGAACATGTTGACCTGGGGCTGCTGTTGTCCATCACACGGGATCTCAAGTCAGAAGAGCCAAAAATTGCCACTGTGCCCGCCACCACAAAAGGCTCCAGGAAAACCTCCAATAAAATACGGCTTGGCGTCGCCCGTGATGCCGCATTCGGATTCTATTATGACGCCGATCTGCAGGCTCTTGAGAATGCTGGCGCAGAACTTGTTTTCTTCGACGCCTTGAATGACGCCCATTTGCCCGATGTAGATGGATTGATATTCAGCGGTGGTTTTCCTGAAACCCGGATGAAGGCGCTGGAGGCAAACACGACGCTCAGGGTGGAAATTGCCACAGCAATTGAAAATGGCATGCCTGCCTATGCGGAATGTGGTGGCCTGATGTATCTTGCCAGGCGCATTACCTGGCGCGGCGAAACTTCGGAAATGGTCGGTGTCATTGGTGCAGATGTTGTGATGGAGGATCGACCGGTTGGGCGTGGGTATGTTCGTCTGACAGAAACTGATAACGGCCTCTGGCCCCGGCATCCGACGGCATCAGATATCGAAATACCAGCCCATGAGTTTCACTATTCGCGCCTGGTGAACCTCGACCCTGGCATTCGATACGCCTATAAGGTAAAGCGCGGTACAGGTGTTGATGGTGCCAACGATGGCATTGTCTATCGAAACCTGTTGGCCAGTTATGCCCACTTTCGCGATGTCAGTGATAACCATTGGACGGACCGGTTTGTGAATTTTGTCCATCAAATCAAACAATCAAATTCCATGACTTCAGAAAAAAGAGTAAACGCGTGAGCGATCAGACGACGAGTGACAAATCTGTAGCGGGAACAGTTTATTTGATTGGTGCAGGACCTGGCGACCCTGATTTGCTGACGGTGAAAGCAGCACGACTTTTGTCGATGGCTGATGTCGTTGTTTATGACCGGCTAGTGTCAGACGCAGTAATGGACCTGGTGCCGAAAAATTCACCGCTAATCTATGCAGGCAAGGCGTCCAAAAATCATTCCATGCCACAGCCAGATATCAATGCCTTGTTGGTGTCTCTATCACACGAGCATCAAACAGTTGTTCGTTTGAAAGGGGGCGATCCGTTTATTTTCGGTCGTGGCAGTGAAGAAGCTATTCATCTGGCAGAACATGACGTGCCTTTTCAGATTGTTCCGGGTATCAGTGCGGCATCCGGCTGCAGTGCTTATCTGGGCGTGCCGCTGACCCATCGCGGCCTGGCGACCGGTGTGCGCTATGTTACGGGCCATACCCAGGAAGAAGAGCTTGATCTTGATTGGGAAAATCTCGCCGACCCCGATACAACACTCGTTGTCTATATGGGGCTTGCAAATCTGGGAGCTATTTCAGATCGACTGGTTGCTGCCGGCCTGTCCGCAGATACACCGGTTGCGGCTGTTGAACGTGGTACCACACCACAACAACGTCACTGCATTACAACACTGAAAAATGCCGTCGGCGATGTCGCAAATGCGAAGTTGGGACCGCCTTGCCTTATCGTGATTGGCAAAGTCGCAGGAATTGCCGGGACACTGGAATGGTGGCAGCCCGGCGACTAAGATTTTCTGGCTTCCCTGATCACAAAGTATTGCAGTGATCAGATTTTGCTACGGGCAAGAGCTGATTTGTGCTAGTGTTGTTTTATAGATATCAGTAACGATATCGAACAACTGGGAGGACAGGTATCTGCATGGATCCACCAGACAGTTGGCGTTCTTTCTCTGTCGAGGAAGAACGGTAGGCGAGCCAATTCAAAGCGAATAGTTGTGAGATTTTGTCCGATCATTCGGCACGATGTTTTTCAATTAATTGCGATGTTGGTCGCCCCACAGACAATCTAAATATGCACAACGGACAGTATTAAGCTGTCCGCTATGAAGCGTCCGGCTTATCAGTTGGGCCAAGGCCACAGTGCCAAATAAACGCGAGCCCCGCCCGGGTTAAAATCCGGGACGGGGCTCGCATTATTGTTGGAATCAATTCTATTAAACCCTGAAGCGCCTTAACTGCCGGGTTCCTGGCTTTTCCAGAACTTCACATTGAGGTCACGCAAAACCATGTCGTGCCGGCCCTCAAGACAATTTCGCAAACCATATACCAGCTTCCGGTCAAGCCAGCCCTGGCATCCATTGAAGTGTTCTTCAGCAATCGCTGCTGATTCGCGATCAGCGGTTTTGCCGATACGCTTCATTGCGGTTTGCCAGCGCTTTTGGCGATCGGTCGAACTCAATCGTTCGTGCGGATGAATACTGTTGATGACGTGCGACAATACTCTGGCGACACCAGCTTCACCTGAGTGCCCGTCAAAGTATCCGGCAGCAATGGCGCGTCCCTGGCCTGTGGCCTGCTCTATCTCATCGGCACCGTCAGTTGGCAGAAGCGACACCTGTCTGTTGATGTTGATCGCAACACGCGCCGCCCCAAAGGCAACAAGCGTACGTTCCGGCAAGCTGATTTTGACAGCGGCATAACTGCGCAAGGAATTGATTTGAATGTGGTTTGCCGCAGAAATCTCTCTCACTGAACCGTCATTGTTGGTAAGGATCAGTGTCAGGTCTTGCGCCCTTGCTGGCGTATAACTGGTATTATAGCCGGGGCTTGGCTGTTCTCGTTGCAGACAAAAGCTACTGAACTCGGCGGCGCAAATACCACCGTTACATTTAAGGTCTACCGGGCTGGATGTTGCTACAAGACCCAGTATTTGCGTCATTTTTGACGCTTTTGCAGGTTGGCTGAAAGCCAGGGCCGCAAACAGGGCTGTGATAATGAAAAATACTACCTTACGCGGACGCAACTGAACAATTCCTGATATGGACATCATTCCCTCCTCCAAAGGTCTGAGGTCACTGTATCACAGGACGGATAACCAGAGGCAAAATTTACCTTGATCGGTTGTTCAGGAGGGGCCGGGTGGTTTCTCGGCGAAATGAGCGCGCCAGCGCTTGATAATCATTGGCATCAGGGCAATGGCAGCGAGTATGCTAAGGGCCGTCACGACTTTGAGAACAAAATCCTGTCCGCCCGTTGCGGCTTCCCGACCGGCATAACCCGCATAAGCATAAGCCCACGTCCCAGGCGCCATGCAAATAAATGATGCCAGGACATAATGCTTCAGCGGGATAGCCGTCAGGCCCATCAGGTAATTCAGAATGTTGAAGGGAAAGAGCGGGACCAGGCGAACAAGAGCAACGAAGCGCCAACCCTCGGCATCCACACCTTCCTTAATATGTCCAAGTTTGCCACCGAATTTTGATGTCGCCAGGTCACCTGCAATGTAGCGAGCGATCAAAAACGAGAATGTTGCGCCCATGGTTGCGCCAATAAGCGCATATATACCGCCAAATACAGGGCCAAACAGTGCGCCAGACAAAAGGGTGATCAGGGATCCAGGCAGACAAAGCGGCACGGCAACGGTATAAGCCACTACAAAGACGATCGGTGCCCACACGCCGAATTCACTGATATAGTCTTCCATGGTTTGAGAATCGAACATGTCACGCATGGACCAGATCCAGATCATGGCTGCCCCAAGGCCTACCAGAACAACGAGGCGCAAGAAGCCGGTATGGTTCACTTGCCAGTCCGCCTGAAAAAGCCAGGATATTTTCCTGTGCGACTCACCAATGGCAGCGCAAGAGCGTTCAGGAACCCGAGTGGCGGTGAACTGCTGTAGGGCGTGATGCCAATGGTCATCAAGTCATGACCTGCCTGAGGTTGCGAGCGATAGGTTCCGAACAGGCGATCCCACCAGGGCAGGTTAAATCCATAATTGCTATTCGTTTCCTCGATGCGAATGGAATGATGTACGCGATGCATATCCGGGGTCACAACAAATAACCGTAATACTCGATCAAGATCCAGCGGTAGGCGGAAGTTGCCATGATTAAACATGGCTGTCGCGTTTAGCAAAATTTCAAAGAGGATCACTGCGACAACCGCAGGGCCAAGCAATGCAACCGCAGCCAGTTTGACCGCCATGGAAAACAATATTTCAATCGGGTGAAATCTTGCCCCCGTTGTAACGTCAAAGTCGAGGTCGATATGATGCACCATATGCAAACGCCATAAAAATGGCACAGCATGAACTGCCAGATGTTGCAGGTAGATCAATAGATCAAGAATAATGATTGCAAAAATGATCTCAAGCCAGCCAGGCAGGTCAACCAGGTTCAGCAGTCCAAAGCCACCAATTTCTGCTTTTGCTGCAAGGCCCGCTGCAAGGATCGGCACAAACAAACGCAGGATCAGGGAATTGGTTACGGTAATCCCGATATTTACCAACCAGCGCCGAAATTTGGAATGAACCAGCGACCGCCGTGGGGACAGAATTTCAGCAAGAGCGACGGCGGCAAAGATGCCAACAAAACAGGCAAGCCTGATCAGTGGTTCATGTTCAACAATATACTGCGCCACGCGCGGGCTCTCCTTTGGTGTCCAGAATCCAAGTCTCGCGAATAATAGCGTCCAGGCAAGCCTTGACCACGACTTTGTGATCGTGCATGTGGATCCTGATGCAGGAGGAAACATGACTATTTTGTCTACGATGTTATTTGACGGTGCGCGAAAGAGATCGCATACACTCATTCTTGCTCACGGTGCAGGAGCACCGATGGATAGTCCTTTTATGGAGGCGTTTGCCGAAGGGCTGGCCGCAACCGGTTTATGCGTTGGCAGGTTTGAGTTCCCCTATATGCAAACGCGTCGTGCAACAGGCAGTAAACGCCCACCAGACCGTGCACCAAAACTGCAGGAGGCGTGGGCCGAAGTGATTGCAGCGGTTCGTAAAACGATGCCGAAAGACGGGCGACTTTTTATTGGTGGCAAGTCGATGGGTGGACGCATCGCCAGCCTTGTCGCAGATGAACATGCCGTTGATGGTCTGGTGTGTCTCGGATACCCTTTTCATCCACTCGGCAAGCCTGAGAAAACCCGCACGGAGCATCTGGTCGGCCTGGGGACGCCGACATTAATTGTTCAGGGTACTCGCGATACCATGGGCAATCAGGAAGCTGTCAGCGGATACACTTTGTCAAAGAAGATACGTCTTCACTGGTTGGAAGACGGTGATCACAGTTTCAAACCCCGCAAGAAGTCAGGACGAACCGAAGAGCAAAACTGGGCAGAGGGCATCGCAGAGGTCGCGGGTTTCCTGGAAAATCTCTAGTCGACTTTCTGGTAACGCGCGGCTGCACCTGTCTCAATCGCTGCAGCATGCAGGCGGTCAACGTTCAGTTTGTGACGGATCATTTCCAGAAGACGCAGTTCTTCCTGCTGGACGTGGCCATCGGCTGCTGCGACGTCACACGCCAGGGCATAGGCCGTCATGCAAAGACGTTCGGGCAAACTGTCGGCAATGATGCTGATAATCGCATCCATGCCATTTTCCTGGCCAAGGAGTTCAGCGCAATTTTCAGCAATGCCAGGTAATAATTTTTCGTCAAAATCCTGGAAAGCGGGCATCGTACGAACAATGTCGCCGATCAAGAGAAGTTCCCGGTCAGTCATGTCTGAATCGGCGGCCGACATCAGGACCATGGTGTAAATAAGTGCCGTATGTTGCATTTTGAATTACCTGTCTCAATCAAGAGCGTTTCCGTTAAAACCGGAATCACATTAGTTGACCGGACAACCGGGTCCGGCATAGTTGCCCTATTGTCCCACAGGATCGTTCCCAAGGAAATGGCGTGTTTGCTGAATGACATCTGCCAGACCCAGTCGTTGTACTTCAACTCCTTCGGGAAAGGCATCCAGCAACCTTGTTGGCAGGGCTGAATCCAGCATGACAAAGACCCCCCGGTCACTATTGCGCCGGATCAATCGGCCATAAGCCTGCTTCAGCTTCAGGCGCGTCAGCATGTCATCATAGCGACTGCCACCAAACGCAGATTTACGCGATTTATGCAAAATAGACGGCCTGGGCCAGGGGACGCGGTCAAAAACGATCAGCCGCAAACTGCGTCCTGGCACGTCCACGCCATCGCGAACAGCGTCAGTTCCCAAGAGGCAGGCGTCTTCTTCAGCCCGGAATATATCGACCAATGTGCCCGTATCCAGGGCATCCATATGCTGTGCATAAAGACCCAGACCAGCTTCATCCATGGCGACAGTCAATCGTTGATGGATGGCTCTGAGGCGTGAAATAGCAGTAAACAAACCCAGGGCACCGCCTCGTGAGGCCAGAAACAGTTCCCTGAATGCAGCTGCTATTAAATCTGCATTATTCCGGTTCAGATCATTAACAATGAACACGCGGGTGACGTCGGCGTAGTCGTAAGGGGATGTCAGACTCGTCCGCAGGGCTGGCATAGCCAAATGCTGGGCGCCCGTACGGAATTCGGCGCTTGCCCAGTCATCTTCATCCAGACTGCGGTCACGTAGACTGGCAGATGTCATCAATACGCCATGGGCACGCCGGAGAACGGCTTCGGACAATGGCAATGTAGGATCAACCCAGTGCCGATACATACCGATATCGGTCGTGCGGCCATCACTTCGTTCAACGCCGAACCAATCGCAATATTCTTCCGGCAACGGGCGTCCCAGGCTGTCCAGCATCATCCGCCATGCCGTCGCACTATCGGCGCGGCGTCGCAGACCACGGGCGGCAGCCTCAAACCGACGGCGGCTGTCGCTGTCCAGGGTTTCGGCCTCGTCTTCCAGACGCGCCATCATTTGCTTGGCCAGCCGATGCATTGGTTTGGCCAGGGCTTCAAGGGCGGTCGAAAGCTCATCCGCCGCCGCAGCCATGGCTTCTGTTGGATCGTTGGTATTTGTTTCCAGGCTATAGTTGCTATCCGGCTGGGACTGGCGTGCGATGACCAGTTTATTGAGCTCAGACAGAAATATTTCCGCCGGACCACTGGGGGCAACCTCGACAAGCCGTTTCAACCAACCTTCCCCGGGTAAAGCCGCCGCAGCACGTTTGATCGCACTCAGGCTTTTTTCAGCCTTGTCGTCATCTCCAACCAAATCTCCAATGCGTGCTTCCAGGCCCCGGGCACGACGACGGCGGTTGCCTTCGGCACCCCTGACCCAGCGTCGCAATTCCGCGGCTTCCATACCACTGAGGTGGGCGGCGAAGGCGCTATCGGCGGCATCAAAGACATGATGGCCTTCATCGAATACATATCTTGTGGGTAATTCACTTGTGTCATCGGCCATGGCCGCCTGGATCATCACCAGTGCATGATTGGCTACAACAATCTCGGCCCGTCGGGCTTTGCGCTGAACATGTTCAATGAAACATTTGCGGTAATGACTGCAGGCCGAATATACGCATTCCCCGCGCCGGTCTGCCAATCCCAGAGTCCGGGCGGTGCCAAACAGGTGCACCAGCCAGGCGGGAAAATCGCCGCCGATCATATCCCCGTCCCGCGTGGCCCCGGCCCAACGAGACATCAAGGCTGCGGCAACTGTCAGGCGACCTTGCTGCGCCCGATTTGCGTCTTCTTCCAGGTTCAACAAACAAAGATAATTTTCGCGGCCTTTGCGCAAGACGGCTTTTTCTTGCCGCACAATTGGGTCCGGGTACAGTTTTTCCAGTTCCTGATCCAATTGGCGTTGCAAATTCTTGGTATAAGTCGATAACCAGACTGTACCTTCATTTTTTTGCGCCCAGACACTGGCGGGTGCAATGTAGCCCAGGGTCTTACCAACGCCGGTACCAGCTTCGGCCAGCACCATATTCGGCGCGCCATCGACATCACGCGGTGCAAAGGCTTTCGCGGCATTGGTGGCATAGTCACGCTGTTGCTGGCGGGCCTCCGCATTTGAATCCAGCAATTCATCCAGACGGGCCAGTGCTTCATCTGCTGAAACCGCTTCATTCCCTGCAGGCGGCGGGGGTGCCTGATCTTCGATT
>Ga0233443_1003353_pt1 | contig 11283 bp, 10 predicted proteins | sample SI_123_September_2_FD_182784 | JGI IMG/M metagenome (GOLD analysis project Ga0233443, IMG submission 182784) | Seawater microbial communities from Saanich Inlet, British Columbia, Canada - SI_123_September2016_200_MG | ecosystem: Environmental > Aquatic > Marine > Inlet | place: Canada: British... | reverse complement strand
TGGTCGCACAAGATCATGGTTGCAAGCGAAGCAGTGACAACACTCGAAAGTTCAAGAATCTTTACTCCATTTAGAGGCTTGGCGTTGCTCATAGAACTAACCTAGGTCTGGGTTATGCGTGAAACTGTGAATGCCCTCTTGTGCTGAAGACCAACTCTGTGCAGTTGAACTCCAAAAATTAGATGCAATAGCAAGCCACGAAGAATCATCCATTGTGCCTGCTTTAATAAATTTTATTGCAGGGTTCTCTTCAACGAAACTCAATACAGGAGAACCGCAATCTTGACAAAAACCTCTGCTGATATGAGAGCCAGCAGTTCCTGTAACGGTGTAAAATTTTAGATTACCATTTACAGATATATTCTCTTCAGGAATCATGACGATTGTAGCTTTACCACTACCAGTAGATTTTTGACAGTCCTTACAATGACAATGATGCGCAGAAATAACCTTTGAGCTATCAAATTCGTATTGAATATTACCGCAAAGACACCCCCCAGTTTTTATTTTATTGCTCATCTTTTGTCTCCTAAAAATAATTTTCTAATCCACATCATAAGATTTGTATGAATAATATGCCAACAGATACTATAAAAAATATATATAACACTATGTACCTTTTATAGATTAAATATATGTACCTTCTCAATCCTAAAAAAATTTACAAGTCAATAAAATATATAGAAATAAATCCTATTTATCTCATGCATTATTGTTGAAATTAAGGGATATTTTTATAAAATTCATAATAAATTTACCCAGGAGTTAAATAATGAATAATAAAATAATGTCTTTCTCTATTTTGTGTGCCATCTCATACTCAGCCATTGCTCAAGCACAAGCTGTTGAAGAAGTAATTGTAACTGCAACCAAAACAGAAAGAACATTACAGGAAGTACCTGTTGCAGTATCTGTTGTTACGGCTGATACGATTGAAAAAGCCAATGTCGTTGATCTTCTTGACCTTAAAGCTGTTGTTCCGTCACTGGATGCAAGGCAGTATCAATCAACAACCAATGCAACCTTTTTTATACGGGGCTTTGGCAATGGTTCTAATAACCCTGGGGTAGAGCCATCAGTTGCTGTATTTGTTGATGGTGTATACCGTTCCAAAATACAAGGTCAACTCTCAGATCTTCCAATGCTTGAGCGCATAGAGGTTCTTCGAGGACCACAAAGTACTTTGTTTGGTAAAAATGCCTCTGCTGGAGTTGTTAACATTGTTACTAAAAAACCTTCATTTGAAAACTTTGGTAAAGCAACTTTTGAGGTTGGAGACTATAACTCTAAAGTGGCTAAGGTTTACTACACTGGTCCAGTAAATGACTCTTTAGCATACAGTTTTAGCGCGAATGTAAATCAAAGAGATGGTCAGTCAAATAATCCAACAACTGGAAATAAATTAAATGATCGTGATAGATTTGGTTATCGAGCTGAATTTTTATTTTCACCTGCAGATGATTTTTCAGCAAGGCTAACATTTGATTATGATGAGTTTGATGAAATTTGTTGTGTGGTTGGAAGCACTTCTTATGGAGCTGCAAACCAAGTTATTGCTCTGTTGGGTGGAAAAGTGATACCTGACGATCCATTTTCTCAATCTGCATTTTTTGATTTTGATCCAACTTCAAAAGGTGAAAATAGTGGCATCTCTTTACACATAGAGAAAAACTTCGAAAACACAACACTGGAGAGCATAACTTCTTACAGAACATCCGATAATTATGAGGTTCAAGATGTAGATTTTGATGCTGTTGATGTCATTGCTCCGAGCCCTATTTCAAAAGAGTTATCTGGCGTTACTCAAGAAGTTAGATTCTACTCAGAAGATAATGAAAAAGTTAATTGGTTGATTGGTGGTTTCTACTACCAAGAAGACATGGACTTCAATGAGTCTATTTATTTTGGAACAATGTGGAGAACCTACATTGATGCCTTCTTGCCGGGCGCACTTGCTGGTGTTGCTCAAGCATTTGGATTGCCTAATTCACTGCTGTTTGCATCTGGACAAGGTAATACAGAAACCGCAACTCAAGATAACTCAACAATGTCTTTGTTTGCGCAGGTAGACATTCAACTTAATGAAAAGCTAAATGCAATTTTAGGGGTCAGTTACATTGAAGATGAAAAAGAAGTTTCTTACAATCAAATTAATACCGCAGTCTTCTCCAATCTAGATTTTGTCGGCGCAGGAACATTAGGCCTTATTAATGCTGGATTTCCTCCAGCTCAAGCAGCTATTTTGGCCCAAGACCCAGCGTACAATCCCCTGCTTCCACTCCAAGCTCTTCAATTTATTCCTAAATTTGTAGACATTCCTAATTCCGCTCAAGACGGGAAAAGTAAAGATGATAATGTTGACTTCACTGCCAAGCTTTCATATGCATTCAATGATGCAGTGAATATTTATGGAGGAATTTCAACAGGTTTTAAAGCAACAGCTTGGAACATATCTAGAAACTCATTACCAGATGCCACTGAAAGAGCAGCATTGGCTGCAGCGGGCACCCCTGTAGGCCCTAACACTGGAGTTGGGACAAGGTTTGCCAATCCAGAAGAAGCTAAAGTGCTTGAGCTTGGGGCAAAAATGTATCTCCCTAATGGATATTTAAATATTGCTTATTTTGATCAAGAGATCAAAGGTTTTCAATCAAATACTTTTATTGGGACTGGGTTTGTGCTGGCCAATGCTGGCTCACAATCAGCAGATGGCTTTGAGTTCGATCTTATGATCTCTCCAATTGAAAGCATTGATCTTGCCATTAGTGGTTTAATAATGGATCCAATTTATGATTCCTTCCCAGCATCTGCTGCTGGAGATTTATCGGGAACAGTACCATCAAACATCCCAGAGGAAACTTTCTCCACAACGGCTACATGGAATTGGTCTAGGGGACAGTACGACGGCTATATTAGGTTTAGTCATTTGTATTCTAGCGAAGTAAAATTGAGCGAAAATCCAGAGTGGCAAGCACTTTTAGATACCAAGGGTAATGGCAGAAGAAAACAAGATACTCTTAATTTCTCTGCTGGAGTAGAAAGAGGAGCTTTCTCTCTTGCGCTTTGGGGTAAGAACATCAACGATGATGAGTTCTTAACAACTATATTCCCTGCAGTTGCTGACCCAACTTCTACATCTTTCTTTGGGTATCCAAATGCATTTAAATCATATGGTTTAACTTTAAACTACACATTTTAAGTATTTCTAAGTCATTTAAAAGGAGCTCAATGAGCTCCTTTTTTTTACATATTTACTTCTTGAGCAGCTCTAAAGCTTCAGACATCTTTTTTTGCAAGGCACCGATAGCTTGCAATGGTCTAACCATAACTTTGAAGTCTATAATTTTGCCATTGCTATTCCAACGAATCATATCGACTCCATTTACTGAAATATCTCCAATATAAGTCTCAAACTCTAAAATAGACTCTAGACCATCTACAACTTCACGAACGTATTCAAAGCGATTCATATCAAAGGTTTGCCCTGCTCCCAGAAGATACATCTTGGTCATCTCCTTTCCTTTAATTGGCTTAAAAACAATGGGCGAACTAAAGGTGCATGACTCATCAAGTATCTCATCTAAGAATTCATGATCATAAGATTGAAGGCCTTGATGCCATTTAGCCAAGTAAGCATGTGTTTGATTCATGTGTGTATTAAAAACGTCTGGCAAGAAAGATGCAAGTGACTTTTTTGATATAAAGGAATCCTTGCAACTGAATTGTTTAAAAATTTTAGAAGCTGCTAGTAAGCTATTTTTTATTTCTTAGCTTTCGAAGACGGGCATATTCGCTTAATAGCTTTTTTTCTGCCAAATCACGCCTTCGATGTCGCCTAACTCTAGCCGCTTCAGATTTTTGAATTCTGAGAGCTTTATTCATTCTTCTTTAATACTCTCATAAAGAAAAATAAATTGCAAAAAGAGGTGCTTTAGTCAGTCGATAATTTTTTTAGCCTTGCGTGAATTTTTTTAAGCTCTAAATTATATGCCGAACCACTTGAAGATTTCTTTCTTGAAAGATTTTTATTTAAATTGCCTTTGTCTGTAGAGGATTTAACTTTCATGTATGCATCTCTAAAAGGAACGCCTGATTGAACTAATTCATAAGCTTGATCTGTCATTAACATCCCATCATCTATACATTCTTTAGATCGGGATGCGTTGATTTTGATCGAGCGAATGAGCTCGGGAACTAATTGCAATGTGTTAATGGCGCAATGCAGGGAGTAAACCATAGATCTTTTTGTTAATTGAAGATCACGATGGTAGCCACTGGGCAAAGAGATTAAGTTTTCTAACTCTGTATAGTGGCCAGCTACAATTGAATAGTTTGCTCTCATCAGTTCAATCACGTCTGGATTAGATTTATTTGGCATAATTGAGGAGCCTGTTAAGTATTGAGAACCTAGGCTTAATAGGTTGAATTCTTGGGTCAGAAATATACTCATATCCCAAGAAAACTTTCGCACATCCAACAAGGGTTGTTTTAAGGCTCCTATCATCTCTAGCTCAAATTTACCTCTGCTATTTTGAACATATAAACTATTTAACTGCTTTCTTTTAAAGTTTAATTTTTTTGTTGAGACATCTCTTTTAATAGGAAGATTCACTCCATAACCTGCGGCTGTACCTAGCGGATTTATATTCATCCATGAGCGAGTATTTTCAAGCAACTCAGCATTATCAGTAAATGACTCAGCAAAGGCGCTAAACCACAGACCCCATGTAGATGGCATTGCTCGCTGTAAATGAGTGTAGCCAGGCATTGGATCGACAGAATGCTTGAGGGCCTTATCTAAAAAAACTTTAGCTATCTTGATATTTGCTACTTGCACTTCGTGTAATTTAGCTTGAGCATAAAGCCTCATTGCAACCATCACCTGATCATTTCTGCTTCTTCCTGTATGAATTTTCTTTCCTATGGGGCCCAATTCTTTGATTAAGAAATCTTCAATGGCTGAATGGCAATCTTCATACTTTGCCGTCAGCTTATATTTTTTTGCTTTAAACAATTTAGCAAGCTTATTCAATGAGGTAATAATTTTTTTACATTCCGTAGCATTTAAAACTTTTATTTCTTTTAGCTCGAGTGCATGAGCGATTGATGCCTCAATATCAAAAATAAACAGCTCCTGATCCAGCACAATATCCTCACCAGATAAAAAATTATCAATTGCAGAGTTATTACCTTTTAAATTTTGGTCCCAAATTTTCATGATTTTATAATTCCTAAATTATCCTTCCATCCAAATGCACTGTTTAAATTTTGAATTGCTTGAGTTGCTGCTCCTTTTAAAAGATTATCAAGTGCGCAGCAAAAAGTCAGCCTATTGGCTTCTGTATCAACTTCAAAACCACCAATGATTACCTCTGAAATACTTGTTACCTCATGAAGAGTTGGCACGGTATCGCAAACTTTTATAAGCTCTTTGTCTTGATAAAAATCTTGGAAAATCTTAATCGCGTCTTTGGCAGCCATCGGCTCAAGAAGTGTAAAGTTCCCTGTCATCATAATACCTCTAAAAAATTCTCCAACATGAGGTGTAAAAAAAACATTGGAGTAGCTATGAGCTTTCACCTCTTGTTCATGCAAATGAGATACCAGTGCATACGGAATAATATTTTCTCTAAGCAGTTCTTTATTATTTCTAGGGTTTGGAGAAGCCCCAGCTCCACTGTATCCGGAAATACCAAATAAATTAGCTGGACCATCTAGCTGGGCCATAAGTGGAGAAAGCATGAATTGCATTGCTGATGCATAACACCCAGGGTTGCTGATCCTTGATGATTGCACTGGACCAGAAAGCTCTGGAATTCTGTACTCCCAATCATCATCAAATCGATGATCTGAACTAATATCAATCAAAATAGCCTCAGGATTATATTGATGTATAAAATCTACATAAGGCTTAGATTCATTGTTTGGCAATGCAAGAATGAATGCATCCTCATCAGCAAGAATAAGATTTTTAAGGTTTAAGTCTTTATATATTAATGAATTTTCTAATTTGGGTTCTAGAGGTTCGCCTGCCTTTGATGAAGAGTAGATTGAAACCACTTCTAATTGCTTGTGTTGTTCTAACAAAAGTAATATCTCTTGGCCAACATAACCTCTGCCACCCAATAAACCTATTTTTTTAATATCCATTTAATTTACGCTCTTTGGTTTTTTTAGGGCAAATTCGATACAGTCTTTAAGCACGCCGTAATCCGAGATACCAATCCAAAAAATATGCCAGTCTTGTTGTTTCTGGCATCCCTCACAAATTGATGTATAAAACTTATTGATAGGATTGTTCGCTCGAGATCGCCAAAATACCTGTGGGTAGACTTTGCGCATTTCATGCCATATGCCAGCACCCAAACCTTCTCCCTTTGCTTCAGGAATGACTCCAAATTTATCCATATATGGGATTGAAAATTCATTTGAAATAGCAATGGTTGCTCGCCTGCATGAAGTCATAAATATTTGCAGATGATCGGATTCATCAAAAAAACTATTCACCAAGCTGCCATCAAATGAAGACTCGATAATTAATTTAAATTGCTTTTCAATTAGCGGGTCTGGTAATGCGTGTTGACTCACGCTATAGCCATGTTTAACCATTGTTCCTGAACCTGAGTCAGTAAACAGCTCTTTGGGGAGGTTGATAGGTTGAGTAATAGATACAGAGGCAGTTTTTGGTAAGTGGTCTAATAAATTTTTAATTTGTTCTAACTTAAGTTTCATGCCTGAATGAAGCCAGCTTTGCTCCATTAGATCTTGGTATTCTAGTGCTAAATTAATTGTTGTAATCAACTGGTCTGATTCATCAAAAATTCCACCTGTTTCAGATAAAAAGATAGCCTTGTAAGGTTTAATTGCTTTGACAAGCTCAACAGTTGCTATGTCAGCATTGATATTAAGCATCTCATCATCTTTATATCCAATTGGAGCAATCACAGGAATAGCGTCTGACTCTAGAATATTGCTCACCAAATCCTCATTTACAGATTGAATTTCTCCGACAAAACCAAGTTCTGGTTTGGCAATTTTGCACTCAAAAATTTTTGATGTTAATCCTTGAGCCTTGGCACCTTGAGACTGCAAAGCTTCAACAATTAATTGATTGGTTTTACAAAACACTGATTGAGCTACATCTCTTACTTCAGCCGAGGTAACTCTTTGCCCATCAATAAAAGAAAAAGCTACCTTGTCTTGATCCAATGCCTCTGAAAGCATCGGACCTGCCCCGTGCAATATCACAGGCTTTAAACCTACTTGATCTAGAAAAACCAATGAAGCAATTAAGTTATCTAGGTCATTTTTAATAACTGAGCCACCAACTTTAATCACTGCAAAACGTTGCTCTGGTGAAGAGAACTTTTCAATGTATTTTTTAATTTCTTTTTCAGAACCAATGGCTCCTAAAAGTTTTAAAATTGTTTCTTTAATAAATTGGTTTGAAGGGCTGCTCATTGAACTATACGTTTGTAAGTAGTTAATGCTGAACTTAATTGCTCCAAAGCCACTGATTCATTTGGTTGATGCGCGTCAGCAATATCCCCAGGCCCAAAAACAATAGCTTGATATCCAGCTTCACTAAATAAGGCAGCTTCGGTCCAAAAGTTTACAGGTGGAGAAAGTTTTAAATCTAAGGCATTTGCAAATGCTTCCAAACTTTCAATATCACCAAAAGCTGGCAATGAAGGGGCAATAAAGCCAGGTGTAAACTTAGAACTTTTTGAGATAGATTGTGCTCTCAGGTCATCCAACAGCTCTTTTGCAGATTGCCCAGGAAGAGGCCTGAAACCAAACTTTACTTGAGCATGGTCAGCGATAATATTTGGCTTGATGCCTCCTTCAATTAAACCAAGGTTAAAAGCCAAGCCTTGCAAATCACCAATGGATTCTTTGTCATATGACTGAGCAGTTTTGAGAGCTGAACTTGCCCAATGGGAAAGCTTGTGAATTGCATTATCATTCATAGCTCTGTGATCTGAGCTATGCCCAGCAATGCCAAAAAATTCTTGGGTTCCTGTAACAATCCCTCTGTGACAAGTCACTGCCATATTTTGAGTGGGCTCCGAGACTATGATTCCTTCAAATACTGGTTTTGATTTAATAAATTCTTTGATACAGGTGCTTTGACCAGCCTCTTCATCAGTGGAAAAAAGAATTGCATAATGTTCTAAGCCCTGTTCAATTAAAGCAAGCATGCATGCAGCTGCTCCCTTAATATCACATGCGCCCAAACCAATTGCTCTTCCATCACTAATAATTAAGTTATGAGGGTCAGAGTTCCATCCTTCGCTTGCTGGAACGGTATCTAGATGAACATTGATAAGGTATTTCGGTGAGCCCTTTGATAAAAATATATTAAAAGATCCTTCTCCAAAATCAGAGATTTGTGGATCAAGAAAATCTAAAGAGTTAAGGTAATTAATGAGCCCTGATTGCTCAATGTTTCTTGGCGGGTTTGACGTATCAAAAGCAACTAGAGCCTTTAAATGCTTTAAACAAAGCTCTAGATCGGCATTCATTTTTTCTTATGGATGGATGACCAAGTCGATGTGCTTTGACCAATGAGCTTTATGAAGCCCTTAGATTCAGCTTCTGACCAAGTTGCAGATTGAGCATATGTGCCTTCTGGGCTCATCAAGATATTCTTTGACTTAACGGCCACTGCGTCAACCTTTCCAGGACTTAACTTCAAAGTTACCTCACCTGAAACAGTTTTTTGAGAATCAGTTAAAAATGCTTCTAAATTTTCTCTTAAAGGCTCAAAATAAAACCCTTTGTATACAAGGTTTACCCATTCTTGTCCTACCTCAGTTTTCACAGCATTTTGCTTATCTGTTAATACTGACTCCTCTAAAGCTCTATGAGCAGCCATAAGGATAGTGATCCCTGGAGCCTCAAATACAAACCGACCTTTTAATCCAATAATTGTATCGCTTGAAAAAACAGTGCGTCCAATACCAAATGATCCGCCCAAAGAATTCAAAGATCTTAAAAGATCAGCTCCTTGAACCCTTTTATCATTCAAAGAGAGAACTTTTCCTTTTGAAAATTTAATTTTTAAAGATTTAGTTTTCTTTGGATACTGGTGCGGAAGTTTGCAAAGCACAAAACTCTCATCAGAAGGTTCATCCCAAACATCAATCTCGCTCCCAGAAATTGTTGCCCCCATTAAATTCTCATTAACGCTATATTTCTTATGCATTGATGAAACCTTAAAGCCTTTTGCTTTTAAATAGTCCTCTTCATAACCTCTAACATTTTTAGTGATATTCTGAATCTCTCTAATTGGAGTGATGATGTTGTAATCTCCATGCGCTCGAATAGATAAGTCAAACCTAATTTGATCATTGCCCATCCCAGTGCAACCATGTGCAATATCTTTGGTATTAAGCTTTTGACATAATTTAATTGATTCTTTAACAATCAAATATCGGTCAGAACAAAGAGCGGGATATTTATTTTGATATAAGGCGCCTGATTGAATCAATGGAATTAAGATTTCAGACCATAAGCTTTTTTCAACATTAATATTGATATGTTTTTTTGCACCTAGCTCCTTAGCCCTTTTGGTAATGGCACGCTCTTCTTTCTCGGGAGTTCCCCCAGTATTTACAAACAAGGTATGAACCTCATAATCCTGATCGAGCAAGTATGGAATGCAGAAACTTGTGTCTAAACCACCAGAAAAAGCTAAAACAATTTTTTTATTCATTTGATTAATACCTATAAAATCTTAGTTAATATGGATTTTTGTACATGCTTTCTATTTGCCGCCTCTTTTACCGCCAAACAATAATCTGCATCCATGACCTCGTCAGAGGCTTTCACATTTCTTCTTAATGGAAGGCAGTGGCTAAAAACAGCATTATTGGTGAGACTCATTTTAGATTCATCAACAATAAAATGCTTGTATTGATCATTGTTGGCCATTTGCTCATTGGTTTTGCCATACAAATTTAAACAGCCCCAGCTTTTTGCATACACAATATCTGCTTGAGCATAAGAGCTCTCAATATCATAAGAAATATTAAATGAAGTACCTTCTTTGCTGCAATTATCTGTTGCAGCTCGAATATACCTTTCATCAAGATGGTATGCCTCAGAGGGGCAAAGAAGTTTTACGTTCATGCCAAACTTACTTGCAATCAAAAGACTTGAATTTGCTACCGCTGTATTTAGAGGTTTTGGGTGGTAAGTCCAAGTCAGGAGATATTCCTTACCTTGTAAATCACCAAAATGTTCCTGCAAAGTTAAAATATGTGCTAATTCTTGGCATGGATGTTCAATTGTTTCCATATTAACAACAGGCACAGAGGAATATTTAGCAATGCTATTAATTACTTGGTCTGTTCTATCAAGACTCCAATCTTCAAACTTCGGGAAAGCTCTGACAGCAATACAGTCACAATAAGAGGAAAGAACCTGTGCAACTTCTTTTATATGCTCTTCAGAATTACCATCCATTACAATCTTTTCATTAAACTCAATGGGCCAAGCATCTTTGCCTGGTTGAAGAATCACCGCGGTTCCTGAAAGCTCACTAATACCAATCTCAAAACTAGTTTTTGTTCTCAAAGAAGGGTTAAAAAATAACATTGCAACTGATTTATTCTTCAATAAAGGCTGATGTGGGTTTTTTTTGAGCTCGGATGCAAAATCAAGAATATCCTGGAGCTGCGTTCTTGACCAAGGATGTGTTGAGATAAAATGTTCCATCATGAATTATGAAATTGCACCATTGTTGGTGACTATTAAAGTGATCTAAGTTTTTGAGCAGGAATGGAAGAGTAAAAACCTTCTGGGCACAAGGGCGCAGATATGCGTGCGCTTAGAACTATAGCATCATGCGGAATTTGATTTTTATGCATTACTCTTTTCATAGAAAGCAAAGTATGCAAGAAAAGAACACTAAAACCAATATAAAAATCGAATTATAAAAAAAGAGGAGCTAAAAGCCCCTCTTTAAAAAAATGTTGGCTTAATCTACTTAGTGCCTGAGACAGATCCTTTTTTAGCCTTTAAGCTTCTAACTTTTTTATATAAAGTGCATTTTTGGGTTTTGATATCAAATGTAAAGCCAACGACTTTATTCTTTGAATTTGCAATTTTTGTACAGCCTTCTACTGAGGAGTATTTTTTTGCGGTCTTTACAGCAAAAATTTTTCCTTGAATAGCATGATCTTCTTTTATAGTCATCTCAGCGCTGCTAACTGAGAATGGAATTGAGGTCATAGCTATCATAAATATTATTTTTTTCATTATATTAATTCCTTATAA
>Ga0233443_1003348_pt1 | contig 11292 bp, 9 predicted proteins | sample SI_123_September_2_FD_182784 | JGI IMG/M metagenome (GOLD analysis project Ga0233443, IMG submission 182784) | Seawater microbial communities from Saanich Inlet, British Columbia, Canada - SI_123_September2016_200_MG | ecosystem: Environmental > Aquatic > Marine > Inlet | place: Canada: British... | reverse complement strand
CTGTATACGTTATCTATAAAATTGCTTCTTGTGTTTATCAAGCAATATGAGTTCTTTGCCAACTCATGTGGGAAGTTCCCTATAGAATGTTAAAGGAATAAATTATAACGTAGCATGGTTAATAATTCTCTTTAATACTTTTTATAAATAACTTGATAGCATTACAAAATATTGTTTAAGCTTATGCGTATGAGTGAATAACTCGTATAAATAGAAAAGCCTCCCCAATGTAAATCGGGAAGGCTTTTCCTACCATTATAGAAACGGATTCTTTGTCAGCCCTTAGCCGCCATCGGATCCGTTTCTATTTACACGGGAAGGCAATGTGTCCATCCCGAACTCCACGATTCTTGCATCGCGTTTTCCGAAATGAGCATAAACTGCATCACGCATACGCCGAGCAACATCCACAGCTGAATCCCTGGCCGTATAAAGGGCCTGGGTAGCTGCTTCTGCCGCACCGGCAGCATTCTGTTTGGATTGAGTTGCACCTTCCAGTGCCGTAATGGCACCGTCCAGATCAGCTTCAGATGGACTAGCAGGCGTATACTCAATAGTATACTTTACCAATCCGGCTTTTAGCTGCCGCAACTGCTCCAAAAGAATAGCAGGTTTAGTTGATATGAGCTTTGCCATATTCAACCTCCATTCATTTATCCGGAATTGAGCGAATTAAACTTTATCATTAAGCCTGTTTGTCCCTCTGTCATAGGGGGACCACAGGGGGTTTCAGAAATAAAATATGGGATAGAATTATATCACCCATTAGATTATTTGTACACCATTGTTGACAAAATCACTCAATCCAGGATTCGTTAAACTATACACTCTCGCCAAATGTGTATAGAAGTTACTGTTTAATTAGCATTTCTGCTCCTATTTGGCAAGCGAAACAGATATGCTCTTTTTTTCTGTGGAAATTTTTATTCCCTTTAACACGAGATCACTCAAACACTTTTCAACTCATAACAGCTCACAGTTCACTGATCACCGTTCTCCAATCACAGCTCACCGTTCACAAGTCACGGTTTACTGATTCCAGCTCACAGTTCACTGATCACCGTTCTCCGTTCACAGACTTGTTAAGCGTAGTGACGAAGGAACGTAGATTAATCAATTTTTTTAAACATCCTCCAGCGCCGTTAGAGTCTGTTCTGTATTCTTCGTTTAACATTTCTCATCCTAAACGGCGCCCGAATAAGAAATGTTTTTCTTCATTCCATATGGAAAATGGGAATATACGCACATCTTAACTATCCGAACAAACGGAATAGTGTGAATAATTAAACAAATAAGTTGTTAATCTTATATTTGTAATATTTATTGTGCGAATTATACTTGTTTTCTGTGTAATGCTGGTGTAATATAGTGTTAATCTTTACTACGGCGATGGCAATCCATACCTTTTTCCCCTGTAATAGGGGAAATATAAATGGGTCAAAAAATACGGTTATCTGTCGTCAATTTAATAACCAGAGAAAGAGGTATTTTCATGCACATCGGAGGAGAATCATTAACATTTGAACAGCAGGTTATTCTGTCTCTCAAGAGTTTTCGGAAAAATAAGAAAATCACACAAACACAGCTAGCGGACAGCATTGGTGTATCGCGGGACACGATTGCCCGAATGGAATCTGGCAAGGCACGGGTCTATCTTGGAATGGTAAGGGATATTGCCGATGCCTTGGATGTCCTATTGCAGGATCTGCTTCAGGAAGAGGAAAACTCACAAGACGTGCCTGAAAATATTTCACCTTCTCGATCTGACATTCATGTTGAATACAGTAATAAGGATGTGTCATTGCCCGCTGTGCCTCCTAATCCTAACCTTAATCCCGTCCTGAGCGTAGTCGAAGGGCGCAATTCCTATCTCGATGAAAAAGCAGTGGAATCTTATGGGGAACCCATGAAGGAATATATTCTAAACCACCATCTTTTCTGGCATTGGGTCCCGTTAGAAGATTTGCCCGGCTTAAGTATTTCATCCATTGTGGAAGCGACGTTAAACCAAGGCCGGGAAGAGGATGTAAAATGGTTGTTTGATACAATCGGTGTAGAAAAAGCAGCTGATGTATTTAAACGGGGAATTTCCGGTATCAGAACAAATTACAATGATGAGATTATATCCTTCTTCCACGCGTATTTTACCCGTCATGTACCCAAAAGTTACCTTTAGAGGGCAGGGAAAAGATAAATCTACATGTTTAATCAGATATTTCATTTCTTTACCAAATTCTACCTTCTAAAGGTAGTTGAATGATGAAAAACACATATACCCACTACTACAATAAAGGATACCATAAAAAAATCTTAATTGTGTGATATAATCCAAACATCCCAACCTTTAAAGTTTTCCCTGTAATAGGGGAAATACACCGCGTCCGACCTTTGGCGGAAAGGGGTTATTAAAAACACGTAGAATCCTATGAAGAATGTCAAAGAAGTCAATAAACAAAAATTAAAAACTATCAGGCGGTTACATCGAAATCGACCTACACCATGGGAATTAAAATTATGGCAATGTCTGAAAAATAGACAAATCGATGGGCATAAATTCCGCAGACAGGTTAGTATTGAAAATTATGTTGTTGATTTTTGTTGTCTGGAATTGAAACTGATCATTGAAGTCGACGGCAACGGTCATTTGCATCCAAGCCAACGAAAAAAGGATAAAGAAAGAACGGAAAATCTGGTAAAATGGAGATATACCATCATTCGTTTTTTCAATAATGAAATTGATGAAAATCTCAATGAAATTTTAGAAATAATATCTCAAAAATGCAGAGAGTTGGATACCTAACCTTTTATCAATATTTAAAACCCCCATTTTCCCCCTACGACAGGGGGATTCGAAAGGATTTCCTGAACATGAAACTATTTACAGCCATTAAGTTTTCCCCTGACTCTCTCCCGTGCCTGTCCCGTACCGAAGGTCGGGGTAATAGGGGAGAATTAAAGTTGGTAATCCCAATTTTTTGTCGGGGAGTTTAAAAGGTATATGCACATGTTCGATAATATTCTCACAGAAGAACAAAAAGAATTAATCCCGTATTTTGAGCAATTTTCCCGCGAATATTGCCTTGTGGGCGGCACGGCCATTGCATTACACATTGGCCACAGAAAATCCATAGATTTTGATTTATTTACGCTGGATAGAATAAAACCCAAAGTAATAAATCGTTGGATGGACAGCCTACCTTTTGAAGAAAAACGTATTATCTTTGAAAATAGCGATCAAATTCACATGAATATTGATGGAGTTCGCACTACATTTTTTTCATTTCCTTTTAAAATACAGTGCTTAAATAATATAAATGGTTTGCCATTTCCATCCTTATTGACGCTTGCTGCTATGAAAGCATTTGCTTTGGGAGGCAGGGCAAAGTGGAAGGATTATGTAGATTTATTTTTTATAATAAAATATCATCATTCAATAAAACCAATCATCAAAGAAGCCGGGGAATTATTTCCGGACAGATTTGTCAGTGGGCAGTTTCGTCGGCAGTTGCGTTATTTTAACGATATAGATTATGATGAAACGGTAGATTATTGTGTTGACCCTGTTCCGGAAGAAAGGATTAAACATTTCCTTACCGGTGTTAGCATCGATCCATTTTAGTTTTTATAGTACCCCGATCATCCGTGATCCGGAATTACCTCCACCCCAGTCAATCCGAGTGATCCGCCGGCTGGCGGAGCCAGAGGAATCTAAATTCGAAGAGCAAGGTCATCTGATGAAGATTCCTCACACTTCGGTTCGGAATGACAGACATTTTTTTCACCAACCCTACCTTTGCGAAAGTTTAGAACCTTCCGCAAAGTTTTTTCTTTACCACTAACCAAATCTTCTAGTTTTTTCCTCGCCTTGGAAGAATCCGGGATCCAGAGGAAGTATTATCCTAAAGGAAGAGGCGATTTTTCTGTATGACCCTTTGGAATCAAAATTTTTGTTCAAGAAAGAATCTTGGGGAGTTTAAAATCGTCCCGATGGAGAAATCGTCCTCCCCGGATTGTTCCGTAGCGAAAGCTTCTTTTGATACTTTTCTTACGTTAAGAAAAGTAGATAACCTTAAGGATTATATTGTACTTCTCCCATTCCAGATAAAATTTGCCTCACCCCAACCATAGCTTTGCGAAAGTTTGAACCTTCCGCAAAGGTTTTTATGTACCACTATCCAACTCTTTTAGTTTTTTCTCGCCTTGGAAGAATCCGGGATCCAGAGGAAGTATTATCCTAAAGGAAGAGGCGATTTTTCTGTATGACCCTTTGGGGTAATATTTTTTGTTCAAGAAAGAATTTCGGGGAGTTTAAAATCGTCCCGATGGAGAAATCGTCCTCCCCGGATTGTTCCGTTGCGAAAGCTTCTTTTGATACTTTTCTTACGTTAAGAAAAGTATATACCCCTAAGGATCTTATTGTACCTCACCCCACCCAGTCATTCCGAGCGATCCGCCGGCTGGCGGAGCCAGAGGAATCTAAATTCGAAGAGCAAGGTCCTTTGATGAAGAACCGCCGGCCCCCGGATCGAAATGATGAACATAGCGAACCATTTCCCAATAGTCAATGCCACCAGCCCACCCTAATGAACATATAGATTTCCTATCCCCAATTTCGAAAAATATATAGTATTATATCTTGTGAATGCGGTGAATAGAACTTATAATCACCGCGAATAATGCGGTGATTAAAATGTGGATACACGAACATCAAAAGTGGACGGATTTTATTTGGGATGCTGAAAGGCTAGGTTCCAAGCTTGCGAATATCCGACATGCTCAAGGGCGCCTTCTCGGAAGAATGGAAGGTTTAGGTTTTGACCTCAAGCAAGAGGCGAGCTTAAACACGCTTACAAATGATGTGGTGCGGTCATCGGCTATTGAGGGACAGAATCTCAACCCTGCAGAAGTACGGTCATCGATTGCCGGCCGATTGGGCATTAAAATTGTCGAATTTGTTCACGTCAGTCGCGATGTCGAAGGAATGGTTGAGATGATGCTCGATGCAACACAGCAATTTTCAAAATCACTAACAAAAGAGCGTTTGTATAATTGGCATACATCACTATTTCCAACAGGAGGTAGTGGGTTGCATCCAATTACAGTTGGAGACTGGCGCTCAATGGATACGGGTCCCATGCAGGTTGTCTCTGGCGCTATCGGGAATGAAAACATTCATTATGAAGCACCAAGTGCAGATCGCCTAGAGCAGGAAATGGCAGCATTTTTGGAATGGTTTGATAGTAAAAATGATGTTGATCCTGTATTGAAAGCCGGGATCGCCCATTTATGGTTTGTCTCTATCCACCCGTTTGAAGATGGAAATGGTCGTATTGCAAGAGCGATTGCGGATATGGCTCTAGCCCGTGCGGACGGCATATCTGAACGTTTTTACAGTCTTTCAACCCAAATGGAAACCGAGCGAAAAAACTATTACAGTCAGCTGGAAAAACAACAACGTAGCACACCGGAAATTACGGGGTGGCTGGAGTGGTTTCTGGATTGCTTGGGAAGGGCCATTGAAGGGTCCGAAAAGACGCTGAGAAATGTTCTTTTTAAAGCGCATCTCTGGGATAAGATCAACCAAAAGCCTGTTAACGAACGGCAACGATTGATTATTAACCGGATGCTCGAAGATAATTTTGAAGGTCATATGAATACTTCAAAATATGCCAAACTTGCGAAATGTTCTACGGACACAGCACTACGAGACATTCAGGTTTTGAAGGCTCGGGATATTTTAATACAGAACCTCGGTAGGGGCCGTAGTACGAGCTACCGCTTGCCCGCCCCCAAAGAAGATATCTAAATAGTGTTGGAGGGCCTGACTTTGATTACCAACCCACCATCCCAGTGTCATTCCTCTCCGCCAACCGGCGGCTCGGAATGACAGTTATTTTTTCCACCAACCCTACCTTTGCGAAAGTTCTTGTGGTGAGCTTGCCGAACCATACTTCCGCAAAGGTTTTTATGTACCACTAACCAAATCTTCTACTTTTTTCCTCACCTTGGAATAATCCGGGATCCAGAGGAAGGATTATCCTAAAGGAAGAGGCGATTTTTCTGTATAACCCTTTGGGGTAATATTTTTTGTTCAAGAAAGAATCTTGGGGAGTTAAAAATCGACCCGTTGGATAATTCTTTTTCCTCGGATTATTCCGTAGCGAAAGCTTCTTTTGATACTTTTCTTACGTTAAGAAAAGTATATACCCCTAAGGATTATATTGTACCTCGATCACTCCAGTCATTCCGAGTGAGTCCTATCGGGACGACGAGGAATCTAGATTCGAAGAGCAAGCTCACCTGATGAAGATTCCTCACACTTCGGTTCGGAATGACAGACGTTATTTTTTGACTCACCCTAACCCCTCTCTTAAAAGAGAGGGGCGAAAACCACCTTTCATTTGTTTAGGTACATTTCGGGGTGAGTAATAATAACCCCACTCCAGTCATTCCGAGCGATCCGCCGGCTGGCGGAGCCAGAGGAATCTAAATTGGAAAAGCAAGGTCCTTTGATGAAGAGCCACCATCCAACGAATCATTTCCCAAACAAACTATTCTATAACACATGAATACTTTCCGCCTGGTTACTTATATGTGACCCACATCACATTAATAATATTATTTAACGATTATAGGTTTTATAGGTCTTAATTTAAATCATTCAATAAAAGGGAAAATAATAAGACTAAACAATATCATTATGAAGTTGCCACACACCATCCCCCCCCCCAGAAAAAATATTCTGTTTTAATCTTGAATGTTTCGGTCTTTAATTATTCTCGAATAATGCAGGGAATTTCCGCATGAAACGATATAATCTCTTTTTTCGGCCTACTTATTTGGCAATGGATGTCTTTCTTTTATTGGGCACATTTTCGGTTGCGTATTGGTATGTTTTTTCATCGTTATTTCCATTGGATTATTCTTCCAATCTGGTCATTTTTGCAGTAATCGTATGGGTGATAATCGCTTTTGTATTTGATCTAAACGATCCCCGCCATGATGAATCTACAGATTACCGCCTTATCAAATTTCTAGGTGGCCAGTTGCTCTTTGCTCTTGCAGTTTCTTTATTTATTCTTTTTAGTAAACAGGATATTTCACTGATCTTTTTCGGCACATTTTTAATAGCTGAGTTCTTCATTTTAGGTCTTAACCGTGTGTTGTGGCTCGCGGTGTCCCGCAATATGCGATTGGCAGGGTATAATCAGCGAAATGTGTTTTTGTATGGTTCTGCTATTGAATATGATCTTCTAAAAAAGTGGACTCAAAGCAATAAAAGGTTTGGCTATCATTTAAATGGCTGGTTTCATCGGCAGGATAAAAATTTAGATATTGAAAACCTATCAAATGAATTTGAAACTATTTCCGGGAATGGGTCCGTCGATCATTTTGTATGTGATCCCACCCAACTTGATCGGGAAACACTGGAAACCGCTATAGATTGGGCAGAGGATAGAGGTGCACGTATTCACCTGATTGAACCGCGAACTGAAGATATCTCATTACGTCTGAGCCCTCGCGATCGGTTTGGCCCTTTTGCTGCCGTACGTCTTCGCCCGGAACCGCTAACGAACCCATATAGTCGCATAGTAAAACGAGTATTTGATGTATTGCTTTCGACAATCATTTTATCTTTATTTTACTGGTGGTTTTATGTTGTAGTCGGAATTTTGATCAAACTAACAAGTCGCGGTCCTGTTATTATTAAACAAAAACGCATTGGCATTGATGGTATCGAATTTTTTTGCCTCAAGTTTCGCACGATGTTTTCAGATAAATCTGCTGAAATAGGTTATAGCCATCTTACAGAAAAAGATGATTCTAGAATCACGTATATCGGAAGGTTACTCCGAAAGTCAAACCTCGATGAATTGCCCCAGTTTATTAATGTTTTTGTAGGAGAAATGAGCGTTGTGGGGCCCCGTCCCCATATGGTGAGTGAAGAAAGGAAAATTGTTGATAAAATTAAAAAATATAGAATACGAAGATTTGTAAAACCTGGTATCACTGGTTGGGCAGCTATTCATTCATTTCGAGGCGGTACAGAAAATATGGGATTAATGCAAAAGCGTGTTGATTATGACTTAGACTATATTGGCAACTGGACTTTATGGAAGGATATAAAAATTTCTGCCATCACATTCTGGCAAATGCTGACATTGAATACCGGAGCCATATAGTACTTTTTTCTTTCATCCATCATCCCAGTCATAATTTGACTAACCCCAACCCAGTCATTCCGAGCGAGTCCCATCGGGATGACGAGGAATCTAAATTCGAAGAGCAAGGTCATCTGATGAAGATTCCTCACACTTCGGTTCGGAATGACAGACATTTTTTTCACAAACCCTAGCTTTGCGAAAGTTTAGAATCTTCCGCAAAGGTTTTTATGTACCACTATCCAAATTTTCTAGTTTTTTTCTCGCCTTGGAAGAATCCGGGATCCAGAGGAAGTATTATCCTAAAGGAAGAGGCGATTTTTCTGTATGACCCTTTGGAGTCAAAATTTTTGTTAAACAAAGAATCCTGGGGAGTTAAAAATCGACCCGTTGGATAATTCTTTTTCCTCGGATTGTTCCGTAGCGAAAGCTTCTTTTGATACTTTTCTTACGTTAAGAAAAGTAGATACCCCTAAGGATTATATTGTACTTCTCCCACCCCAGTCATTCCGAGCGAGTCCCATAGAAACACCATCTCGGGTTTTCTTTGTGGATAAAAAATACCATTTTATCCCAAAATAAACCAAAAAAATAATTTTCTCGTCGGTGAAAATTTATTTTTTTACCAATTCCTTGTCGGGTGTGATATAAAACACAAATTAAAATAGTAACCTTGACACGTTTAAAAAGTGAGTTTATATTCATCCCCGCCTCAAAACCTCGGAGGGGCGAAGCACAGCAATTATGAAACAATGCTTAGACATAGAAATATTTTACTTTAACAACAAAGGAGCTGCACAATGAAACGTACTGCTATGAATACCCTTACTGTATTTTTAATCACCGTTCTTATGAGCACCATGGCTTGGGCCATTGATGGCGAAGAGCAGGAACATAAATTAAAAATGGAAGCCATGGGCTTACAGGTGCCCGAAGCGGCTCCCGCGCTGGAACAGGAAAAATCAATTACTATCCGCGCAACATCCAAGCCATACAGCGGATTTCAGGGCGTTGTGGTTACACCCAAAGCCAAACAATATCCCGAAGGCGCAGAAGGCATCGCGCTGGATCTACTGGACAACTGGGACACCATGCCGCTTGAAGACGCATCCAAAGCGCAGGAAAAACTCAGCTCCCTAATCCGGGAGATGTCCTATGAAGAATTAAAAAACATTTATGAAGGCTACCCCAACAATTCACTTATTGGAAATGCCATGCACCAGATATGGCAGACAACAATGAGATCCGGCGAAAACGGATTTCGCGTATCGCGGTCGAGCGCATCTGAAGTCGAACCAAACGACGATATGTCTTCTGCCAATGCAATGGCTACCGATACTGTCTCTGCTTATATCACCGCCTACGATGAAGACTGGTACTCAATTACTTTAACTACAAGCGGAGATTGGGCAATTGAAACACACGCCACCACAGCGGACGATAATATAGGCGACACTAAGCTTTATCTTTATGCCGACACCAGCAGCACGAATTATGTCGAGTACGATGATGACGGCGGCTCCAGCAGTTATTCTAAAATCACCCGTCGTTTTGAAGCTTCCGATGCCGGCACGTATTACGTTAAAGTAGTTGGCTATTCTTCATCCTATGCGGGTGCATATCTACTGACCGCTTCTTCGGCCAGCCTACCCGCTGCCTACGGATCAGTGGTTATCAATGAAATTCATTACAACCCCGCCACATCGCAGGGCAGTGACAACGATTATGAATTTCTAGAACTTTATAATATGTCAACCTCTGACGTTGATCTACATGGTATGACCGTGGGTCAAGTGGGCTCCACAACCAGCATTGCGAGCCTTGATAGTGTAACCATAAGCGCAGGAAGCTATGTGGTAGTTGCATACACGGGCGCCACTTACTCAAGCCTAACGGTACCGGTTGTTGATAATGCCGGTTATTTTGGGTTGAGAAACGATGGGAATGCCCTTGAATTAATAGACAGCACAGGCGCAGTCGTTGATAATGTGACCTATGATGATTATTACGATTGGCCAAGAGATCCAGACGGCGGCGGCCCTTCGTTAGAATTGATTGACGCATCCTCGGACAACAACCTTGCCTCCAGCTGGCGCGGCCACGGTATAAGCGGCGGAACACCCGGCGCAGCCAACAGCGCACAACCGGACATTTCCATGGGATCCAGTATTACATCCTATCAAACAGTGAGCTCTACCGCCACAGCAACCTTTCAGTTAAATAACAATGGTGATGCCGACCTAACGGTTTCCTCCATTACGGTGGACAGCACGTATGTGGCGGGATCAACAGTGTTAAGCGAAGATTTTGAAACTACCGCACCAACTGGTTGGACATTTGAAAACGAAAACACATCTGACGCCGGGTTTGTTCGGTCATCTACTTATGTGCATGGCGGCAACTATTCGTTCAAACACAATGATAATAACCTCTCATCCGCGGCTGATTCTTGGATGATATCTCCGGCCATTACCTGCGGACCCAGCGACGAGCTATCTCTCTGGTATTACCAGACGGGCTCTTTTTACTATGATTATAGTGGTGTTTGGATATCAACGGCCTCTAACGATCCATTGACAAACACAGGGGATTTTGCGGAACTTCAAGAACTTGCTCCTTTAAGCGGGTGGACTGAATATACTGTAAATTTATCCGCCTATAGCGGGCAAACGGTTTATATTGGTATTAAGTACACTGGAGATTATGCCCACGATTTATACATAGACGATTTTGCAATCGCCGCCGCCGGCGCCAACATTGTAACAACTTGGCTTTCGGGCGCCGTACCCTCTGCAGCTATTGCAGCAGGCGACTCCGGCGATGTCAGCCTCACATTTGATGCCTCATCTTTTACCACCGATACGACATTAACGGCGACCGTTAATGTTTTTAACAATGATCCGCAGGACTCCTCCGATACATTTACGGCCACGATGACCGTGAGAGCGGACACGGCTATTCTGGATATTACTTCCGGTGCTGGTGCTTGGGCATTTGGCGGAGCAGTTGTAGGAGACACCTCGAGCGGAACAGCCTCTATCACAATTCAAAATGATGGTGGCGCAAACCTGGTGGTGGATTCTCTGCGGCTTGTTGACGGGACGAACTGGTACACTGACCTTGCAGACAG
>Ga0233443_1003341_pt1 | contig 11311 bp, 8 predicted proteins | sample SI_123_September_2_FD_182784 | JGI IMG/M metagenome (GOLD analysis project Ga0233443, IMG submission 182784) | Seawater microbial communities from Saanich Inlet, British Columbia, Canada - SI_123_September2016_200_MG | ecosystem: Environmental > Aquatic > Marine > Inlet | place: Canada: British... | reverse complement strand
TCATTTGATCAACATCGAAGACTTCCAGGGCAGATTTATCGAGAGTTAAGTTGTCCAACATGGGTAAATAATATTGTTGTTGCTTGATTAGTTCAATTAAAAAAGTGGGTGTTCCTGTGCTGAACCAGTAATTTTCGTAATGATGATCGTTGGATATGAATAACAAAATATCAAATGGATTGTAGATGCTTTCACCTAAAAAATTGTAGCCGTTGTACCATTTTTTCAGTCTTTTCATGTTGACGTTTTGTAGATGGCTGTTAAAGGTATTTTCCAAATCTGCTTGCGTGTATCCGCAGATGGTGGCAAAAGTAGGCATCAACGAAATGTCTTCAAGGTTATTTAAACCACTAAAAACAGAGACTTTTGAAAATTTTGAGACACCGGTTAAAAAAACAAAATGTAAATAAGGATCGGCACCTTTGAGAACGCTATAAAAGTCTCGTAGTATATCTCGCATCAGACAGGCGGTTTTAGGGTCGGAAATGTTGTCTAACATCGGTTTATCGTATTCATCCACCAGTACAACAACATTCTGTTGGTATTTTTCACTGGTTTTAATGATGAGTTCGCGTAGGTCTTCTCTTATGTTGTTTGTTTTATCACAGGTTACATCCAGTTTTCGTTGGTTTTCTTTAAAAATTATTTTTAAGCGATCTTGAATGTCTTTTTCTGTTCTTAATAAACCGTCTGCAAAGCTAATTTCAATGACAGGGTATGTTTTTTGCCAATTCCAGCGTTTTTCAATATAAAGATCTTGAAATAAGTGTTTTTGGCCTTCAAATAAGGCTTTTAATGTTGATAAAAATAAAGATTTGCCAAAACGTCTGGGGCGAGATAGAAAATAGGCTTGGCCTTTTTCGACCAGTGTTAGGAGTATTTTGGTTTTATCGACATAGGCATAATTGCCAGTGCGGATTTTTTCAAATGTTTGGATACCAATGGGGAGTTTTTTCATGTTCTTGTTATCCGTAAGATAATAATTTTTTTCTAAAATGATGAGTATGATCCTTAAACTACATTCCCCAAACCCCAATTAAATAATTTTTATGCTGTTTATTCATTTGCCAAATTTTGTCATCCCATGATGTTGTTTTATCATTATTAAAAATAATGAGATAAGCTTCTTCTGTATTGAATTTATCAGCATATTCCGCTGTTTGCTCTAAACTTTTGTCAATGATGGTTTCAAGTTTTCCTCGTTGTATTTTGAGTTCAATGATAATTTTTTGAACATCTCCATAAAATCCTTTTTTATGATCAACTGGCCATTCTATGCAGAGATCAGTTCGCTTTCGCCCGAGGGCGTATTCTCTAAAAATTCGACCACCACCGTTGATAATTCGTTGTAAAAAGGCTTGCATTAATAATTGTGATCCGGCTTCTTTGTAATCAAAACGTTCAATCCAGCTTTCAGAGTTTTCACGGTAAAATTGTTGGAATGCCGTTAATAGTTTATTCATGTCTAAATGGTTTTCTGAGGTCAGATACCATGACTGTTCTTGTGTAATATTGGCTTGGGTAACGGCAGTGAGTTCTCGGGGGATAATTTCACGATAGATTCTGTTGCTGATTCTAATTTGTGGTTTTTGAATAATGAGTCCTAAATCTTCAATGTACTGTAAGTCATCATGTGAAGTTTTTAAGTCACTTTGTTCTCCAGAGAGAAGAGAGGCGATGACCTCATGAACTCGTGGTTCATTTAATTTATCGACCAGTTGATCAAGATGAGTTGCGCGGGATTGAATTAAGTTGTCTCTTGCAATGTAATATTGTTCCAGAGTAATGGGTTGGTCTCTATCTCTAGCGTCTTTATTTTCCCATGTCATTTCATAACCTAGGGCATTGATTAGCCAAGGCTGTCCTTGAGTATCTTGCCAAAGTTCGGTAATAATTTCTTCATCAAATAACTGTCCTGTTGTCTTGCTATGTTGTTGAAAAAGAAGCTGGATTTCTTTAGATGTAAAGTTGTTCAGTCGCATTGATTTGGATTTTATATTAAATGCAGAGCCACCCGTAATGATATCATCGGTTGAAACATGAATGCGGTAATCTTTGACATCTCGTAAGCCACAAAGAATAATGCTTTGCGGAAAATGGGTCGGGCGTTGTGTATAACCTGATCGAATTTGTCGAAGTAGCGAAACCAGTGTGTCACCAATTAAAGAGTCTACTTCATCAATTAACAAGACAATGGGTTTGTCATTGATTTCTGCCCAATATGCGAGCATTGCATTGAAACGCACGGTAGCACTTGTTTTGCCATCTAGACTATGTAACCAAGTAGTGAGTCGTTGGTCTTTTAAGTAGAGTTTTGCTGATTGAGCCAGTATGTTACAAACAGTCTGAATACCTGTTTCAATGTTATTTCGTGCCACTTGAGTAGGTTCAATATTAATATACAACGCATTGTATTGGTCTTGTTTATTCAGAGTTGCCATGATCTCTAATAAGACACTGGTTTTTCCTGTCTGGCGTGGTGCATGGATAATAAAATATTTTTGGCTGGCAATGAGCATTTGAACTTCATCCCAGTCAATTCGTTCAAGAGGAGGGATATAATAGTGAAGTTCTTTTTTTATAGGACCTGCGGTGTTAAAGAATTTATTCATGCTTTTTCCCAATCAAATTGAGTAATATTACGTTCATTGTGATTAAACTCAATACCAATCAGGTAAACAACTGGATGCTGACGGTATTTTTCAGCATAGCCATTATTTTTGATTTGTTGAATCGCAGTGTTTTCGGGAGAATTCTTATTAACTACTTTGAACTCAATAATGAAGACTTGTTTTTTGAGCATGACAGTTAAGTCTATTTGTCCATGGTTTGTGGTATCTTCGGCAATGGTGTCCAGCCCTAGTGCAGTAAAATAACAATAAAAAATGGAGGCATAATAACCTTCATAATTGGCCAATTGGTTTTTTCGATACCATTGATGAGGAATGCTGGAGAAAAATGCCTGAAATATATTTTTTAGCTCATCGAGGTGAATACCTTTCATCGCATGATACAATAATTGTTGGTTTTTTGCTTTGGCAATGGGGTTGTCAGTTAGGTAATTTAGAATATGATTGTTCAGACTGCTTTTGACTTCATGGTTGGGATATCTCAATTTATAAAAATTTTCATTGCCGATACGTTCAACACTATCAATGGTCAAATAACCTGTTTGAAATAACAACGTTTCTAATTGAATTTGTTCAATATCAAAGCTACTAAGCATTTCCTGGCTGGTTTCAACGTGGTCTATATCAAAGCTATTGTATTGTTTTTGTTGTATTAATTTTATTAAGAATGATGGACTGCCCGTTTCAAACCAGTAGTTACTGTATTCTCCAGAATTAAGATATAACAAGATATCATAAGGATTGTAAATTTTTTCTCCCAGGAAATTGTAACCATTATACCATTGCCTTAATTTTTTGAAATCAACATCCTTGATATAGTCTTTGAATATTTTTTTGATATCAGCTTCGGTGTAACCACAAATGGTTGCATAATGTTTGTTGAGGGTAATATCTGTCAGATTGTTTAATCCACTGAATAACGAAACTTTATTAAATTTACTGACACCCGTTAAAAAGATGAAGCGAGTATGTTCATCATTATCTTTAATGACAGAATAGATGTTTTTAAGACTTTCTCTGATTTCTGTTGCTAACTCTGGATGGGTAATGTTGTCTAGGATGGGTTTGTCGTACTCATCAACAAGAATAACTACTTTTTGTTGATACTTTTGATGAATTTCTCTAATGAGTTCAGCAAATCTTCCTTGAATAGATTTGTTGTGTAATGTGATCTTGTGTTGTTGTTGGATGTCGCGAAGAATATCTTCAAACATGATATCTAAATTTTCACGATCTTTGACAACACCACCACCAAAACTAATTTGTAGCACTGGATGTTGAATTGACCAGTCCCAGTTTTTTTCCAGATAGAGGTTTTTGAATAATGATTGTTGCCCTAAAAATGCAGATTTTATGGTGCTGATAAGTAATGATTTACCAAATCTTCGAGGTCGTGACAGAAAATAGTACTTACCTTCATTGACCAGTTTATGAATAAGCGGTGTTTTATCGACATAACAATGGTTGTCTTCAATAATTTCTGAAAAAGTTTGAATGCCGATGGGCAATTTTTTCATGTGCATTCCTAAAGTTAATCGTAATGTATTGGTTTATCCTGGAATACTCACCAAAATATCTTTAAACTTTTTTTCAAATTCATTTTTTAGGGTTTGTTTGGCTTTTGAGCTACCATGAATTAATCGAATTTCTTTGGGTTTTTTTCTCATTCTGGCTATAAAATTGATTAAATTACGTTGGTCAGCATGAGCAGAATAACCTGATAAATTCTCAATATTGGCTTTAATCCAAATTTTTTGATCATCAATGATAACATAGCCATTTCGTGGTCCATATTGTTGGATTTTTTGGCCGAGTGTACCTTCTGCCTGATAACCCACAAATAATATATCTGCATCCGCTTGAGTTAGCTGTGACTTTAGATAATTGACAATTCTACCACCTTGACACATACCACTGGCGGCAATAATAATGGTTGGATGATCAGATGCTTTTAAGTTTTTGACGGTTTGTAAATGACTGGCATGAGAATTAATGGTGGTCATTTGTTCAAATGCCAATGGGTTTCGTCGGTATTTTACTAATTTAAAGGCTTCTTTGTCCCACCAAGGCATGAGTTTTTGATAGGTCTCGGTAAAACGATTGGCCAAAGGTGAGTCGATGATAATTTCCAGGTCTTGCCATTGATTATTGCGGGTTAATGATTGTTTTTTGTATTGATGAATGATCCCTTCTAATTCGTAGAGTATGGCTTGAGTTCGACCGATGCTAAATGCTGGGATTAAAATAACACCCTTGTTACTAAAGCATCTTTCAAGGCATTGTTTTAATCGCTGTTTTCGATCGCGTCTGTTTTCATGTAAACGGTCACCATAGGTGCTTTCTAATATGACAATGTCTGCTGAGTAGGGAGATTTAGGCGATTTTAATAGAGGGGAGTAAGGCGCACCCAAATCACCTGAAAAAATAATTTTGTTTTGTGTTTTATTTTGAGTTATCAAGCATTCAATATAGGCAGAGCCTAAAATATGACCCGCAGGTTTAAGTTTTATTTTTAGCTGATGTTGTTTTAATGGAATTTTATGCCAGATTCCATAATGAAGTGGTTGTAACATTTGTTTGATTTTTTTCAGAAATCGATCAATGAGTTTTTTATCACGAGAAAAACCAATTTTTACGGTATCTTCTAATACCAATGGCAACAGAATGGCTGTTGGTACTGAGCAATAAATTTTACCCGTAAAACCTGCCGCCAGTAAATAAGGAATACGCCCAACATGATCAATATGGCAATGTGTTATTAATAACGCTTTAATTGCTTGAATATCAAAATCAATGGATAGTTTTTCAGATGATGCTTTATTTGATGATTGTTCATTGCCTTGAAATAGTCCGCAGTCAACCAATATTGATTGTGTTGAATCTATTTGCAATTCATGACAAGAGCCTGTTACGCCATTAATTGCCCCGTGATGGATGATGTTCACTTGATTAATTCATCCAATGTGGGTAAACCAAAATTAATCAATTTGATCTGTTGTGACGAACCATCAAACTCATCCCATAATTGCTGATAACTTTGATCATAAACAGGATGTTTCAACTCGGGTGCAATATCTGCTAACGGCGCCAACACAAAAGCATATTTAATAATTTCATCCCGAGGAATTTGTAATGCTTTGGTTTGAATGATGAGGTTGTCATACAGCAGTAAATCTAAATCCAGTGTTCTGGATGAAAATTTGGCTTGGGTTCGGTCTCGTTGATGCTGGTTTTCAATTTTGGTTAAACATTGATGGGTCTCATCAGCGCTGAGTAGGGTTTTAGTGCTGACCACCAAGTTATAAAAGGGTTGCCCATCAAATCCAACGGCGGTTGTTTCGTAAACGGGAGAAATAACCAGTGTTTTAAAGATTGTTTTAAGTGCTTCAATGGATGAGCGAATATTGGTGCTACGGTTGATATTGCTACCAATGCTAATATAAATATCATGCATTTTGTGATTTCCTGCGCTCAATGATGATGCCTACATCATTAGCTCCTGAGATAGCACCAGTTTTGTTGAGCGTCAGTTTTAGCCAATCGACATCAAATTCATCTAAAATCATTTCTGCAATTTTTTCTGTCAGTGTCTCTACCAATTGGAATTGACTGTGTTCGACAAAGTTAATGATTCTTTTGGCAATTGATTTATAATTTGTTGTCTGTTCAATATCATCCGTTGTGGCAGCTTGTCTAATGTCTGTTGAAATCTCAAGGTCAATGATGATGGGTTGTTTGGTGGTTCTTTCCCAATCATAAATACCTATGATCGTATCAATTCTTAAACCCTTTAGAAATATAATATCCATTTTGTTAATTGCCATAAGTCATAAAATCATAGATTGTAATGCAAATAAGCCGAATCCTAAAGTAAGGAAAGCGTTATTTTACCGTATTGCTGAAAAATTTTATAAACTTGAAAACAACATCATAGTCAAAATCATGCTTTGAGTGTATCATTTATACATAAGTGATAATAACTTGTAGTAATCATGCAACATTAATGTTTGGTGATTCAATTAATTTTTATTGATGATAATTTTCTAAGAATATAGCTACTTTTTTAAAAATGATGTGTAATTTTTTCCAGACAAAAAATATTTGTTGGTTAGTTGTTGTGAGTAGTCTCTTATTTTCTCACTGTGCCTGGTCTAAAGAAGACTTTGTTATTCAGCGAATAGAAACCAGCTTGGTTGAGAATATCTATATCTTAGATGGTTCGATACAATATCAGTTCAGTAAAACAGCATTAGAGGCATTGCAAAATGGTGTGGCTTTAACGCTTGAAGTGGTGATTGAGGTTTTGCAACAACGAGATTTGTTGTGGGATAAGAAAGTTTATGATATTTCCTACAAAAGCTCAATTCATTACAATGCATTATCTGATTTGTATCAAGTTATATCCTTTAAAGACTCAACTAAACATAATTTTTCTACGTTGAATGCCGCATTGAGATTTATGGGGGCATTAAAAAAACTGCAAATGTTCAATCGCAATGTGTTAACGCCTGATGTTGTGTATATGGTGCGTATGAAGACATTGTTAGATATAGAAGCATTACCAATTCCTTTACGTCCTTTAGCCTATTTTTCTTCGTCATGGCAATTATACAGTGAGTGGTTTTCGTGGCGCCTGGGAAGATAATCTATTTTTCGACAAGAATTTTGCCATTAATGATTTTATTTATCATTTTAATTGGTACGTTGGATTTAATGAGTTCAGCGATTCAAAATACTGATAATGCAAATTCGGGTCAATATTCTAGCTTATTATTCATCAATGGTATCGGCTTATTTATTCTGATTTCTTTGATCGCTGCTAATTTTTTTAAAATGGCGCAACAATGCCGTTATCGAGTGCCTGGTGCAAAATTAACACTTAGGATGGGGTTGGTATTTGTTGTTGTTGCTTTGGTGCCAGTGTCGGTGGTTTATTATTATTCGTTGCAATTTTTAAATAGGGGTATTGATAGCTGGTTTGATGTGAGAATTGAAGAAGGGTTGCAGAATGCTCTGGATTTAAGTCGAGCCTCTCTAGATCTAAATATTGCAGAACATAAGCGACAAACAGAGGAAGTTATTGAGAGTGTTGTGCAGCTGCCTGAAAATATGTTGGCTATCAATTTAGGTGAATGGCGAGCAAAATATAATGCCTCTGAAATGACGCTGTTTACCAATACTGGAAAAGCAGTGGCATCCAGTAATGTCAATCAAGGTCAGATATTACCCACTCGGTTAAGTGAAGAAACGCTCTTTCACTTAGGCTTGGGCAATGACTATTTTAAGTTGGAGACCATTAGGGAAGAGGGGATGCATATTCGAATTATTGTGCATGACCCCAGTGGTGGTTCAGCGATGCTACAGGCAATTTTTCCAGTACCAAAAAGAATTGAAACACTGGCAGATTCTGTGAAAACTGTTTTTACTAAGCATCGAGAAAGGGTTTTTTTACACAATGCATTGAAAGATACCTTTACGGTCACTTTATCATTGGTCTTATTGTTTAGCATTCTATTTGCCGTTTGGGCAGCTTTTTATTCTGCTAAAAGAATGGTGGCTCCTATTTTAGATTTAGTCGAAGGCACTCGTGCTGTCTCTGCTGGAATTTACGATAAACAGCTTGTTTCAACAAGAAACGATGATCTGGGGGGACTGGTTCAAGCATTTAACGATATGACAAAAAGGTTGGCTCAGGCGAGAAATGAGTCGCAAAGAGCTCAGCAAAAAGTAGAAAGTCAGCGAGCTTATTTGCAGGTTGTGTTAAGTAATTTATCTTCAGGTGTTATCACCTTTGATTTGGATTTAAGGTTCAGAACTTCCAATGATGCTGCCAGTGAAATATTGGGGATTGATTTGAAATTATTCAGGCGTTCATCGATACAAAAAATTGTTCAAGTTTATCCAAGTTATAGCAATTTATTCTGGCCGTTACAGGAACATATGATTACCAGTGAGAAAGAATGGAGTGAACAGTTAGAAATATTTGGCGCAGGCAAAAGACAGGTGTTAATTTGTCGAAGCACTGCGTTACCCGATGGTGCGGGTATTCAGTCTGGCTATGTTGTGGTGTTTGATGATATTACCAATTTAATTCAGGCACAAAGAAATTCTGCCTGGGGTGAAGTTGCCAGGCGATTAGCGCATGAGATAAAAAATCCATTAACCCCGATACAATTATCCGCTGAGCGACTCAGAAGAAAGTTGTTGGTAAAAATAGAAGGTAAAGATGCAACCATCTTAGAGAAATCGACCAATACCATTATTCAACAAGTCGAAGCAATGAAAGAAATGGTGAATGCATTTTCTGAATATGCCAAAACACCACAAATGAATATTGTGCCATTGGATGTTAATCAATTATTGGAAGATGTGGTTGAATTATACCAGCATAAAAAGGATGTTGTGATTGAGTTAAAAGCCAATCGACAAGAGTTAACCATTAAAGCTGATACCGTGAGATTAAGGCAGGTTTTTCATAATCTGATTAAAAATGCTTTGGAAGCACTGGATGGTGTGGAAAATGCAAAAATTGAGATTGTCTCTAATTGTACAGAGTCAAATAGTTGCCAGTTTGTAGAAATAGATTTTATTGATAACGGTCCTGGCATTGCCGATAATTTAATTAATCAACTCTTTGAACCTTACATGACCACTAAAACAAAAGGTACGGGATTGGGTTTGGCTATTGTTAAGAAAATAATTGAAGAGCATGGTGGTGTGATATCGGCTTCAAATAGTGATGGCGGTGGGGCGTTTATTGCTATAAGATTGCCTGTTAATAGTAGTTAGGTAACTATTTTTTGTCAAAAATGTTCATTTATATTCATAAATTGTATTTTTTCGACAATTTTATGTCTTGATTTGATGAAAATCTGAGTTTTCAGACACCCCCTAATGTTTGTTTTATTACCCTGAATGCGTAAACCTGGTGTAATTAGAGGAATTTTATGAGTAGCCCATACATATTGGTTGTTGATGATGAACCCGATATCCGTAATTTAGTTAAAGAAATTTTAGAAGATGAAGACTATGAATTAGGCACGGCTGAAAATGGGTTAACAGCACGTCAAGCTTTGCGTGAAAGACGACCAGACCTTATACTATTAGATGTATGGATGCCTGATATTGATGGCATCACATTATTGAAAGAATGGTCTGAAAGTGGGACTTTGCCTTGTCCAATTATTGTGATGTCAGGTCATGGAACGGTAGAAACTGCGGTAGAAGCCACTCGATTAGGTGCTTACGATTTTATCGAAAAACCATTGTCACTGGCAAAGTTATTATTGACCGTTGAACGAGGTCTTGAAGCACAAAAATTATACCAGGAAAATGTGGGCTTAAAAAAACAAGTTCAGCCAATTATAGAACCTGTTGGAAAAAGTTCAGTATTGCAACGTTTGAGAGAACAAATCAAAAGAATCGCGCAGCATGATACTTGGGTTTTATTACATGGTGAGGCAGGTAGTGGTAAGGAAACTTTTGCACGTTATTTGCATTCAAACAGTTCCAGAAAAGATGGGCCATTTATTGATGTAGGAACAGCCTCCATTGCCAAAGAAAACTCAGCTGTTGAGCTTTTCGGTAGTGAAGAGGGTGATAAAGTCCATTATGGTCGTTTAGAGCAAGCCAATGGTGGAACTTTGTATCTGGATGAAGTGGGTGACATGGATATGGGGACTCAAGGCAGATTATTGAGTGCTTTAGAAACTCGTTCATTTTTAAGGGTGGGTGGTTCTGAGTCAGTGCAGGTTGACGTAAGAATTATAGCGGCAACACGACATAATTTAAAAGATCGCGTCAAAGACGGACTATTCCGAGAAGATTTATTTTACCATTTAAATGTGGTGCCATTAGATATTCCTCCCTTGAATGAACACAAAGAAGATATTTCAGACTTACTTAACTTTTATGTCGATTTTTTTGTCAATCAAGAAAAATTACCGTTTAGGCATTTTTCTTTTGGTGCACAGAATTATTTAAGAAATCATGGTTGGCCAGGAAATATTCGTGAATTAAAAAATCTGGTACAAAGATTATTAATTTTGGGAGCTGGTGGTGAGATAGAGCTGGAAGAATGTGAAAATGCATTGGGTGGTATAGCTGCTCCTCAGCAACAATCGATGGTGAGTAATGTTCCAATATCTTTCGATATTCCATTGAGAGAAGCTCGTGAGCAATTCGAGAAGCTTTATTTAGAAAAAAGATTGGAAGAGTGTAAAGGCAGTGTTGGTAAATTATCTAAATTGGCAGGAATGGAAAGAACACATTTATATCGTAAATTAAGAGCGCTGGGTATTGAATTTAAGGACCGACGCTAAAAATAGAATTATTTGTTCATAATTGATAAGGAATTCTTATTGAAGGATCGTGCTTACTGAAATCTTTTGTATTTCGTGTAATCAATAATCGATTGGTAGAGATTGCACTTGCATATATGATAGCATCTGGAAGTTTTATTTTTTGTGATTTTCTTATATTGACGACCATCTTTACTGATGGTTCTATCAATCTCTATTATTTCAATAATTAATGGTTAACCAGTTTTCAATTGTAGTTTGATCATATTCATCAGTTCCTACCATAAGTAGGTGACCATAATTATATTAACATTTTCACTCAATATTTTCCGCCCTTTGGCACTACTACTCTGACCGAATAGACCTCTATGCAATCAGAGC
>Ga0233443_1003334_pt1 | contig 11333 bp, 8 predicted proteins | sample SI_123_September_2_FD_182784 | JGI IMG/M metagenome (GOLD analysis project Ga0233443, IMG submission 182784) | Seawater microbial communities from Saanich Inlet, British Columbia, Canada - SI_123_September2016_200_MG | ecosystem: Environmental > Aquatic > Marine > Inlet | place: Canada: British... | reverse complement strand
TGTCAGAAATTTCGTGGTTAGGGACGATTAAAAAATAGCCTTTACAATTTGCGAAGAAATTTGTTCACAGACAAGGCATGAAAACAGGTGCATAGTCTAATTTGCAACTGTTTGAGTAACGAAGCCTGTGGGCAAAAGGTCGAGTAAGAGGAAGTGAAATAAAAATAAATGTAAAGGTTAATTTTGAATCGTCCCTTAGCGTTTGTTTATGTCCATTCGTGGTTTTAAACTTATTTTTCCAATACTTAAATAAGTCAACTTCCGAAATAGATATTCTAACAATCCCATTGAAAAAAAGTGCGACCAAATAACCGAAAAAACAAATAAGGCAATGATCACAATCAATGCAATTAAGCTTGCATTAGCAGGACCAATTTCTCCATATAAACCCAGGCCATAGCCATAAAAAATACCGCTAAAAATCAACGAACTCAGTAAATAAATTGTCAAACTCATTTTGCCGACAGCAGTCAATGGAAATAATCGGTTTTGCACTGCTTTTTTGTTAAGAAGAAGCATCAATACCACAACAAATGCTGATGATAACAATAAATTATCAATATTATAAGTGGCTTGTTGAAAAACTGGATTTGAATAACTTTGCAATACGCCATAGCCAATCAAAATCAATAAAAGTACACGGCATAGTCTGTTTTTTTCATTAAAAACAGCCATTTTATGACAAGTTAAACCCAGTACCATCAGCGTTAGCAACTGCCAATGAAAATTACAATACACCATAAAATAATGAAAATTTGTTGAATATTGCTGATACCCCCAAAAGTTATAGATGTAAAAGTCATAAATTCGCTGTTTGCTGATCAGCTCAAACCCAAGTTTACCCATGTAGAGCTGATAATCAGTTGGATTAATCCCTGCTTGCTTTGTCATAACAACAATAAATGAAAAAATAATCAGTATCACAAACAACAGTCCTGTGACCCACCATAAATACTGTTTGGGTATATAACAAAATAATGGCAACAGCAATCCAATCAGGGCATAATCAATTAGAATGTCACCCCACCAAATTAAACTGACCTGTAAGATGCCAAATAGAGACAATGCCAGCATTCGCTGATACCAAAAACGAATAGATTTTTGGTTTTGTAGTAAATGGCTGATAAAAATAGAAGCACTGAATCCGAATAGAAAAGCAAACACGGGATACGTTTTTTTGGCAAACAGAGCAAACAAATTATCAGCAACAAATGCATCCCAGTTTGATTGGATAAAAGCAAATCCTTGAGTATGCATCCAGGGAGGGGAATTCATGGTGTTGGCATTAACTAAAATGATGCCGATTAAAGATAAACCACGTAATATATCAATCCGATGGTCTCTGATTTTTGTAATCGATTCCATTTTGTTCAACCAATAAACAATTAAACCTAGAAATGCAGTTCTTCATTGTTATGAAACAAATTGAGTACAGGTTAAATTTGAGCGAAACTTGCCAAAGTTATATTTATGCAAGTCTTGACTAAAACACATTAGCCGCAATCAACATTTCTAATTGTTCTGGCTCATCAATAACCCATTTGTCTTCTTCTTTTTTACATGGATAGACAAACAATGCAGCAGACTGGGCGGTTTCTATTTGCAGTCCGACACCTTTTTCACTTTCTGATTCTAATAATGTGACAATGACGGTGGCAAAAATATTTTCATTTTTCACCAAAATTCTTAATTCATCAGCCGTGTGATCAATTAGGTTTTGCCATTCATCTTTTGAATATTTTTCTTGATGACACTTCATTATAATGTCATTTTTATCGCTGTAAGCATGAGCACCAAAAGGAATAATGCTTTGGTATTCATCTAACATTTTTTGTGCTGTTTCAATACAAAATACGGTTAGTTTCTCAAGTTTTTTTTGATCATCCATTGATGATTTCCTTCTATTTTAAGAATCGGAAAATAAAGTTTTTAATAATGGATATTTTAACCATGAAGCACATGAAGATATTGAAGTTTTTTCTTCATTGTCTTCATGTACTTCATGGTTAAAAAAATTAGGTGAATCTCCACGTATTTGATAATTTATATACGAGGAATGAGCATCATGTTCAGTTAAACTTCATTCACAAAAATCACGCTACGGGGTTAAATTCATTAGCACCAAGATTAGACATATCTTCATAAGTTTTCCAGCGAAGATCAACCAATTCCTGTGCCACATTCATTAAATGCTCTGCTTCTTTCGGATGTGTTTTAGTTAATGATTTATAACGCATTTCATTGTAAGCAAATTCTCTTAAACCAATTTTAGGACGAAGAGAATCTAAAATAAAAGGATTCTTTCCTGCTTGACGTAATTCGGGGTTATAACGCATCAATGGCCAGTAGCCACTGGCAACAGCCAAGTTTTGTTGTTGAAGACCGTAGCGAATATCATAACCATGAGCAATACATGGGCTATAAGCCAAAATAATAGAAGGGCCTTTATAGGCTTCTGCTTCCCGCATAGCCAATAATGTTTGTTGAGGATTAGCACCTATTGCTATTTTTGCAACATAGACATTGCCGTAAGAAATGGCTTGAAGTGCCAAATCTTTCTTACCAACACTTTTTCCTGCGGTGGCAAAACGTGCTGTTGCAGCCGTTGGAGTGGCTTTAGACATTTGTCCGCCAGTATTCGAATAAACTTCCGTGTCCATAACCAAAACATTGATGTTTCTACCTGTCGATAGTGCATGATCAAGTCCAGCAGAACCAATATCATAAGCCCAACCATCGCCTCCTAATAACCAAATACTTCGCCTGACCAGGTGATCTATTACTGATAATAGATTTTTTGTTTTGGCTTTATTACAGGATTTTAGTTTTTCTTTCAGTATGACCAGTCTTTTTCGTTGAGCATTGGTTTCTGATGCTAGGTTTTGTTTGGAATTAATGATGTCATCAACCAATTCATCACCTAATTGTGGTCGCATTTCTTCCAGTAATTCAATGGCTAGTTTGATATGTTTGTCGGCAGTAATACGCATTCCCAAACCAAATTCAGCATTGTCTTCAAACAATGAATTTGACCAGGCAGGTCCGCGATTATCGGCATTTTTTGTCCATGGAGTGGTGGGTAAATTTCCACCGTAAATTGATGAGCAACCCGTGGCATTTGCAACGATCAGTCGTGGGCCAAAGAGTTGTGATAATATTTTAATGTAGGCGGTTTCACCACAACCTGCACAAGCGCCAGAAAATTCAAACAAAGGTTCTAAAAATTGAACACCTCGGACGGATGAAAAATCAACTTTGTGACGCTCATTCATCGGTAATGTTTCAAAGAATTTTATGTTGTCTTTTTCAGCATCAAAAACAGGGGCTTTGTTGGCTAAATTAATGGCTCTAAAATCAGGGTTTTCTGTATCCTGGACGGGACAAGCCTCATAACATAAGCCACAGCCAGTACAATCTTCTATGTAGACTTGTAAAGTATATCGTGTTTCAGGAAATCCACGGGCACTGATGACGGCAGATTTATAATCATCGGGTGCATCAGTTAACAAGCTTTCATGAAAAAATTTGGAACGTATGACTGAGTGGGGGCAAACAAAACTGCAATTACCACATTGAATACACAATTCTGGTTCCCATATTGAAATGATGTCTGAAACATTTCTTTTTTCCCACTGAGTTGTGCCACTGGGATAAGTTCCATCAACGGGTATAGCACTGACAGGCAAATCATCTCCGTGACCTTTTAACATGGGGGCAGTGACTGTCTGTACAAATACTGGTGCTTGAGGAGGAACCATGGAAACCATGTCATGATCGCTGTCTACCACCTTAGAAACAGTCACTTGAAACAAGTGATCTAAAGCAGCATCAACTGCTTTAAAGTTCATATCGACAATTTTTTTGCCTTTTTTAGAATAGGTTTTTTCAATGGCATTTTTTATTTGGGTAATGGCTTCATCTTTTGGTAATACGCCAGACAAAGCAAAAAAACAAGTTTGCATGATGGTATTAATACGCCGTCCCATACCCGCATTTTTGGCGACTGAAGTCGCATCAATGACGTAAAACTGTAGTTTTTTATCAATAATTATTTGTTGTACTGAACGAGGTAGCTGTGCCCAGATTTCATTATGATTAAAAGGACTATTCAAGAGAAAAATTGCTTTCTCTTCTGCTTGATTTAATAATTCAACTTTATTGATGAAGTTAAATGCGTGGCAAGCAATAAAACTGGCTGACTGAATCAGGTAGGGGGCTTTGATGGGGGCAGGGCCAAAGCGCAAATGAGATGTTGTTTGTGAACCCGCTTTTCTGGAATCATAAACAAAATAACCTTGGGCATATAAATCTGTATTTTCACCGATGATTTTAATGCTGTTTTTATTGGCACCGACTGTACCGTCTGAGCCTAAACCAAAAAATAAAGCTCGGGTGACTTGAGCAGATTCAATATTGAAGTTTTTATCATATTCCAAGCTGGTGTGTGTAACGTCATCATTAATACCAATGGTGAAATGGTTTTTAGGTTTATCTTTGTTTAATTCGGCATAAATTGCCTGTACCATCGCAGGAGTGAATTCTTTAGATGATAAACCATAACGCCCACCAATAATTTTGGGGAAGACTATTAATTGATCCTGGCTTTCAACTAAAGCGGTCAATACATCCTGATACAATGGTTCACCACCAGCACCAATTTCTTTGGTACGATCTAATACTGCAATGGATTCAGTGGATGCAGGTAACACTTTGATCATGTGCTTAATTGAAAATGGGCGGTATAGATGGACTTGGATAAATCCTACTTTTTCATTATTTTGATTGAGTATTTTAATGGTTTCTTCAATGGTTTCACCTGCTGATCCCATGACAATCAGCACTCTGGTTGCATCTGGGGCGCCAAAATATTCAAATAAGTGATATTGTCGTCCAGTCAGTTCTGCAAATTTATCCATGGTTTGCTGAATAATTCTGGGCAATTGATCATAATAAGAATTAGAGCTTTCTCTGCCTTGAAAATATACGTCTGGGTTTTGAGCTGTTCCTCTGATAAATGGATTATCGGGATTAAGCGCACGTTGACGATGCTGATAAACCAGTTCATCATCAATCATTGAGCGTATGTCATCTTCACTCAATAAAGATAATTTATTGACTTCGTGAGAAGTTCTAAAACCATCAAAAAAATGCATGAACGGTATGCGACTTTGCAGAGTTGCCGCATGACTGATTAAGGCAATATCATGAGCTTGCTGTACCGATGCGGATGAAATCATTGCAAAGCCCGTGGTTCTTGCCGCCATGACATCTGCATGGTCACCAAAAATAGACAGTGCTTGAGCAGCCAGGGATCGAGCGGCAACATGAAAAACTGTTGAGGTTAATTCTCCTGCAATTTTATACATATTGGGTAACATCAACATCAAACCTTGTGAAGAGGTAAACGTAGTGGTTAATGCTCCCGTTTGTAATGCGCCATGAGCCGCGCCTGCTGCGCCACCTTCACTTTGCATTTCAATGACATCAGGAACATTGCCCCAAATATTATGGACATCTTTTGCTGACCACTCATCGGTATGTTCCGCCATTGGTGAGGAAGGTGTAATGGGGTAAATTGAACAGACTTCACTGACTCGGTAGGCAACATAAGCAACAGCTTCATTGCCGTCAATGGTAGCGATATGTGGTTTACTCATGAGGCGTTCTCCTCTGGTTCTGTGATCATTTCAATGGCATGGCAAGGGCATTGTTCATAACAGGCTTCACAACCTGTGCAGGTGTCATAGTCATATTTATATCGTTTACCTTTGCCTAGTTTGATGACAGAGCCTTCAGGACATGCTCCATAACAACCGTCACATTCAAAGCAATTGCCACAGGATAAACATCGTTTGGCTTCAAAGCTGGCTTCTTTGTGAGTTAAACCTTGCATAATTTCATCAAAGCCTTCGCTGCGTTCAGCCAATGGTAGTTCCGCTTGTTTGGTTTTAGGGGCAAATGTTTTGTACCAAACACTTAAATTTTCATAGCCAATCAGTCGGTGTTTTTCTTCGGGAATATAGGGGATGTTGCGTAAGTAGCCATTAATAAATCGAGCCGCTTTTTTGCCATGTCCAACGGCAATGGTGACCGTTCGTTCACTGGGAACCATGTCGCCACCTGCAAAAATGCCTTGATGTCCAGTCATCATATCTTGGCCGACAATGACGGTACCATCATATTTAAACTCAATTCCATCAATTTCCTTCAAAAAATGAGTGTCGGTATCCTGACCCAATGCTAAGATCAGTGAGTCAGCTTCTAATGTTTCTATTTCGCCCGTGGGCTTTGGACGACCAGTGGCTTCATCAATAGCCATGACTTCAACTTTAAAAGTGGTTTGATCAATTTCTTTAATGGTTCTCAGCCAGTTGATTTTCACGCCTTCTTCGATGGCTTCATCGGCCTCGGCATCATGAGCTGGCATGTGTTCTCTGTCACGTCGATAAATAATTAATGCTTCATCCACACCTAATCGTTTGGCGGTACGGGCGGCATCCATTGCGGTATTACCGCCACCATAAATGGCTACTCGTTTGCCTAATTTGGGTGCGTCACCTGTTTTTACACTCTTTAAAAAACTAACGGCATCAAATATTTTTCCAGCTTCACGAGTTGGAATTTCTATTTTTTTACTGATATGGGCGCCAATGGCAATAAAAACAGCATCAAATCCGCCGTCTTCTTTTTCTTTTAAGATGTTTTCAACCTTGTGATTGAGAACAATTTTGACTCCCATGTCTTCAATTCGTTTGATTTCTGCTTCCAATTCATCTCTTGGCATTCGGTAAGCAGGTATGCCAAAATAAATCATGCCACCAGCAATCGGGCCTGCTTCATGTATTTCGACTTGATGGCCTAAACGGGTCAAATGATAAGCGGCGGAAAGGCCACTCGGACCTGCTCCGACAATCAGAACTTTACTGCCATTTGGTGGTGCATTGTATTCTGGTTTCCAGTTGTGGAGTAATGCTTGATCACCTAAAAATCGTTCAACCGCATGGATGCTGACAGTGCTATCGACATGAGAACGATTGCAAGAGTCTTCGCAAGGATGGTAACAAACACGACCATGAATGGAGGGCATTGGGTTATTTTCAATTAATGACTGCCAGGCTTCTTCATATTGTTCATTCTGTGCCAGATCCAGCCATTTTTGAATGTCTTCACCCGCAGGACAGGCGTGATTACATGGTGGTAAAAAATCAACATAATTTGGACGTTTTGTTCTTAATGCTCCTGTACCTTTACTTTTTTTCAAGTCAGGTGGGGCCGTCATGTCTTTTTTTGTCATCATTATGCCTTTTTGTAATTACTTAAAAAATCCAATGAAATAGATAAGGGGTGAGCACGAAATAACTGCCCATTCTTGGTTTCATATTTATTTTGGATTCAAATGATCTGATTGAATAAAAGTGTAGGAATAGTTGTTCTATTCTGAGCTTTTATGATTGAAGATCATTTGAAGGCGAAGTGAAGATGGAATTAAGAATGGGAAGTTATTTCGTACTCACCCCTAATTACAATACAATATTTGTTGCTTTGATGAAACCATTCCTGTATTTAAAAATATAAAAATAGTGCGTTAATCTACTTGAATTTATACAAGATGAGTCTCATATTATTAATCAGATTACACAATTAAATTTGGGGGATACAAAAATGAGAATGGATAAATTGACCAGTAAGTTTCAGATGGCTCTGGCAGATGCTCAAAGTCTTGCCGTGGGTCGAGATCATCAATTTATTGAACCTGAACACATTATAAAAGCCTTAATTGATCAAGATGGAGGATCATCACGCAATTTATTGTTAAAAAGTGGTGTCAATGTCAATCAACTCGATTCGCATTTGAGTAAATCAATGGATCGCATGGCTCAGGTTGAAGGCAATGATGGCGACGTTCATTTTTCCAATGACTCATCTCGATTATTAAATGTCACTGACAAACAAGCTCAACAACGTAAAGACCAGTTTATTTCGAGTGAACTCTTCATTTTAGCGGCAACCATTGATAGTGGACGTATTGGGCAGATATTAAAGCAATCAGGTGCTCATCAGCCCTTAATTGACAAAGCCATTGAGGATTTGCGAGGTGGTCAGAAAGTTGACAATGAAAATGCAGAAGATCAACGCCAGGCACTGGAAAGATACACCGTTGATTTAACCGCCAAGGCAGAACAAGGCAAATTGGATCCTGTTATTGGTCGAGATGATGAAATTAGGAGAACAATCCAAGTTTTGCAACGTCGTACTAAAAATAATCCAGTATTGATCGGTGAGCCAGGTGTTGGTAAAACAGCCATTTTAGAGGGGTTGGCGCAACGCATCGTCAATGCTGAAGTGCCAGACGGTATGAAAGATAAGCGAATTCTTTCTATGGATATGGGAAGTTTGGTTGCAGGGGCCAAATTTAGAGGTGAATTTGAAGAGCGTTTAAAAGCCGTTTTAAATGATTTGGCAAAACAAGAAGGACGAATTATTTTATTCATCGATGAGCTTCATACTATGGTCGGAGCAGGTAATGCCGAAGGCTCGATGGATGCTGGAAACATGCTGAAACCTGCATTGGCTCGGGGTGAGTTACATTGTGTGGGAGCGACCACATTGGATGAATATCGTCAATATATTGAAAAAGATGCGGCATTGGAAAGGCGTTTTCAAAAAGTATTGGTGGATGAACCCAGTCCTGAAGACACCATTGCAATACTCAGAGGTTTAAAAGAGCGTTATGAGATTCATCATGGAGTGACCATTACTGATCCTGCGATTGTTGCCGCAGCCACTTTGTCACATCGTTATATCACGGATCGACAATTACCAGATAAAGCCATTGATTTAATCGATGAGGCGGCCAGTCGAATTCGTATTGAAATTGATTCCAAACCTGAAGTCATGGATCGTTTGTATCGCCGATTAATTCAACTGAAAATAGAATCTGAAGCGGTTAAAAAAGAAATTGATTCGGCATCAATACAACGTTTTGAGGATATTAAAACTGAAATTTTAAAGCTAGAACGAGAATATGGTGAATTGGAAAAAATTTGGAATGCAGAAAAAGCCACTTTGCAAGGAACTCACCATGTCAAAGAAGAGCTAGAGCGTTTGCGCTTAGAGTTGGATACTGCCAGAAGAGCAGGTGACTTAACCCGTATGTCTGAATTGCAATATGGACGTATTCCTGAGCTGGAAAAACAACTGACAGAATCCAATGATGCAGAGCAATCAGAAAAGCAATTATTGAGAAACAAAGTCTCCGATGAAGAAATTGCAGAAGTTGTTTCAAAATGGACGGGGATTCCAGTCTCTAAAATGCTTGAAGGTGAACGAGAAAAATTATTACAAATGGAATCGTTGATTTCATCTAAAGTCATTGGACAGGAAGAGGCAATTTCAGCTGTCAGTCATGCCATTCGTCGTTCAAGAGCTGGATTGGGTGATCCAGGTCGTCCCAATGGTTCATTTTTGTTTCTTGGCCCCACTGGCGTAGGCAAAACTGAGTTATGTAAAACACTGGCTCATTTTTTGTTTGATACTGAAGATGCATTGATCCGAATCGACATGTCTGAATTCATGGAAAAACATTCAGTGGCACGCTTAATTGGTGCTCCTCCTGGTTATGTGGGGTATGAAGAGGGTGGTTATCTAACTGAATCTGTTCGACGCAAACCTTATTCCGTTATTTTATTGGATGAGGTGGAAAAAGCGCACAGTGATGTATTCAATATTTTGCTACAAGTTTTAGATGATGGTCGATTGACAGATGGACAGGGGCGTACCGTTGATTTTAGAAACACGGTGATTGTCATGACTTCCAATTTAGGTTCAGAGCAAATTCAACAAATGGGCACTAAGGATTATCATCAACTGAAAATAGAGGTGATGGAAATTGTGGGTCAATATTTTCGACCAGAATTTATCAACAGGGTTGATGATACCGTGGTATTTCATTCATTGGCGCAAGACCATATCCATCAAATTGCTAAAATTCAGCTTGATATTCTTCGTCAGCGAATAAAATCCAGAGATTTGCAGTTGAGCTTATCTGATGCAGCATTAAAATTCATTTCTAACAGTGGTTTTGATCCCGTTTATGGTGCCAGACCATTAAAACGAGTGATTCAGCAACAATTGGAAAATCCTTTGGCGCAAGAGATTTTGTCTGGGACATTGCATTCAGGCGATCATATCTGGGTTGATGAAAAAAAGGGACGTTTAATTTTCGACAAAAAAGTGAAAAATATAGCAGCGGCTTAAAATGTTCATAAAAAACAACATCATTCTCATCGGGATGCCAGGCTCAGGGAAGAGTACCATCGGTGTGCTTTTGGCAAAAGAAACCGCGAAAGATTATATTGATACGGATGTTTTAATACAAGTTCTCCAGAAAAAAACATTACAGCAAATCATCAATGAATCAAGCCATATGAATCTTCGGCACATTGAAGAAAATGTTTTATTGAGTCTCAAAGATTCCAATAAAATCATTGCCACAGGAGGAAGTGCTGCTTACAGTGAAAAGGCTATGCAACATTTAAAAAAAAATGGCCATGTTATTTTTTTAAATGTTCGACTGGATGAATTGAATAATCGAATTCATAATTTTAATACCCGTGGTATTGCAATGAATGACGACCAAAGTTTTCAGGATCTTTTTAATGAACGTTTTCCTTTGTATCAAAAATATGCAGATTTTATGATTGAAACCAGTGATATGAGTCAAGAACAGGTGGTTTTGGAGGTATTGGGTAAATTAAAATAATGCCAATTTATAGTGAAGTCATTGCTTTTTTATGATAAATTGTATGTCAATTGACACACAGCAATGAGAGGAATATGAAAACAGCAATTATCAATGCAAGAGTTAAGCCTGAATTAAAAGATGATGTTGAAAAAATCCTTACTCAGCTTGGCATTACTACGACACAAGCAATCACAATGTATTTTGAGCAAATTAAAATGAGCAAAGGTATCCCTTTTCAGCTAAAAATACCCAATGAAAAAACAATAAGTGCGATGAAAGATGCCAGAGAAAATAAAAATTTACACGAAGTAATGAATGATCAGCTAAAAATCATGTTAAATCAATGATTCTTGTACAAACCAATAACTTCATACGTGATAGTAAAAAAATCAAAATGAGTGATAAGCATTTTACAAAATTTGTAAAATATTTGGCTCAACTGGCTAATGCTGAAACATTACCCAAAGAAGCTAAGGAACGGGCACGAAATAACTTCTCGTTCTTGGTTTCATATTTATTTTAAATTCAAATGACCTGATTGAATAAAAGCGTAGGAATAGTCACTCTATTCTGAGCTTTTGTGATTGAA
>Ga0233443_1003327_pt1 | contig 11347 bp, 10 predicted proteins | sample SI_123_September_2_FD_182784 | JGI IMG/M metagenome (GOLD analysis project Ga0233443, IMG submission 182784) | Seawater microbial communities from Saanich Inlet, British Columbia, Canada - SI_123_September2016_200_MG | ecosystem: Environmental > Aquatic > Marine > Inlet | place: Canada: British... | reverse complement strand
ATTTTCACCGCCGCCACCACCGCCGCCGCCAGTGAAAATGACGACTACAAAGGCCGCACCGGTGGTTCCTGCACCAAGAGTTGTGCAGCCTGTGCCTGCTCCAGTGGTTCCCAAAGCACCAATCGCCGCACCAAAACCGGCGCGGGTTGAGCAAAAAGTTGCCTCGCTGCCACGCAAGGTCAGTATTTCAACGCCAGGTCTGGCCATGCGTGTTGGTTTCAGCGGAAACAGCACACGCATTTCTGCTGACGAGAAAGTTCGTTTGAACAGCCTGGCTGCAAAGCTGGCTGACGGTGATGACAGGTTGCAGCTGAAATCTTTTGCCGGCGGATCGGGAGAAACGCCCAGCGCTTCCCGTCGTCGCAGTCTTTCACGTGCCCTGGCGGTGCGCTCATATCTGATAGAAAAAGGACTTCGGTCGACGCGGATCGATGTTCGAGCCCTCGGGATGGCGGCCGACCAGGGTCCGTCTGACCGGGTCGACGTCATAATACTGGTGCGCTGAGCCAATTCATAACAAAGGTCCAGCCCTTGATCGTTTCCATGGGAGTGGGTGAATGACCCGGCCACAACGTTTTTTGACCCGGATGGCCATTTTTCTGGTTGTCGTGATTATTATTGCCGGCTTCCTTGCCGGCCCCATGCACCGTGCCTTTCTTGCCAACCCGGCCCTGAACGGATTAATCGTCGGGGTGCTGGTTCTGGGCATCATCTATGTCTTTCGCCAGGTGCTGTTATTACGCCCTGAAGTCGACTGGATCGAAATGACCAGCAGGGACGGCCCGCGCCTGAGCATCCCTGTTACGCCGACGTTGCTGGCCCCCATGGCGACCATGCTCGGTGATACTGCCGGTCAGCGATCTATCTCCGCCCTGGGTATGCGGTCCTTGCTGGATGGCATCGCGTCGCGACTGGATGAATCGCGAGAGATTTCCCGCTACCTGATCGGATTGCTGATTTTTCTGGGCCTGTTGGGCACATTCTGGGGGCTGTTGGGGACCATTGGAGCTGTTGGTAACACCATCAAGAACCTGAGCGTCGAAGGCGGTGATTTTGCCGTTTTGTTTGCTTCTCTCAAATCCGGCCTCGAAGCGCCTTTGGTCGGCATGAGCACAGCGTTTTCTTCTTCCCTGTTTGGCCTGGCGGGATCACTGGTGCTGGGCTTTCTGGATTTACAGGCCGGACAAGCACAAAACCGCTTCTTCAATGATCTTGAAGAATGGCTTTCAACCAAGGCAAGCCTGGGATCGGGTACGGCCATTGGTGATGGTGATCAGTCCGTTCCGGCTTATGTCAGTGCTTTGCTGGAACAAACTGCCGAAAGTCTGACATCGCTGCAACGATCCCTGATCCGGGGCGAGGAAGATCGCAGCCAGACGACTGAAGCTATTCAGGACCTGGGTGAAAAACTTGCCGTTCTTGGTGACCAGATGAAAGCAGGCCAGGATTTGATGATCCGGCTTGGCGAAGCGCAACTGGAAATGAAGCCGGTGCTGGAACGTCTGGCATCTGCTACTGAGCGTGAAAGCACCATTACCCTGGATGAAGTCAGTCGGGGACATTTACGCAACATCGATGTCTACGCGGGTCGCCTGCTAAAAGATTCCGCCCCTGGTCGTGACATGATGGTTGAAGAAATGCGGAGCGAAATCAAACTGCTGGCCCGCACCATCGCCGGACTGGCCAAGGAAGGTTAGGCCCCGAAATGGCCGCCCGACTTCGCGCACATCGATCCGACAACATCTGGCCAGGCTTCGTCGATGCCCTGGCTACTTTGCTGTTGGTCATCATGTTTTTGCTTGTGATGTTTGTGCTGGCCCAGGTCTTTTTGTCCCAGGCCCTGTCGGGTCGGGATGAAGCGCTGGAGCGACTGAACAACCAGATCAGTGAACTGGCCAATCTGCTGGCGCTGGAACAACAAACCAGTGACGAATTAAGGGGCAACGTTACGCAGCTGTCGGCAAGCTTGCAGGAAAGCACCAAGGATCGCGACGCCCTGAACCTGGAGATTGAAGCCCTGAAAGCCAGCCTGGTTGAAACCCAGGCATTGTTAAGCAGTAGCGAATCCCAGGCAGCAGACAACAATGAAAGCCGGGAAGATATGCTGAAACGCATATCACGGCTTGAATCGGCCCTCGCATCTTCCAGCAACGAAACCGCTGCCTTGCGCGCCCGTACGCGCGAGTTGCAGGACAGGCTTTCGGCCCTGCAAGCAGCGACGGATGAAAAATTACAGGCAGCGCAAAGCCAGTTGGGAGAAACGCAGTCCAGCCTGGCAACGGCCCAATCCAGACTGAAAGAAACAGAAGACAAATCGGAAAAAACCGAAGCCCAGTTGAGGGCGGAGCGCAAGGTGTCAGAAGCAGCGCTGGCACAGGTCGCTTTGTTGAACCAGCAAATTGCTGCCATGCGCCGGCAACTGGCGCGGATCAGAAAAGCGCTTGAAGCATCAGAAGCAAACGACAAGGAACAAAAGGCTGTTATTCTTGATCTTGGCAAGCGACTGAATGTGGCGCTGGCGAAAAAAGTCGAAGAGCTGTCGCGATTCCGTTCCGAGTTTTTTGGCCGCTTGCGGGAAGCCCTTGGCAATCGCAAGGATGTCCGCGTTGTCGGCGACCGTTTTGTCTTCCAGTCAGAAGTGCTGTTCTCGTCAGGCTCAGCCGACCTTGGGGGCAAAGGGCAGGATCAACTTGCAAAACTGGCGAAAACGATCCTCGAGATTGCCGACAAGATACCGACCAAGCTACCGTGGATTTTACGGGTTGATGGTCACACGGATCGCAATCCAATCGCCACGGCGAGGTTTCCGTCAAACTGGGCCCTGTCGACGCACAGGGCCTTATCCGTGGTCAATCAGCTGATCAAACAAGGTGTGCCCGCCAACCGCCTGGCCGCCGCTGGCTTTGGCGAATTCCAACCCCTGGATACCAACAACGACGAAATCGCCTATCGCCGCAACCGCCGCATCGAGATCAAGCTGACGCAGCGTTAAACGTTTACCGTCAGAAAATCAGGGCAGTTGGCAGTCCAGAAAGCCGGGGTCAAGAACGGGGCCTACCAACAGCCTGTTGCCGTATCGCGCCGCAACGGATGATCCTGACAAAAGGCTGCCGTCATTCATCATCACTTCGTAGACTTCACCTGATCCCGGATCGATGCGCAGAACCTGGGACGGAGATTTTACAGAAGCGTCTTTTGAATGTTCGACGAAGGTGAGTAATTTGGGATGGGCACCGATCCACAAGGCGCCAACGTCATCAACGTCAATATTATCGACACCAGTGCCGGTTTCCAGCCGCTCTTTTGGCCATAAATCACCACTCGCCACGTCACGCCCAAAGACATGCACGACCCGGTCCGTGGTTCCGGCAACATAAACCGTTTGACCGTCCGGGCTGATATTTACGCCGTTGGCATAGCGGATATTGTCAGCGACATAGCGCACCGTTTTGCCATTGTAATAAACGACTTTTGCCAGGGGCAGGCGCAGATAGTCTTCCAGGGTCCGGGAAAAGCCTGAGGGATTGCCGTGATCAATGGAGGCGTAAAATTTGCCGTCCCCAACGGGCTGCACATCGTTTACCGAGCGCAGCAAATTACCTTTGATCGTTCCTGTATGCCTGAGTGATGCATCGTTTACATCGAAGACTTCTATCGTATCAGGTGCCCCGTCGAAGACGCCGCTGCCGGACCCGTGGTTAACCACCATCAGGGAAACACCATCGGCGGCCTTGTACAAACCAAGGCCGTGAGGGTGAAAGGAAAAGCCGGGATCAGGGGTCAGGTTGACCGGCTTTGCGTCCGGTTGATTGAGGTCATAGGACCAGATTGCCCCCGGAGCGGGTTGCCCGGAAATTGCAGCACGGCGGTCATCTGTTGCCAGATAGGCGATGCCGGAAGCATGGTCAATAACGATGTCTTCGGCACCAACAACGCCGTCTATTTTTTTACAGGTTCCCGCATAGTGTGGTTTGATGGTCTTGAATTCACCGGCCAGCCAGACCGTGTAACCAACAAAGCCGACAAGCCCGGAAAGGACCAGGCAACCAAATATGATCAGCCTGCGTTTAGTCATGCCTATTGTGCGGCGCTGGCCTGGGAAAGGCCGAACTGCAATTCCGCCAGATGCGCGTATAATCCGCCTTCGGCCAGCAGCTCGTCATGACGACCACTGGCGACAATGCGGCCTTCTTCCATCACGACAATACGTCCGGCCTTCTGAATGGTCGCCAGACGGTGGGCGATCACAAGCGTGGTGCGACCTTCCATCAACGTATCCAGCGCACCCTGCACCAGGCGTTCGCTCTCGGCGTCCAGGGCGCTTGTGGCTTCATCCAGCAGCAAGACCGCCGGGTTGCGCAACACGGCACGGGCGATGGCGAGGCGTTGGCGTTGGCCACCGGACAAGCGCACACCCTTTTCACCCAGAGGCGTATTAAAGCCATCGGGCAAACGGTCGGCAAATTCAGTGACCTGGGCTGCATCGGCGGCGGCCCGGACTTCTTCATCCGAAGCATCAGGCTTGCCGTAGCGAATGTTGGCCCAGACATCTCCGGCAAAGATAACCGGATCCTGGGCCACCAGACCCATGCGGGCGCGCACATCACCGGGCCGGGCATCCGGCAAGGCAACGCCGTCCAGCTTCAACTGGCCACTTTCGGGATCGTAATAGCGCAACAACATCTGGAATACCGTCGATTTGCCGGCACCAGACGGGCCAACAATGGCAACGGTTTCACCTGGGGCAATTTTCAATGAGAAATCTGTCAGCGCCGAAATCGTAGGTCTTGCCGGATAATGAAAAGTCACCGCATCAAATTCGATTTCACCACGATGTGGGTCCGGCAATTCGACGGGGTTTTCAGGTGCCTTGATGATCGGGTCTGTGGCCAATAGCTCGCTGAGCCTGCCGGTCGCCCCGGCAGCTCGTTGCAAATCCCCCCAGACTTCACTGAGGGCACCAACAGAAGCTGCCGTCATGATGGCGTAATAGACAAAGGCCGCGAGCTGGCCACCAGACATGTTATTGGCAACAACGTCCTTGGCACCAATCCACAGAACAAGATCAACCGCGCCAAAGATCAACAGGATCACGACGGCCGTCAACCAACCCCGCGCCCTGATCCGGCGCACCGCAATGGCAAAGGCCCCTTCGGCTTTTTCAGAAAAAATACGCCGGTCTTCGTCTTCATGTCCAAAAGCCTGAACGGTGCGAACGGCGTCAATACTTTCACCCGCCCGGGCACCGACATCGGCGATCCGGTCCTGGCTTTCGCGGCTTAAGTGGCGAACCTTGCGGCCAAAAATAACAATCGGCAAAACCACCAGCGGTACAACAATGGCGACCATGCCGGCCAGCTTGGGGCTGGTGATGGTCAGCAAAATACTGCCGCCAATGAAAACCAGGATATTGCGCAAGGCAATTGATGCTGACGATCCGATGACGGTCTGGATCAGGGTTGTGTCGGTTGTCAGTCTGGAGAGGATTTCACCGGTTGGTGTGGTTTCAAAAAATTCCGGACTGAGGGATATGACATGGTTGTACACTTCCTTGCGTACATCAGCCATAACGCGTTCACCGATCCACGACACCATATAAAAGCGACCGAAAGTGGCGAAAGCCAAAACGGTGACTACACCCAGCAAGGCGAGGAAATATTGATCGAGGTAGGCCGCATTTTCCGGACTGAAACCAAGGTCGACGACCCGGCGCAAGGCCTGACCGATCGCCAGAACAGAACTGGCTGCGATGATCAGCGCGATCACGGCCCCCAGAACCCATAATTTGTAGGGTTTCAGAAAACGGACGATTCCGGATAGTTGGCTGATGTCCTTGTTTACAGGACGGTCTGCAGGGGCAGTGGAAACACTTCGGCTGTCACTCAAGGTTTTAAATCCAGTTCTCAGGCATCAAGAACCCCATATGGGGTTCAGGCAGGTAAGGTCAACGTTATCTTTGTGCCAATGGCAGTGCTAAGGTCGCCGGAAAAAAGTTCATCCAGACGACCCTGATCCCGTGTTCCCTGCCATGATTGTGCGTCATTATCCCAGGAATAATGGCTGGCACCGGATACAGGCGATGACAACCACATTTGTTTCAAGGGACGGTGGCGGTTCAAAATAAAGACACGACCGTCGTCCAGCTCTACGCTGAGCACCGATCCATCACAATCAACATCGACATCTGCGGCATCTTCGATGATTTCGGCCCATTCCTCCAATAATTTGGCGGCAATGGCCTCAAAGGCCTGATCTTCCATAAGAATTTCTCCGTCGAACCTGCGAAAACAGGGGATTCAGGTCAGTTGACCGACATCAAAGACTTGCATATATCCGGCGCAAGTTACTCCTGGTAAAGAATCTGCGCAACCGGTGCTTGCCATTGGGCTGCGCTTTGTCTATATAAGCCGCTTCCCGATCCGGAGCAGTATTATGAAAAAAGAAACTCACCCTGAATACCACACCATTACTGTCGAAATGACAGATGGCACGCAGTTCGAAACGCGCTCGACTTATGGCAGCGAAGGCGACGTGCTGAAACTGGACATCGACACCAAGACTCACCCGGCCTGGACAGGCCAGGGCGGTCACCTGGTTGACAGTGCCGGTCAGGTTGCGAAATTCAACAAACGTTTCGAAGGTTTTGGCATTAAATAAGCCAGACTTCAGAACCACGATTAAACGCGCCCACGGATTAATTTCCGGGGCGCGTTTTTTTTGTGGTTTTCCTCAGGCAACCTCTTGAACGCAAATCAGGCTTGATTACATAAAATATGTCGGATGCTCAATTGAGGTCTGACAACCAAACCAGGGACTGGCCAATAGTGGCAGGCCCGATCAATCGTCCACTTGCTTCAAAGGAGAACTGGACCATGCGTAGCTTTGACTTATCCCCCCTTTTTCACACCTCTGTCGGCTTTGACCGTCTGAACCGTATGCTGGATACAGCAAATCGCGGTGAAGACCGTAGCCAGAATTACCCGCCCTATGACATCGAAAAGCTGGACGAAAATGCCTATCGCATTGTCATGGCTGTGGCCGGGTTCGGCGAAGACGACATTGATCTGACCCAGCATGAAAATGCCCTGACCATAACCGGCAAATCGCAGGAAGCCGAAAAAGATGAAGCCAAAATACTGCATCGCGGCATCGCCCGTCGCGGTTTCGAACGCCGGTTTGAACTGGCCGACTATATCCGGGTCGCTGGTGCCACAATGGAAAACGGCATGTTGTACGTTGATCTGGTGCGCGAAGTGCCGGAGGAAATGAAGCCCCGCCGCATTGAAATCCAGAGCGGCAACGTTCTGGAGCACAAAGCGGCCTGACCAGACAACAACCTCCCCTGAAGATGCCGGTGTGGAAACGCACCGGCATTTTTTGTGGCCTTGATTGGTCTGTCCTGAGGATGGATACTTCCTGTCCATTCTACAGGAGCCTGTTTTGGAAAATCTGATCGAACAATTTCAAGCCCTGCTGGGCACCAGCGGTGTTCTTCTGGGCGATGACGTCAGCGACCGTCCTGCTGCTTTTTTTGGCAAGTCCGGACCCTGCGCTGCCCGAGCCATCTTGCGCCCACAAACAACCGAGCAGGTATCTGAAATCCTGAAGCTGTGTACAGCAGCCGGGCAAAAAATTGTGCCCTATGGCGGTGGCACAGGTCTGGTCCAGGGTCAGATCGCAGATGAAACTGAAATTCTGCTGTCGCTGGAACTGATGAACAAGATCGAAAAGGTTGACGGGGCATCGCGTACGGCAGTTGCGCAGGCCGGTGTTCCCCTGCAAGTCGTTCAGGAAGCCGCAGACGCCGAAGACCTTTTTTTCCCGCTGGATCTTGGCGGACGGGGAACAGCCACAATCGGTGGGAATATCTCAACCAATGCCGGCGGCAACCGCGTCGTACGCTATGGAATGGCCCGGGATAATGTTCTGGGAATGGAAGCTGTACTGGCGGACGGCACGATCATTTCCTCCATGAACCATATGATCAAGAACAATGCAGGCTATGACCTGAAACAGTTATTTATCGGTACAGAAGGCACCCTTGGCATTGTCACCCGCCTGGTGCTGCGACTGCGCGAAAAACCGCGCAGCCAGAACACGGCCCTGGTTGCCCTGGAAAGCTTCGACAACCTGATTGCTTTCCTGAAAGAAATTGACGGTGCCCTGGGCGGTAATCTCAGTGCATTCGAGGTTTTGTGGAACAGTTTCTATACGACAATAACGGCACCTGGTGAGGTGCATCGCCCACCGCTGGATAGCCATTATCCCTATTACATTCTGGTCGAAGCCATGGGCGGCAATGTGGAAACCGATCAGGACCGGTTTGAACAAGCCCTGATGGCAACACTGGAAAGCGGTTTGCTGGCCGATGCTGTTATCGCCAAATCAGAAGCCGAGCGCGACGCCATGTGGGCCATCCGGGACGATGTTGTGATCTTCCTCGACAAGGGACCTGCCTTTTCCTTCGATGTCAGCCTGCAAATCAGCGATATGGAAGAATATGCCAACAAGGTTCACTCGGCGGTTGCGGAGAAATGGCCGGATGGTAACGTCATTACCTTCGGGCATATAGGCGACGGCAATATGCACTATCTGGTGTCAGTCGGTGATGATAGCGAGGAAACGCACCATGCCGTTGAAGAGATCGTCTATCACAACCTGGCCCCTTATCACGGATCTGTTTCAGCAGAACATGGCATAGGCAACGAAAAGAAAGCCTGGTTGCCAATCAGCCGCAGCGAAAATGAAATCGCTCTGATGCGTCGTTTGAAAGCCGCCATGGACCCGGACGGCATTCTGAATACAGGCAAGGTTTTAGGCGCTTAAGTCTTAAGACACAAAAAAAACCCGCCCCGGACTAATCATCCAGGGCGGGTCGTTTTGTTGCCGCAAAACTCTAGCGGTATTTTTTGTATTCCAGACGTGCAATCTGATCAGTGTGAACTTCGTCCGGGCCGTCGGCCAGGCGCAAAGTACGCTGATGGGCATAGGCTTTGGCCAGAATGAAATCCTGGCTGACACCGCCGCCACCGTGCATCTGCAGACAACGGTCAATGACGCGCGTTGACATGTTCGGGCCGACCACCTTGATCATGGCAATTTCCTGACGGGCTGCCTTGTTGCCAACAGTATCCATCATGTAAGCGGCCTTCAGGGTCAGCAAACGCGCTTGTTCGATTTCCATGCGGCAATCTGCAATGGCCTTGCGGGCCATGCCGTGGTCCGCAATGGGGCTGCCAAAAGCGACACGTTCATTGACCCGTTTGACGGCCATTTCAAGGGCGCGTTCAGCGATACCAATGGAGCGCATGCAGTGATGAATGCGGCCAGGGCCCAAACGACCTTGAGCAATTTCAAAGCCACGCCCTTCGCCCAGCAGCATGTTTTCTGCCGGCACGCGAACGTCCTTGAAATCAACTTCCATATGACCGTGCGGTGCATCGTCATAGCCAAACACATTCAGTGCCCGCATGACCTTGATACCAGGTGTGTCCATAGGGACCAGGATCATGGACTGTTGGGAGTGTTTGGCAGCGGTTGGATCGGTCTTGCCCATGAAAATCAGGATCTTGCAGCGAGGGTCGCCGGCGCCGGATGTCCACCACTTGCGACCGTTGATGACATATTCATCACCATCGCGTTTGATTTCGGACTGAATGTTGGTGGCATCTGACGACGCAACCGCTGGTTCTGTCATGGCAAAGCCGGAACGAAATTCACCAGCCAACAAAGGCTTCAGCCATTTGTCCTGGTTTTCCGGCGAGGCATAGCGCGTCAGCACTTCCATGTTGCCGGTATCCGGTGCGGAGCAGTTAAAGACTTCAGCCGCAAAGCCCACACGACCCATAATTTCACACAAAGGTGCGTATTCAAGATTGGTCAGGCCGGCGCCCAGGTCTGATTCAGGCAGAAACAGATTCCAAAGGCCCTCGGCCTTGGCTTTAACCTTCAATTCTTCAACAATTGCCGTTGGCTGCCAGCGGTCACCTTCGTCGACCTGTTGGTCAAAAAGATGTTCGTTCGGATAGACATGTTCGTCCATGAACGACATGACACGTTCGCGCAGTTCCTGAACGCGTGAGGAATATTCGAAATCCATTTTTACCTGCCTGTACTGTTAGTGAGATTTTGGGAGGGGTTATCTGAAATTGTATGCAAGGTACATTCTAAAGTGTTTTGTCGACTTTGGGAATTACCGCTTCGTCTTAAAAAAATCACGCAGCATTGTGGCAGCGCGAATTTCGTCAATCCCGCCATAGATTTCCGGCGCATGATGGCAGGAAGATGAGGTAAATATCCTGGGTCCGTGCTCGACCCCGCCACTTTTTTCATCTGACGCCGCAAAATAGAGCCGCCTGAGACGGGCAAAGCTGATGGCCTGGGCGCACATGGGACAGGGCTCAAGCGTTACATAGAGATCAAATCCGTTCAGCCGTTCCTTGCCTTTGGCACCTGCACCAGCCCGGATGACCAGCATTTCAGCGTGCGCCGTCGGGTCATCGTATTCCCGCGTGCGATTGCCATCTGCCGCGACAACGTCGCCATTTGCCGGATCAACCAGCACAGCACCAACCGGTACTTCACCACGGGCCGCAGCTTGTTCTGCCTGTTCAAGGGCTTGTGCCATATAGGATTTTTCCGCGTTCATCCAGCAAGGGTGGAACGCATCTGCTACAGGGTCAAGTTATCTTGTTGTTTTGACTGCTCCCCACTATGCTCCGGCGCATGAACACACGCCCCCTTATTGGCCTGCCAATGGACGCAGAAGAACCGGGAGAATATTCGAAATTTCCCTGGTATGCCCTGCGCCGGAATTATTGTGGTTCCATCGTCAATGCCGGCGGTGTGCCGTTGGCGCTGGCGAATGAAACGGCGTTGGTCGATGATTATCTGGATACCATTGACGGCCTGATTGTCACGGGCGGTGCCTTTGATGTTGATCCGGCCCTGTTTGGGGCATCAGAAGTCCACGAAAAAGTCGATTTGAAGCCTGATCGCACAGCATTTGAACTGGCGATCACAAAAGGTGCTCTGGCACGGAACATGCCGGTTCTTGGCATCTGTGGCGGCCATCAATTATTGCATGTCATTCTGGGCGGAAAACTTATCCAACACATTCCTGACGTGATCGAAAACGCCTTGCCGCATGAACAACCCAATCCGCGCGATGAAGCCGGACACAGTATCACCGTCAAGGAAGGTACTTTGCTGCACAAAATCGTCGGCGATACAGAAATGCATGTGAACAGCGCCCATCACCAGGCCGCCCTGGACGAACCAGAGGGTATAATCGTTAACGCCCGTGCCGAAGATGGTGTCATTGAAGGGATAGAAGCCCCCGCCTACC
>Ga0233443_1003317_pt1 | contig 11368 bp, 8 predicted proteins | sample SI_123_September_2_FD_182784 | JGI IMG/M metagenome (GOLD analysis project Ga0233443, IMG submission 182784) | Seawater microbial communities from Saanich Inlet, British Columbia, Canada - SI_123_September2016_200_MG | ecosystem: Environmental > Aquatic > Marine > Inlet | place: Canada: British... | reverse complement strand
CTTGGCCCGATCACCATACTGGCTGCGGTGCGCCTCATCACTCACCACCACAATATTGTGACGACGACTCAACAGTGGATGCGCGCTTTCATCCCCCAACAGGGCAAATTTCTGTATCGTAGTAAAAATAATGCCACCCGACTGACGTGAGGCCAGTATCTCGCGTAGCTCATCCCGGTCACTTGCCTGCACCGGTGTCTGCTTCAAGGTTGAAGCCGCCATGCTAAAGGTATCAAAGAGCTGACCATCCAGATCATTACGGTCAGTGACCACCACAATGGTTGGGTTATTCATTGCTGGCTGCGCCAACAGCTTACCGGCATAACAGACCATGGAGATGGACTTGCCCGAACCCTGCGTGTGCCAGACCACCCCCGCCTTGCCAGAGCCTGGCACCACCTCATTGGCATAATTCGCACGCGGTTCTGCCACCTCATCCGGTGTGGATCGTTGTGCCGCAATCACCGTCGCCTTGACCGCTGCTCGCACCGCATGAAACTGGTGATAACCGGCTATCTTCTTGATCGTCTCTCCATCATCCTCTTCAAACAGCACAAAGTGACGAATGTAGTCCAGAAACAGCTCCGGCTTGAAGAAGCCTTTCACCAGCGTCTCCAGAAAGTACTCCAACAGTGGCTTATCATTTTCATCATCCACCACGCGCCAAGGCAAAAAGCGCTCCTTATTCGCCGTCAGCGAACCAACCCGCGCATTGAGGCCATCACTCACCACCAGCGCCTCATTAAAGATAAAGAGGTCTGGAATCTCCTCTTTATAGGTTTGTAGCTGCTGATAGGCAGACCAGATATCCGCTTTACTATCAGCAGGGTTCTTCAGCTCCAGCACCGCCAGCGGTAGACCGTTGATGAACACAATCACATCGGGGCGGCGAAACCCTTTAACACCTGAAACCGTATACTGGTTAACCACCAAAAACTCATTACTGGCGCTGTTATCCAAATCAATCAGCCTGACATAATCAACTTTTGCCTCGCCCTTCTCTTTGTACTCAACCTTGACCCCTTCCAGCAACCATTGATGAAAGGCATTGTTGTTTTTAATCAGAATCGGGGTTTCTGGCTTGGCAACTTGCTGCGCGACCTGCTCCAGCGTAGCTACAGGAACATGTGGATTAATCGTCTCTAAAGCGCTGAGTAGGCGATTATGCAAAATGATTTGGCGATAATCAGATCGCTCTGGGCTATTGCCATCGGGAGCAATATCATAGCCATTCACATAGCTATAGCCGATGGATTGAAACCAGTTGAGGCAGAGTTGTTCTAGTTGGTCTTCCGTGATCACTGTTATTGCTTCTTCAGTAAAATAAAATGTTCAATCAGCCGAATCATCAGCTCTTTTTGCTCCGGCTTACTCTCCGCGACCAATAATGCCAAAGCCACCAAGGTATTGTCGTTAATCAACTGTTTTGTTGGCTTGGCCAACAAGTGCTCATTCAAACGCAGATACCAAAGGAACAAAAATGAGCCCGTGCGCTTATTACCGTCCGCCAGAGGATGATTCTTGATAACCAGATAAAGCAGATTGGCTGCACGACTAGCCACATTGGGGTAAAACAGCTCATCACCAAAACCTTGCTCAATGGTGGCCACAGCCGAGGTAAGCCCATCCCCCCGCAACTGAGCAAACAACTCTGTAGCCTCGCCTTTTGCAACCAGCTCTTTTTTCAGTGCCATAATAGCCTTTAAGACATTACTCATATTCAACGGTATCATATCGACCTGCTGAGTGCCGCTACCCCCGAGACTTTGTTCATCATAGCCCTGCAACAGTGACCAGCTCCTGGCATAGTCATTGATAACCGCAATAACCGCCTGTCCCTCACCGTTTATCATCGCCTGGTTATTGAGTGTTTGAGACAGCAACGCCACAGCCTGTTCAAATTCAACCCCGCGCTCCTGTAGGCGCTTCTGGTCGAGGGTGTAGCCCTGCACCAGATGTTGCTTCAACATCTGGGTGGCCCACTGACGAAACTGCACGCCCCGTTGTGATTTCACCCGATAACCAATAGAAATTACGACATCCAAATTAAAATAAGTGACCTGATAGGTTTTGCCATCAGAGGCAGTTGTTGCATTTTTAGCAACAACTGAATCACGAACCAGTTCGCCCTCTTTAAACAGATTGGAAAGGTGGCGAGAAATCACCGATTTATCACGCTCAAACAGTAACACCATTTGCTCAAGACTCAACCAAACCGTGTCCTGATCAAGCGCCACATCAAACTGAATGTATCCATCCGCAGACTGAAATAGATGGATTTGCTGCGTGTCAGTTGTCATTTACCCCCTCCCTGGAGCGTTCGTTGTCCATCACAAGCAGCGGTGCATCCGGTGGATTGAAAGCAGTTGATACAGAGTTGCTCTAGTTGCCCTTCTATAATCATATCAACACCCTCCATTCACCCGCTTTGGTAGAGCCCACACGCTCCAATACACCAAGCCCCTGAAGCTTTTTCAGGTGATACTTCACACCCTCTTCAGAAAGTTCACTCAATGCCAATGCAATCGTTTTTCGTGTTGCCTTGGGATGCACTCTCAAGTAAATCAATATTTCGTTCTGCTTTTCAGAAAGGGTTATCTCTGTTTCTTGGGTAGTTTCTTGGGTAGTTTCTTGGGTAGTTTCTTGGGTAGTCACACCACCAGTTACGGCCCAATTCATCTCCATTACAGAATGCAGATAGGGCTCATGGCTATCAAATAGCTTGAGTTCATGCCCCTGCTCTGTCCACCCCTGCCGGATCTTGGGCAACCCAGAACCAGCACGTTCCCCCAAACCCAATAGCAGAAACATAGAGTGTAACGTACGGTTACGACAGTCACTTTCGCCACCCTCTAGGGCCACTTCAGCTGGCACACGCATTAACCCCGGATTACGAAAATAGAAGCCTCTCGGTGATTTAACCACCTTGACCGATGCCCGGTCTGAATAGTCCGCATGAACCAGGCAGTTGATCAGCGCCTCTCGAATAGACTGATGTATTGCAGTGTCATCTTGCCGCACATTATCCACCACAGCAAATGGCACCTTCAGATCCTCTTCAAGCTTGCGAATCACTCTACGGTAGAAGTCGAATAGATTCCCCGACCACGTGCCATCAGGAGCAATTCGGTCTAGCCAACGGATCTCACTTGTGTCTTCAGGCTGCTCTTGATAATCCAACATATAGTTGGAGACGGCTTCATGAATAGGCCGGTGCTTACCAAACATCAACAGCGCTGCCAAGGTTAAGCCCTTCTCTTCCGTATCACGGTCTCTGCGCCAGCACCCCAAACTGGCCAGAAAATCCTGATCACCAAGGCCAAGCCAAGGATGGTCACTTTTAAAAGAGCGGAGCATATTGCGATAAGCAGACAGGCTCTCTAGGTCCAGATCATCCAGACTGAAGCCCTTTACAATATATTCATCTCGGCTGCTCTCCTGCGCCTCTGCCAACATACGTTTAACGCTTGCCTCATCCACACAAACATCAAAGCTACCCAAGCGCTTATAAGTTCCGGTTAACGGGTTCCCCTTGATATAGACTGGTTGGTACTTACGTGGCGCAGGCGGCACATGAATGTGGACCATATTTTTACCGTTGATCGAGATAACCTGTACCCACTTCTCCAACATCACATGACGGCTGACTTTTTGAGGATTATTCAGACCCGCCCAGAACTCATCCAGCACCTTCTGTGGATCGGCAACACCCGCCAGCTCAAAGCTACGATCAGCCTTCTCCTTCAACCCCAGAAAAAGATTGCCGCCCTCCGTATTGGCGAAGGCACTGTAGGTTTCCCAAGCATCCTTGGGAAAGGCACCCTTTTTATCACGCCCCTGCGCCAGCTTGCACTCCACATCAGCGGACTCACGCAGTGCTGCTATATCCTCCAGCGTGCTGATGGTTAGCATGCGGCCTCCATATATTGCAATGTGAGAGTTGATACCAATATCCTCTTTACAGCCATAATCACCCTATCCATAATTGACAAATTACCGCTATTGGCTACACTCTGCATCAATAAGCCCGACACCGCTGCACTTCTGTGTACGTGTCGGTTCTCATTTATCATGGTATCGATACTCCATTTTCATCAATTCTGGAGTCAAGAACAGAAGTAAAAATAGCCTGTACTTTTTTGGCTGAGAAGGCCTTTTCAGCAATTGTTTGATGATCTTCTCTTTCAATGAAAGAAACATCCTCTGCTTTCAAAATATCGAAAGTGTCATCATTAGCATAAGGGTTTGACAATTTCCCATCAAAGAATAGCTGATAGAACAGTAACCAATACTGATCGATCTCATAAAGATCAGAATGATCTACAGCATTCAAGAAACCAATCACTTCACACTCAAACTCCCCACTCATATAGAGCATAGTAAGCCCAATACAATCTTTTGATGCCACGACCTTTTCGACAATCTCATATGAAATCGGAAGTTTATATTTATTCAAATAATACAATGACCAGGCAATACCATCAGACCTACCTTCGAGAGAGTTTTCTATACAAATCACATTAAGATATTTTGCATAAACATGATTATAGCCGGCATTTGCTGCCAACAATCCATCAATCAACGGTAACAATATTGGAAAATATCTTACTAATCCTAGTAAGTACAGGAGCACCTGATGCTTAGCAGGTTCATCTAAATGATTAATAATAGACTTAACTGCATATTTCAACACACTTCCATCCGGGTATTCATTATTTACGCGGACAGCGTAGTCAATAAACCTAACAGCTTCGCTTGATGAGTACCGCTTAATATTCTTATCATTCAAATAACCAGCTGGCATTCTAGTTGACAGATCAACTATCCAACCAGGCTCAATCGGAGCGGGAAGCTCCACAGTTTCTGTTTTTTTTATATTTAGAACTAACTTATATTTTTTTAGCTCTTCACGTAAACGCCGTAAAAAAAGTTGGCCTTCCTCAAAAGTCTTGCAGTAACAGGTATAGTCATCAATATACCTAAAATAAGAAAACTCTTCTGAAAGAGTCTCATCTATTCGCGCAAGAACTGCTTCAGATAAGATATTTGAGGTCGCAGGCCCAATTGCAATACCTTGCGTCTCACCACGCTTAAGCATTCTTTGACAATAATCCACCTGATTAAACCAAAGAGAATTCTTCCTATTACTTTTGGAATATTGAAAACCAACCAATGCCCACGGTATCGCATGCGTATATATACTTGGAAAGCAGTTTGTAATATCGGTATGAACTCTAAATTTCTTACCAAAACCAAACCTCAACGCCACATCAGTCTTTGAACAATTATCACCATAATCCATCAACAACAAACGATTATCCGCATATTTATCAGGCTTTACTTTACTTACATTATTATCACAAACATAAGAAAACTCAGCCCAATTATCCACTATCGACTTTACTAAATGACAATATGCTAAAGGATGAGGGATAGAGATTGGTCGTGAAATATTAGTATGTCGTGTCATCAGGTATTCAACTTGATCATACCCCTCTTTCCGGTGTTTTTTTGCAGTTAATTTTACGGCAACATCAGGCACTAATTGTCTAGATGTAAAAACAGGAGGCAACTCCTCTCTCATCCGCTTTTGAAAAGGGAAATAGTTATGGCAGAGCAAGGCCTCTTCTACATAGTCCTTGTTCACCGTCATGAAGAATCACCTCCAGGCACTCCTAATTCACCAGACATTAATTTTGGCAGTAAGGAATTCCTAAGCATCTCTAAGGATTTATTATTATTCAGATTGTTTTCAATTTTTGAATATAACGAACTCGCAAGCATATTAAAAATACCTTCTAACTCACCCTGAAACGGATGCATAAAAGCCAGTATTTTTTTTGGTGCGGTATGTTTAACTGTAGTCCCTGTTGCACCTCCAACTATCTCCCCTCTATAGCGGTGAGATTTGAGGAGAAAATATAGAAAATATCTATGAAACTCTCCATCCTTACCAACCACCTTGCCTAATCGTTGATTATGCAAGAATTTAAAATCTCCAACCTCTGAAATTAGAGCAGGAAAACCCAAAGTATCAGACTGCTTACTTAAATCCGTCATTGTTACTAAGAGATCATTTCTTGCCAGAATATAATCTTCTGGCATAGGACCATCGTAATATTTCAATTTATTAAATTTGAATCCACCACCAACCCTAAAGTTTCCCGGCGTTAACAGTATGTTTTCAGTTGGCTTATCAGAGAAGTATTCGCCTTTGAACGCATAGCCATGCTTAACATCGAAATATTCACTCAACTGTTCAGCCTTCCACTCCCTTGGGATTTTTCCCAACTCAGAGTCAACCAGTGCATCGGGGAACAAGACTGCAATATTTTTAAGTTGTTGCTGTTGTTCTGGGCTGAGTTGATCGAGTTCCTCTAATGACTTTCCACTGATGGCAGCCATTGCTGCACGTTCTGGGTCTTGTCCGTTTTGTTTGGCAGTGATTTTGGCACGGGTGGGTTCAAAATCGACAAACCAGCTTTTAAAGATGGCTTGAGCGATCTGTTCGAGGGTTTGGTTGGTTTGACGGTTGAGTTCTATATTATCTGTGAAAGAATTCAAAACCCTGTTTATATACAGCCTTTCTTCTTTTGGCGGAATAGGGATTCTTATCGAATCCAAGTTTTTCTTATTAAGTTTAGGCTGAACAGCACCAGTTATATATGGCAACAGATCTAGATCAGAAAAATAATATTCTAAGTAATCTAAAATTCCTTCTTCTTTCTCAATCAATATATGAGCATGATTATTAACCCAAAACTTGCCCGATACTTTAAATGCTATTGGCGTTTTTCTAGAATAAAGATTCTCGCCATCTTCTGAAATAAGAAGATAAGTCCCATCAAATATATAATCATCAATATAGTCGACAATACCTGATGCCCCGTAGTATGGATAACACCCTTGACGCTTCCCTCGATCTAAGCCTTTCAAGGGTACCCGCTTACTGTTCAAAAACTCTGCCACATCTGAAATATTTCTAAGTGGCCAATCAAACATCATAACCCAACCCCGCCAAGTTCTTCTTAATCTCCCCTTCCAAACGATCCGCCTCTTCAAACTGCGATCTCAACTGTCCAGTCAAACGCGCCATCTTCTCAGCAAAGGGTTCTCCATCCTCCTCTTCGGCAGCAGCCCCCACATAGCGCCCCGGAGTGAGCACATAGTCATGCTTTTGCAGCTCTTCCAGTTGGGCCGACTTCACAAAACCAGCCACATCCTCATAGTTCTCTCCTGTCTGCCAGTTATGGAAGGTCTCGGTAACTTGATTCAGATCTTCCGGGGTAAAGTCACGCAGTACGCGGTCTTTCATATAGCCGAGGTTGCGGGCATCGATAAACAGCACCTCTCCCGCTCTGTCGCGCAATTTTTTACCGCTGGCCGAGGTGCGCTCTCCCTTGTTTTTAGTCAGAAACCAGATACAGGCGGGGATCTGGGTATTGGTGAATAGTTGTCCCGGCAGTGCCACCATGCACTCGACCCGATCATTTTCAATCAGTGCCTTGCGAATGGTGCCTTCATTCTTGGTGTTGGAACTCATCGAGCCGTTGGCCAGCAGTAGCCCCATGCTGCCATTGGGTGCCAGATGGTAGAGCATATGTTGCAACCAAGCGAAGTTGGCGTTGCCGGAGGGCGGTGTGCCGTAGGCCCAGCGCTTATCATCACTACTGACTCCGGCATCCCACTCCTTCATATTGAACGGGGGGTTGGCCATTACGAAGTCGGCGCGGAGGTCGAGGTGTTGGTCGTTGGTGTAGGTGTTGGCTGGCTCTTTACCAAAGTTGAAGTCGATGCCTCGGATCACCATATTCATGGCGGCGAGTTGCCAGGTGGTATGGTTGTACTCCTGCCCGTAGATGGAAACATCTCCAATTCTACCCTTGTGGGCATTGATAAAGTGTTCGGACTGCACAAAGAAGCCACCACTGCCCATCGCCGGATCATAGACCCGCCCTTTGAAGGGTTCCAGCATCTGCACGATGAGGCTTACAATCGACTTGGGGGTATAGAACTGCCCGCCCTTTTTACCCTCCGCTAGGGCAAATTGGCCCAGCATGTACTCATAGACATGACCGAGAATATCCTTTGAGTTGAGTGACTGGTGGGTAAAGGGGACGGTGGCGATCAGGTCGATCAGCTCACCCAGTTTGGCCTGATCGATCTGTAGGCGGGTGTAGAGTTTGTTGAGCACCCCTCTTAGCCTGGGGTTGTCGGCCTCGATCTTCTCCAGTGCATTGTCGATAAGGTGGCCAATGGAGCTGAATTTTTTGCTGGAGCCATCTGCCAGCGTGAGTTTTGCCCCGCCGATCACCGCCTTGTTGTTCTCTTGCAGGAACTGCCAGCGAGATTGGGTAGGGACCCAAAAGGTGTTGGTTTCGAGAAAGTAGTCTCGAACCTCTAGCTCACTCTCGATCTCTGCTTGGTACGTTTCACTGTCACTGCCGCCAAAATCTTCGGGATCGAGAAAGTAGTCGTGCGCTGGATCTTTGAGTTGCGCTTCAAGTTCCGTTCGGCGAATGTCGAAGGCATCGGAGACATATTTGATAAATACCAAGCCGAGCACGGTGTGTTTGTACTGCGCTGCATCGAGCGTTGAACGCAGTTTATCCGCAGCCGTCCAGAGTTTTTTCTCCAGACCATTGAGGAACTGTTGTTCTTCTGTATGGGTCATTAGGCCAGTTATTCCTTTGGTATTGGCATCATACGGGGTCAATATGCTTGAGCAACTTTGAAGGTTACTGTTTTAGCGTATCGATGATTACCTGTCTGTTCGCCCTTTTATCTGTGCCCGATGATACTGCAACCCGACCATTTGATGTATTACTAAATGTTACAAACACTTAACTGATGCCAGTTTCCTCTGTCACTGAAATTGGTTATGGCTCACATTGCTGTATCAACCCCCTCCCCAGCCCTCCCCCTACTTTGGGGAGGGTGTTTCATCTTAAAGAACTCATGAAGCTATTATGATATAGAGAAGAGGACTTTGAGTTAACTTGTCCCCCCATAAACAGTGCAATCTTGCTGCTTCCCCCCCACAAAAGTACAATTTTGCGCTATCATTTTTAGCGATGAACCGAGTTATTTTTTAGAATATCAACCACTTACTGATCACACCCTAACAGGGAGAAGCTGATCAACGGAAAACACTGAAGCAAATCAATGGATAAGAGAGATCCAGACCTACTTTTACAATCTGCCCCTCTACTGAAGCAGGGCTTGAATGTACCAACCGCAATGCGTGATGTGCTGCTGGCGTTGATGCCTGCACTGCTTGCGGGCTTCTGGTACTTTGGCCTTAGCGCACTACTGGTGGTGATTGCCACCATTCTGGGTGCAATGATGATGGAGTGGACCTTTACCCCTAAAGCACAACGCGGCATGGCGCTGGGTGATGGCAGTGCTCTATTGACGGGCGTACTACTGGGGATGACACTGCCCCCGGCCCTACCGCTATGGATGGCATGGATTGGTGGTGCCGCCGCGATTGGTCTGGGTAAAACCCTGTGGGGTGGGCTCGGCAATAACCTCTTCAACCCAGCCATTGTGGGCCGCGCCTTTCTGCTCGGCACCTTCCCCATTGCGATGACCACTTGGCATGTTGCCGCTGGGCCTGATCAATTTTTCAACCTCTACTCCAGCACCCTGGCCTTCCCCTTTATGCAGGCCCCACCGATGGATGGGATGAGTGCTGCAACACCGTTGGGGCTGATGAAATTTGAGCAGACCGATACCCCAATCTTCTCACTGATGTTTGGCAACACTGCGGGCTCTCTGGGTGAGACCAGCGGACTACTACTGATGCTGGGCGGGCTCTATCTATTGGTACGACGCGCACTGGAGTGGCGTATCCCGCTGGCGATCTTCCTCTCTGCGGGAATTTTTACACTATTGCTGCAACAGATCGACCCAGTCCGTTTTCCAGACATCCACTTCACTCTCTTCTCTGGCGGTATGCTATTGGGGGCGATCTATATGGCGACCGATCCGGTCACCTCTCCGGTTACACCGAAGGGGGCGTGGATCTTTGGTATCGGCATCGGTTTTCTCATTGTGTTGATCCGTAATTTCGGCGGTCTACCGGAAGGGGTGCTCTACGCGATTCTGCTGATGAACGCAGCGACCCCATTGATCAACCGCTATACCCAGCCCCGTGTGTTCGGCAGGAGTAGAAAATGAGCACTCCAATACAGCAGAAAGAGCCCTCCTCATTCCGCCTCGCCTCTACGCTAGCGGTGGCTGGGCTGATCTCTGGCGTGGCGATTGTAAGTGTGTATGAGGCGACCCTGCCGACCATCACCCACAATAAGGCTGAGGAGTTGAAGGCGGCCGTTTTTAAGGTGCTGCCTGAGGTGACGGAGATGCGAAAGTATCAATTTGAGAATAACAGCCTGCGCTTCCGCACCGAGGAAGGGAGTGATGACCAGACTCTCTATGGTGGCTATAACCAGCAGGGGGCCTTTGTCGGTTACGCCATCCCCAGTGCTGGCCCCGGCTTTCAGGACACCATCGGCATCCTCTACGGCTACATTCCAGAAAAACGCAAGGTGGTCGGTATGGAGATTCTGGAGAGCCGAGAGACCCCCGGACTGGGCGACAAGATCTACAAGGACCTCTACTTTGTCTCCAACTTTTCTGATCTCTCAATTGATCCAGAAATAGTGGTGGTAAAGAAGGGGCTACGCGATAAGCCACATGAAGTCGATGCAATCACTGGGGCGACCATCTCCTCCAAGGCGGTGGTGCGGATCATCAATGAGGGCAATCAGCGCTGGATCAGCAAGATCCCAACGCACGGTATTCCACTTCCTGAGAAGACAGGAGAATAGTTATGGCTACACCTAGCAGTCCATACGAAGAGATGATGAAGGGGTTGTGGAGAGACAATCCAGTTTTTGTGCAGGTGCTCGGCATGTGCCCGATGCTGGCGGTGACCAACACCGCAGTCAACGCACTGGCGATGGGGCTGGCAACCCTGTTTGTACTGGTCGGCTCCAGCTTTTTGGTCTCGGTGATGCGCTCACTGATCCCCAAGCAGGTGCGGATCTCTAGCTACATCATCATTATCGCCACCTTTGTCACCATCATCGACTACAGTCTGCTGGCGGTGTTCCCGAAGATCCATAAAGAGCTGGGGGCATTTATTCCACTGATCACTGCCAACTGCCTGATTCTGGGGCGACAGGAGGCGTTCGCCTCACGCAACAGTGTGGGTTATGCGGTGATGGATGCGATTGGTATGTCTGTCGGATTCCTCTTTGCGCTGCTGGCGCTGGGGGGAGTGCGTGAGATTTTGGGTGAAGGTGCACTGTTTGGATTTAACCTGTTTGGGCCTAACTTTGAGCCTTGGGTGATCATGATTCTG
>Ga0233443_1003314_pt1 | contig 11374 bp, 3 predicted proteins | sample SI_123_September_2_FD_182784 | JGI IMG/M metagenome (GOLD analysis project Ga0233443, IMG submission 182784) | Seawater microbial communities from Saanich Inlet, British Columbia, Canada - SI_123_September2016_200_MG | ecosystem: Environmental > Aquatic > Marine > Inlet | place: Canada: British... | reverse complement strand
CTTGTTTACTGAGGTAATAGTTCATCAGTCTCCCCATCATGCGAGCGGCAAAATCCTTAAAAGATGCTGTTGGCCCCTGATCAAGTCTCATGACAAATTTATTGTCCACAACTTTCTCCAGCGGAACTTCAAAATTATAGGCATCCTTAACCAGTGCAAGTAATTCTCTGTCCTCAATCTCTCCGGCCAGGAACTTACGGATTACTTCAAAGGCAATCTCATAGTATTCCATTCTACTAAATGATGCAATCTCCTCCTTTGTAAAAACAGGAATTTCTTCCGGCATAAACAATCCACGATCGGGAGCAAGACCCTTGAGCAGAGCCTGGCTAAAGGTAACCGCTTCTGCTTTCAGATTGGTTGAATAATACTTAATTGGTTCCATATAATATTTTCTTGAATGATGACTCTTAGCTAAAATAAGAGTCGGCATTCGTACATAAGATTACTTTCTACATTAAGGTTGGAGACGATGCGCCACCGGCTGAATATTCAGGCGCGGTAACAACGATCTCTTTACCATCCAGTACTTCCAGTGCTTGAGTAATATCAGCGATGATGTCGTTCGGATGCTCCATTCCTACGCACAGACGGATCAGGTTTGCAGGAATATCTGCAAGCTTACGGCCTTCTTCACCTTGTTGTGAGTGAGTAGAAATAGCCGGTATTGTTGCAACTGACTTAACACGGCCAAGGTCTGTTGCCCGCCAGATTCTCTGGAAACCGTCAAATACATTACGGGTTGCTTTGGCTCCGCCTTTAATACGGAATGACATCAGATGTCCATAACGATTCACTTTCTCGCCGGTATCTTCTTCTGAATCTACCAGTACCATGTATCTGCTGGCCAGATCGTGAAGTGGATGGGATTCAAGTCCTAAATACTCTATCTTTTCAATATGTGGGTGAACTTCAAGGAACCTGGCAATTTTCATGGTCGACTGACTTGCCTGGTCAATACGCGAACGTAAAGTACGAATATCACTTAAGGCCATAAAGGCATTCATTGGTGAAATATTTGGTCCGTTATCGCGGTTAGGTAAGGTTTTCAAATACATACAGAAGTCAGCCTTCATCTCTTCCGGCCCCCACTTCGAAACAATATTCTTTTTGGCTATTACCGCACCAACAATACTTGATCCACTGGTTGCCAGGGTTTTCGTGACGGATTGAATTACAATATCTGCTCCGTGTGCAATTGGTCGCATTAATGCCGGAGTGGCTACTGTACCATCAACAATCATTGGAAGGCCATATTTGTGAGCCAATGCTGCTACTTTCTCTAAATCGAAGAAAGCCAGTCCCGGATTGCTGGGCATTTCGCCATAAAGGAATCTTGTGTTTTCATCAATCAGATTTTCCCATTCCGAGATATCATTTGAATTGATCACCTTTCTCCATTCAATATTGTGCTCTTCGTCTTTACGCACATTGAACTGCTGAAATGTTCCGCCATAAACCTGACTGGTAGCAACAAAATTCATTTTTTGATTCGGATTCTTTTTGTCGACCATAAGGAAAGGTTCAACGGCGCTTTGAATTGCAGACATTCCTGATGAGGTAGCGATACATGAACAGTCATGCCCGGTTTTGTAACCTTCGATCAGGGCTAAAACTCCTTCAAGGTAATACATTGTTGGATTAGCAATACGTGAATAGCACCAGGTTGGAATTTGATAGGACAATGCAGCTTCCATTTCATCGCTGTCGCGATATGCCTGAGAGGAAGACATATAAATTGGTTCAATGATTGAACCCTGATTGAAATTAAGTGCTTCCTGCATGGAATAAACACCGTGAACTGCAATTGTATCAAATTTGCATTCGTTCATTTTGGCAAGATTCCCTGCATGCCATTTCATTGCACGCATGGCAGCTTCAGTGTAATGATTCACTCCTTTCGTTTTCATAGTCGTTATATTATGTTTTATTTTGATCCTTTTTACAGCAACAAAGTAAAGCTTTTAAGGTCAATGTGCATTAAAACAGAAACCTATTTAAAAACATTTCAGCCATATAATTGTAGTTTTAAGCAGAACGAGAAAAGTGAAAGATAACAGAGTAAAAGGAATTATTTATGCCTCAATAACCACATTTTTGTGGGGTTTTCTGGCCATCGCATTGAAGATGGGAACCAATGTTATTGATCCGATGACCATAGTTTGGTTTCGTTTTTTCGTTGCTTTCGCTATTCTGTTTATCTATTTTTCCATAGCAAAAAGTGCCTATCTTAAAATCATGCTTAAGCCACCATTACTTTTAGCGGTGGCAGCAATTGGTTTAGGTTTGAATTACGTAGGATTTCTAAACGGAGTGGATAAGACAACTCCAAGTACGGCTCAGGTCTTAATTCAGCTTGGTCCAATTCTTTTAGGTTTAGTTGGGGTTGTGATTCTAAAGGAGAGAGTTTCTTTCAGACAGGGACTTGGTTTTTTGGTTGCAGGCCTGGGCCTCTTTCTGTTTTACAGAGATAATATTGCTAAAATGATCGGGCAGGAGGATGCCTTCAATACCGGTGTACTATGGGTATTAGTAGCTGCAGTGGCATGGGTGTTATATGCTGCACTCCAAAAAGTACTGGTAAAAAGCTACCCTGCTCAGCAACTAAATTTGGTCATCTTTGGGATTCCTGCTCTTTTGTTTTTACCATTTGCAGATTTCGATGCACTGTTTGAACTTTCCCCTGGTAATTGGTTGTTGATGGTATATCTTGGTGCCAATACCCTGATTGCATATGCCTGTCTTGCCGTAGCATTTAAGTATCTGGAGGCGAATAAGGTTGGCATCATAATCACTCTCAATCCAATCTTTACTTTCGTTTTTATGGGTTTAATAACATGGTTGGAGATAAAGTGGATAAGCTTTGAAGAATTCACAATTATGAGCCTTGTAGCTGCGCTGCTGGTTGTTAGTGGAGCAATTCTGGCTGTTGCATTTACCAGAAAGCAGGGAGGTAAATCAAAAAGGTAAAAGCCATAGGATTATTTGCTATTGAAATTATTCCCTTTTTTAATGAAACAGGGACCTCGTTGGCAGCGAGATCCCTTTAGAAACATAATCTGACATTTTAAAGTCCGTTACTGCTTAATAATCTTACATGTATATAACAGACTTTCGGTAGTTATTTTTAACAGGTAAATTCCTGAGCTAAGATTATCCAGGTCAATAGTATGGATAGATTCTTCATTCACAGTGACTGAGGAGCTGATAATGTGCTTTCCTTCTGTTGAGAAAAGAGTTATTTGGTATGGATGAGGGCTTTTCTCAAGTACAAGATTAAGCCGCTTATTGACAGGATTAGGATAGACCTTCAATGAAGTTTTTGATAGTATGTAGGTTTCAAGTACTACTAAACCCTGGTTTAATAAGAAATTAACTTCCTCATCTGGAGAGGTTTCACTCAGAATAATTTTGACTGAATCGGCATACAAACCTGCTTTTTCAATTCGAATGAAATAGGTGCCCATGGCGAGTTCTGAGAATCCGAATTCACCATACTCGTTTGTGAGATCAAAATTTAGGGGGGTATAATTCTCATCGTAGAGAATTACCGGAATATTCCTGGCAGCATCATTTTTTAAGGATGAAGAAGGAAACCAATCACTATCATAAATGTCAGGATTATAGCTGGCATCGCTTCCAACACTAACAAGCCCTTCAATTATTCCAATTCCCTGATTGGCCTGTATATATGGTTTAAGTTCGAAGTTAACATTGCCTGTATGTCCCTGAATATTAACATCAAAGGCGTAATGCCACTGATCTTCTCCCAGAAAATAGCCTGGTAGTCCATATTCAAAATCAGGTTCAGGAATTGCAAACACAAGATAATTACCGGGTAACATTCCACTGACTTCATAATAACCGTTGTCAATTGTGCCATGTGCAGCAATGTTGTAGTTTCCGGGGCTACCACCATATATAATTACCTTACCTGAAGGTAGATTTGCTTTTGCAGCTGTAGAAACATTCCCGGAAATTGCCAATACCTGAATGGTATCAATACTGCTGTGTCCGTTTACTTCGAAGAATTCCTGACTTGGAAAGGATTGATCGTAAATAGCATAGGCCATATAATCAGAGTTCAGGGATGCATCCCAGATTTTCCATACAAATTGAGCTCCTGTTGTAAAACCATCCGGTTCGATGCTTGCGGTATCATCTAAAAAGGTTATGACGGAATCGGCAAATCCATCATAAATTGTATAACCTCCACACACCAGGGTACCGAGTGAGTCATAAAACACACCAATGAAATCGTTAATCGTCAGGTTGCCACCATAACTCTGAATCACGGAAGTTGCGGGTAAATCAATCACGTGAATATTCGATCCTGTTGCAAAACTCCAATTTGGCAATAGACTAAAATCAACAAAATAGTCTCCTGAACCAGTGCATGAGTTTGCGTCTGTTATGGTAACGGAATAGGTTCCGTAATCAACACCAATTATATTAGCTGTTGATGATCCATCAGACCACTGATAATTGAAAGGTGATGTACCACCGGAAATTACAGCATCAATAGAACCTCCCAAACCGGTATTTGGATCAACATTGGTTCCACCAAAACTGACCGCAATCTCTCCCGGATCAGTAACAACTATTTCCTGGATTAAAGTGTCTTCGTTGAAAGAGCTTACTGTTATCCAATACGATCCACTGCACAGGCCGATGATGTCTTCAGCAAGCGAACCCGTTGACCATTCAAACTGATATGGAATGGCACCGCCAAGCACTGAAATATCTATCTCTCCCAGACAATCACCATGGCATGGATTCCCTATCACTATTGTAGTAATACTTAAAGGTTGCAGTATCGAGTTGTAAATCAGCACAAATTCAAATTCATAATCGCATAAATTTCCATCGCTTATCGAAACTGTGTAAGTACCAATTCCGAGACCGGTAATATCCTGTGTCGTGGCACCGGTCGACCAGGCGTAAACAAAGGGTGAAGTACCACCGTTGACACTAATATCGATTTCACCATCTATACCTGATGCCGGACTAACATGAAGTATCGTTGTGTCAATTTGCATGGAATCGGGTTCCGCAACATTCGATATCCAAAATGCAGTATCATGGTTGGCTGAGATTACTGTAACCAGATATTCTCCGGCACAGATGCCGAAAATATTCTCTGTAGTAAAACCATTCGACCAGCTATATGTATAGGGCAGAGCTCCTCCGCTAACCTGAAGATCGATGGAGCCATTGCAATCACCAAAGCAAAGTACATCGACTTCATTACTTGCAAGGACAAGCGGAATAGGAGCGTATAGATAATCTACATAGAAAGAATCTACTGTTGAGCAGCTGTTCTGATCAGTTATTGTGACTGTGTACCAGCCGGGCGTCAGGCCATAAATACTTCCTGTTGATCCAACGCTGGACCACTCGAAAGCATAGGGAGATGTTCCGCCTGTTACATTCAACTCAATGGAACCATCCGAACCATTCATAGGATCAACTGCTCCAATGTTACTTATCACTGAAAATGTGTCTGGTTCAGTAACGGTAAAATTAAGTACGATCATTGCCGGAGACCAGGCAGGTGGAGAATAGAATCCTTGAAATCCCAATGACCAGTTTGATCCGGCGCAGAAAGTCCAAAGGCAACCCCAACCGAAATTTGAGGTAATTGTCAGATCCACAATTGATCCGTCAACCGAGCGCCATAACTTAAAGAAAAGCTGATCACCGTCATAAAAACCATCCTTCATTGGAGTATTCGGATCATCAGGATAAAGATTGAAAGCACCTCCGGAGTTTAGAGCTTTATAACCACCACAATGATAATTCCCAAAGATGTCGCCATAAAATACACCCAGGTAATCGCTTGAATCTGCCACAATTCCGTTTATGATTATTCCTGAGAGTTCAGCACTTATAACATGAACCTCACTTGAATTACCGGTTGTTTCATTAAAACTCCATGGCATGGGGTTTACATTCAATCCGCTGCTTATCGTTACACAATACTCACCGTCGCATAGATTGTTGATAGATTGGGATAAGGAGTCGTTTGACCAAATGTAGGTGTATGGTGAATAGCCACCGGTAACATCAAGATGAATCAGTCCATCGCAAAAACCATAACAGCTTGGATTGGTAATGATAGATGATGTTGATAGTGGCAAGAGAGGTCCGGCCTCAGGTACAAAAATACCAAGTAATGTATCGACACAATATTGAAGATCGTGCAGATATAAACTATAAGTGCCGGAGTTGAGTCCTGAGATATCTTCAGAATTCTGACCATTCGACCAGTTGAATTCGTAAGGTGGAACTCCACCCCAGAACTCCATATCTATACTACCCGGCGAACCATTAATTGTATCTTCAGGAATTATGAATGCGTTGTAAATGATAGAATCACAAGCCGGATCCAGCAAATAAGAACCAACTACTTGAGCAGGGTACCAAAAAGGTTGAGTATAGTTACCAAGAAAGCTTCCAAAACTACTTCCCGTGGTATCATATACGTAGCCATTAAAGCCGGCCGTACCATAAGTATTGATTGTTAAATCAACAATAGAATCATCTCCAGCACGCCATAATCTCCAGTAAACGGTGTCGTTCAGAATAAAGCCATCCTTTTGGGGAGTGATAGTGTCATCGGGATAAACATGTATATCAAAATCTTCTCCCGGTGTAACTTTTTGATAGCCTCCGCAATGCAAATTTCCATTATCAAGATAGAATGCACCAATATAGTCACCGGTAGCAGCAAAATTACCGTTGATTGTGATAAAATAGTAGTTAGTTATGATTTTTGGCGGATCCGGGAAGTTACCCGATATGCTCCATGGAAGTTCCAGATCCGTATCTGAGCTGGAAACGGTTACTTCATAAATGCCTTCGTGCAAGCTGTCAATTGAAGCCGTTGTATCTCCATTCGACCAGTTGTAAGAATAGGGCGATATGGAACCCGACACAGTCAGACTGATTTCGCCATTGTTAAGCAAAGCATTTGATGGATGCGAAACAACAGGTGCTATAGACAATGGGGCAGGATCGTAAGTGTCAATATAAACACTATCACTAATTGAACATCCGGTTGAATCCTGTATTGATACCGAATGCCAGCCGCTGGCTAAATTGGCAATATAAGAAGATGTATCTCCTAAAGCCCAAATAAACGAGTATGGAGCCGTTCCTCCGGTTGCAGTAACCATTGCTGCACCATCACCATCAGGAATAAAGCTGGCGGATGTGATCACCACATTACCCATGGCCAGATTATAGTCAATTATCTCAACGGAATCTACTTCTGCATAAATTGCAGCCTGAGTATGAGCAGTATCTGTTGCGCTGAAAAAAGGAGAAGATCCATTGACAGTAAAATAACCGGTTCCTGGTCCCCATGCGTAATTGACAACAATATTGTATACCTTTCCTGTGCTTACCTGAAATACTTTCCAGCGCAACATTTCACCGATGGAAAAACCTTCTTTGGTTCCTGTGGAAATATCATCTCCATAAAGAATAATTGCATTTGATGATCCGATAATCTCCTTGGAACCACCACACTTTAAAATACCGGCGTCCTCGTAGAAAGCACCAATAATATCTCCGTTGGCCATAGCCTGACCTTCCAGTGTTATACTTCCATTGTTAAGTACATTCGCTACGTGAGTAACAGCTGTTGTAGTAAAAATAAAGGATGTGGTGTCGCCTGCATCCGAGATGGAAAAATCATAAAAGCCCGGACAGAGACTATCTATGTTCTGTGTGACCTGACCGTTGGACCAATTATAAGAGTAAGGGGGAGTTCCACCATAAACATTGAGATCTATTGCACCATCGCAATACGCATTGCACGTAACATTGCTTGTTCCTATATATGGATAGAACTGTGTATTCGGAACGGTATCGATCGTATAATGTGAAATATTAACACAGCCATTATTGTCTGTTAGGGTAAGTGAATAGATTCCCGCAATAAGATTATTTACTTGGGGTGTATTAAATAAATTCGACCAGCTGTAATCATATGGTTCAATACCTCCTGAATTGAATACCTCAATAGATCCATCCATCCAGTTGCCTGGTGTTACATTCTCCAGTATTACGGAATCTACCAGTAGAGCTTCAGGCTCATGAACCATAAAATAGAGAGAACTGCTTGTTCCACTTCCGTCGGTAACTGTAACAGAATAAAATCCCGTAGCCATATTCACAGCTATGTCATTTGCTACACCGGTTGAATATTGATATTGGTAAGGCGGCAATCCCTGAAGACTTACAATACTTGCTGATCCATCGTTGTAACCATAACACGAAGCACTGTCAATGTCCAGCGTAAAGAAAAGATTGCTGCCAACGAATCCAATTCCGGTAATAGCACTGCTGCCATTGTCAACATATTGTTCCTGATTAGGGTAATTAGAATCGTAGACAACGTTCACCTGGAAGGATTGTCCGGAAGAGACCTTTTTTACATACCAGAGAAATGTTTCGCCCGCGAAATATCCGTCTGTTGGAGTTGTTAAAACATCGTCGCCCCAGATATTCGCAGTCATCGGTCCACCATCCCACTCAACATAACCGGCACATTTTAATCCGGAGGATCCTGTATAAAAGGCACCAATCAGGTCTCCTGTCTGAAGGCTATTCCCAAGGATATTAGAAGGAATATTTGAAGGAAAAAAGACACTATGATTTGCAGCCGTGGTAGTATAACTCCAGGTCAGATTAAAATAATTATAGATTTGGAATATACTCGAATCAGAAACTCCGGCATCATCGGTAACAGTTACACTATAAATACCCGGGGCGAGGTTGGTTATAAGTGATGATGTTGCCGATCCGTTTGACCACATATAGCTATAGGGAGAAAAACCACCGGAAACAATTGCTGAAGCAGTTCCGTTGTTCAGATTATCAACCGAGTTAGTTGTGTTTACATTTATCGTAAGTGGAGCAACTGATAATTCCATCAGGGTATCAAACATACAACCATTACCATTTTCCATGCTAACAGAGTAAATGCCGGCAGAGAGGTTTGTAAGAGATGTATCGGCCGATCCGGTTGACCAGGCATAGTTAACAGGCCCTGGTTGTAAACCATGCATGAGTATAGCTATTGATCCGTCAGAACTATAACCGTTTGGTTGATTCATCTGGATGTCCATATCCGGCAGGTTGTTCTCTACCAGAATTGGATATTCACGGGATACCGATATAGATTGATTATCAGTGATTGTTATCGAATAGGTATCGCCATACTGAATATCCGTGATCATCGATGACGATTGCCCGCCTGACCAGTTGTAGGTATAGGGAGGGATTCCAAAATAAGGATTCACCTCGAGAACTCCATCATGAAGATTGTAACAGGTATTCTGAACTATGCTTGCCGTAACTGAATCACTTAATAAGGCAAGATTTTGATAAAAATCAGCGGTACCATTCCATGCAGAATATACTGTATTGGTTTGCAGGCTTATGGTATTCAAACCGTAATATGAATAGTACACACCACCATATTGATCCAGCAAAGAAACTAATGAGCATTGTGTTGTCTGGCATGGTGCTCCGAAATTGAAATAGTAAGCCGGATGTGTTTCTATAGGGAAATATGGCAGGCTAAAAATGTTGACTCCCGGGACTAAAAGCATGGAATGTAAAATTGTATCAGCTGCATTCATTGATAGAATGTTGCTTGTGGCAGAGTCATTAAACAATCCGGAACTTAAGATTCCTGTAGTGTCATATTCAATAAGAGGATAGAAATCCATATTAAATAATTGGCTTCGGATTAGGAATCTGAATTCCTCTCCGGTCTCAAATCCGGCATTACCGGACGTATCGCCATAAACCTGAATTGTCTGTGCAAATCCTGTCCATGTAATAAAACCTGCGCAGGCCCAGTGATTCAATGAATCGTAGAATACGCCGATTGAGTCACCCAACAGTGGTTCTGTGCCACGTATCTGAACGTGAGGATTTCCGGGAACTTGAATGTTATGTATATTGACGGAAGGTGTTGTTGTCCATGGAAAATGATAAATGCTCTGAACAACGCCAACCTTAAATGTATCAATGGTCTGAACAGAGGCGGTGTCAGTTAGTGTCAGATAATAATCTCCTGCTGTCAGATTGTAAATTGTGTTACTTGTATCGCCGTTACTCCATTGAAAACTAGAGTAAATATTTAACGGGTTCGGAATAAGGATAGCTCCATTGCTTAATCCCTGATGGCTTACGTTTTGTATTTCAGCAGAATACGGATATTGAGCAAGCAGTTCATTTGCCGTTGATAATTGAAACAATACAATCATAACACCACATAAGAACTTGCTACATGGTTTCATAGTTATTAGTTTAAGTAGTCTTTGTTAGAAATAAATCCCCATTCCCATTTTGATTCCATATTTGCTGCTTTCACGATTTAACCCCTGCCATGAATAGAAACTGTTTATTGGTTTCCTGTAAAATACATCACCAAATATAAAGTATCTTGAGCTAATATGGTACCTTGCTTCCAAACTTGCATACAAGTCGAAGCTTATTGATGGGAAATGAGATTTCTGTAAGACGTAAACGCTGGTTTCGTCGGAACCGGCAATACTATATGCCTCAACTTTATTTAACAGGGAAGCGTACACACCTGTTTTAGCAATAAAGTCGGTTTTTCCTTTGGAGAACATGTATCCTGCAATCAACGGAATTTCAAGATACTTGTATTGATTCGAGAAAAGAGTATCAGTTCTGGACTGCGCTGTATCAATTTTTGATACAAATGAAGAATCACTATAATGATTGGTAATTTCTTTAACCACCGGAACCCAGATACTGTCGTTATTCACATATTGGTAATAGTAGCCAATTGTATCAAAACTGGTAATACTGTAGGAATTAACATCCCAAAAGCTATTATCCGTAAATGTGTAGCGATCCCAGAAATAGTTCTCATTCTGATCGATCTCTGTTAAACTGATGCCTGTTTCCAGGTAGAGATGTCTGAAATTAGTACTTACCCCTAATCCAATTGTACTCGCACCTGTTTCAGAAATTCCGTTTTGAAGTTGATCAGCTGTTGTTCTGAATTCAGAATCAGCGGTGGAAACATCTGTACGATTGATCATTTGAGAGTAGTAAGCACTGATGGCATAATTATTTCTGCGTTGCTTTCTCTCCTTGCTTGAAGGGAAAGTAATAGGCAAAGCAGATGGAGGCATTAATCCATTAAATGCCATTCCATTTAGAACCGGTAAATCATATAATGATATACTTTCGGTAGATAAATTGGTAAAAATAGAAGATTCGGTTGCTAAAGGATTAGCAATAGATGTTTCCTCCACTAACTGCTCTGCTACTATAGGTTCGGATGTATTTGGCGAATCATCCGATAAAATCTTTGTGTCAC
>Ga0233443_1003311_pt1 | contig 11380 bp, 11 predicted proteins | sample SI_123_September_2_FD_182784 | JGI IMG/M metagenome (GOLD analysis project Ga0233443, IMG submission 182784) | Seawater microbial communities from Saanich Inlet, British Columbia, Canada - SI_123_September2016_200_MG | ecosystem: Environmental > Aquatic > Marine > Inlet | place: Canada: British... | reverse complement strand
CAATGTCCCCCAGAGAGAGGTCAAAACGGCGCAGCGCCTGGGGCGAAACTTCAACCCAGACTTCTTCATCTCTGGCACCTGTCAAACTGACCTTGGCAATACCGAGATTCAGTAATTCATCTCGCATTTTCTTGGCCATAACCTTCAAGGCAGCTTCAGAAAATGGTCCGGATAATGAAACCCGGGAAATGGTATCGTAGCGCACGACACGGGCAATGACGGGGCGCTCGCTGCCCTCGGGCAATGTTGTGATACGGGCAACCGCAGATTCAACATTGGATAATGCCGACTGCATGTCTGCACCATCTACATATTCCAGCACAAGCGTGCCAACTCCTTCGCTGGCGAAGGAAGAGACCTTGTTTACAGAATCAAGAAACCGGACTTCCGGTTCGATGGGGGCAATAATATTGCCTTCTACATCTTCCGCCGAAGCCCCTGACCACGGTACGGAGATAGTAATAATATCAAGACCGATGGTGGGGAAAAACTGGGTGTTGATTCTAAGCATGGAAAAAACACCAATGCCCAGCATGATGATCATCAGCAAGTTCGAAGCGTTTCGATGACGTGCAAACAGGGATATGAGCTCCTTGAGAAACATATCAGCGCACCTCGATTTTCATGCCAGGGCCCATTTCAGCAAACCTGGTCACAACAATTTTTTCACCCTTCTTCAATGGACCACGCAACAGCACTACTTCTCCTGTACGACCAACCACTGTTACTTTTCGAGGATCAAGACGGCCATCTTTTGCCACATAAACGGTATCGGTATGCACCGCTGTCTGGGCAACCCGGATAACCTGCTTATAATTGAAGTCTTTCAGTGAAACTTCGACGAAGGCACCCGGGCGAAGGGGCTGGTCAATTCCGGCTCCTTTCAATATGGCGTAAACATCGACACCGCCACTGGCAGCCTGAATACTGGCGCCCGCACGATCCACAACAGCCTCATACCTGAATGTACGATCACCTGCCCTCCAGACAACTTCAGCCTTGCGGCCTTTCAATCCGCCACCAGCAACCAGCCTGCCATATTGGCTGCTGGATACATGAAACCGGGCCTGCATGTTATCGGCTTCAACCAACTTCACAATCGGATCGTTCAGCGACAAGCGCTTGCCAACTTCCGCATTTTTGGCCAAAAGAAAACCACTGAAAGGTGCCGTCAGCTTCGTTCTGGCAAGATCTCGTCTGGCCCGTCGCACCCCGACTTCCAGACGTTTGGTTGCCGCTTTTTGCTGATCAATTTGTGCAGAGAAAGCGGTGATGTTGTTCTTGCGCGTGGAAACCAGCTGGCTTTGACGGCTTTCTGCAATACGTGAATCATCGAATCGTTTGTTGGAGACAGTACCTTTCTTTTGCAGCTTCTTGATGCGTTCGTAGTCTTTCATAGTTAGATCAAGCTGCTTCTGATCCTGTTTCAAAGATTCAATTTCCGAAGTATGGCGCGCGGTAATCTCGGCCATCCGTGCCTTGGCCTCGGCTAGTTGTGCCCGACGCTCGTCCAGTGCAGCGCGATAGTCAAAAGGGTCGATCTCCAGCAGCAACTCACCTGATTTTACCGTACCGCCTTCAACAAAATTATTGCCTGTCCTGATTACCGGGCCCACGACCAACGCGCGTAGTTCCGTCTCGCGGCCCGCAACAAGTTGTCCAAACAGTTTCAAATCAGGCGCATAGTCTTCAATGGCCACAGTTGTTGCAGCGACAGTCCAGATTTTCTCCTTCGCAGCCTCCGGTTTTACGACAGGTCGGGACGAAACCAGCATTGCAGCACTGGAGACGGCGATTGCCAAAATCACGAAAGGAAGCAATGTCTTGATCAGTTTTTTCTTCATGTTTCAGCTCTCGTCAGAATTGGTGTCATTGTCGGGCAGGCCAAGCAAACGCAAGATTGAGGTCGTTGTCAGTTTGACAACGGTGTCGGCATTGTCTGCAGAATAAGAAGACCAGCCCATGCGAGACAGAACCACGGGTCGCATGACCCCCAGCATCAACACCTGGCTGGTCACGGACATGCCGAGAAGACGTACTTGTGGGTCATCTTCATCAAGTTCAAGTGCTACTGCGGCCAACCTGGCAATGGCATCTTGCACTGGATTTATATGATGTTTGATCACCTCGTCAAAGGCGTCCGTTGGATGGTGCAACTCACGCATTAAAAGCCTGATCGTTGTCACCGGAAAATCGTCTTGTACAAGGACAGTGAAAAACGCCCTGACAAATGTTCGGATTGCTTCAGCCAGGGCCAAACGATCCCCCCGGGTTTCCTGCAAAACAGTTTCCAGGGTGTTTATTATAGCTTGCCGGCGTGGGGCGAGTTCGTTAATGGCTTCTCGAATTGCTGCAATATACAGCTGATCCTTGCCGCCAAAATGATAGGTGATCGCCGAAAGGTTAACGCCCGCGGTCTGAGCCAGTTGACGCGTTGATACGCTGTCCGGTCCCTGTTCGGAAAACAGTGCTGTGGCGGCGACCAAAAGCTTGTCGCGCCCCTCAGCTGCATTGCCTCTGGGGGGGCGCCCACGACGCATTGGCGGGTCTTTCAGGTCAGGTGACGAATTACCGTCAGTGCCATTCGGAGAGCTCACATTAGAACCTGTCAATTAATTAGGTCAATCGTTTGATTAATATAATTGGATATAGAGAGGCGCAATTTCAATATCAAGTAATTTCTGACTTTTTGACCGCTGGACGGGCCTGTGTCCCCCCTGTATCGTGCGCAAAATCCAGAAGGAATACGGATGCCTGACCAGACATATTCAACAACTGCCATGATCGAACGCTTGATAGCATTTGATACGACCAGCCGGAATTCCAACCTGGAACTGATCCATTTTGTCAGAGACTATTTGGCCGGGCACGGTATTGAAAGCGATCTGATCCACGACGAATCCGGTCACAAAGCCAATTTATTTGCGACTATCGGACCGGTTTGCGACGGTGGCATCGTGCTTTCGGGACATACAGATGTTGTGCCTGTTGACGGCCAGAGCTGGGATAAAGAGCCGTTCACGGCACGTATCGAAGATGACCGTATCTATGGTCGTGGCACGTCGGATATGAAAAGTTTTATTGCTATCGATTTGGCTCTTGTGCCTGAGATGAAAAACCGCAAATTCTCAATTCCCTTGCATCTGGCCTTTTCCTATGACGAGGAAGTTGGTTGCCTCGGCGCCCATGGACTTGTGCCCAGTATCAATATTCCCGGGGCACGCCCCAAGGCCGCAATCGTCGGTGAGCCCACCAGTATGCGCGTGGTCAATGCCCACAAAGGTATCAATTCATTTATCACCAAAGTCACCGGATTTGAAGCGCATTCCAGCGCCACCCATCAGGGTGTAAATGCCATTGTCTATGCCGCTGAGCTGATCGGATTTCTCAATCAGCTGGCTGAAGAGTTCAAGGCCAATCCGGAACCCAACAGCAGATTTGATCCCCCCTACACATCCGTGCAAATCGGCACGATCAATGGCGGTACGGCGCTGAATATTATCCCGCGCGAATGCACATTTGTATGGGAGTTCCGGGATATCCCTGGCACGGACACCCAGGCGATCGTGGATCGGTTCAATGATTTTGCGGAAAATACTGTGTTGCCCAAAATGAAGCTTGTATCCGACGAAGCTGACATTAATACACAGGTCAGGGCAAAAGTACGTGGACTGGTTCCGGAAAATGGTTCTCCAGCAGAAACCCTGGTTATGGCCCTGGCCCGTGCCAATCAAACCTACACGGCCGCCTATGGTACAGAAGCCGGAATATTTCAGGAAGCCGGCGTGCCAACCGTTGTCTGTGGCCCAGGCGACATAGCTCAGGCCCACAAACCCAACGAATTTATTACCCTGTCGCAGATCAACGAATGCACAGATTTTCTGCGCCGACTGATGGACCATGCAGAAAGTGCGTAGCAAGATTTAACGATGAACATCCAGAATATCATACAATCCATAGCCACCGACCAGGACCTTGAAAGACTGAAACAACTGCCCTGCGCAGAGGATATTTTTGCAACCTTGTTGCGCATCATTCCGTTTGAACGACACGAAGAAATTTCCGTTGCCGATCTGGGTTCTGCAGATGGATTTCTGTCCGCACTTGTTTTAAGCCAGTTCCCCGAAGCCAACATCACCTTGATCGAATCCAATGAAGAACGCTTGAATAATTCCAGGGCGCGATTTGCTGAAAATGCAGACAGAATCACCTGCCTGCACAACGATTTTGCCAGAACTGACCCACCGGAGAAATATAATTTGATCGTTTCCGCTTTTTCGATTCACAATCTGAATGGAATCGAAAAACGGGCGTTGTTCCGCACACTCTATTCCCATGTTCGACCCAACGGCTTGTTCGTGATTGCAGATCGGGTCAAGGCACCGACCGAACGATTGCAGGATAAGTACCGTCGTAACTGGGCTGAGGAAAGTCTCGCTGCGGGAGCTACGGAGGCGGACATTTCCAAATCCCGGGAGCGCATGTTTGAGGATCACGAATCGGAAATTGAAGAACAACTGGAGTGGATCCGCAATGCTGGATTCCGCAACGTTGATACCTATTACAAGAATTTGATGTTTGCCGTTTATGGAGGCTATCGACCAGACTACTGATGCAAGAGTGTAGTCCGGCTAGAGGTCCAGCGCTTCCCTGAATGCTGTGGGCGTGGAGCCGGTTCCGGCCCGAAAATCCCGGCTAAAATGGGCGCTGTCAGAAAAGCCCGCACAAAATCCGATCAGGGCAAGCGATGTGTCCGCCTCTTGAAAAAGCCGACAAGCTTCCTGAATGCGCAGTCCCCGGACCAGATTCGAAAAAGTCAGTTCAGCCTCACTGAGGCGGCGTTGGAAGGATCGCTCCGACATACCAAGTTCTCCTGCAAGTTCCCCTACTTTCCATTGACGCAGAAAATCGGCAGACAGGTATTTTGCAGCACGAATAACGGTACTTCTGGTTTTTGAATTGCAGTCTGCAGGTACGGGAACAGTTGTTTCAGGACTGTCTGCAAGATTATTCCCTGATCGGGGTTCAAAGGTTTTCCAGTATATTTTCCAGTATTTTGTGTCCAGTTCTTCTCCGCGCTTATCTGGAACGTTGAACGTACCTCCCTCATAGATCACAACCTTTTTGCCACTGACCTCTGGCATCTCACACCTGAGTTCACGACAGCCAATAATTTCCAGCAAAGCAATGATCACACCGCAGATCAAAAGGTTTTCAGCCGGTTGCGGTGGATTGGCGTTCGCCACTGCATAACGTCGACAATCTATTTCCACAGGCCCAACCTGCGTCAATTCCAGTCTGTTGGCAGAATGAGCATATCCTTCCAGCCGCCGCCAGCCGTTGAGCAATTGATCCGGGTTGGCAGCCCTTGAGGCTGCTTGCCAAAGCGGATCAAAATCACCATCCCTCAATCCCTGACCGATAGACAACAACGCTCCTGCACCGACGGTATCCAGCACCTGATTTATCAAGTGGCGCTTGTCACCCGCTGGAACAGTAGCGTTTCGCAAGTTGTCGACAGGTTTGAATGGGAGTGGCAACAGCTCGGGGTAGCGCCGCTCAACTTCCCGCCTGACAAGGTTAACGATACTGGCACGTGCGAAGTCTTCGATAGTGTCTCTCCCTGGTTCCTGAAGGTCTTTATTGGATTTGAAGGCTATCATAATCAAATGGAAGTTGTCGGGGCCGTTTACCAGTAGCCGCAAATGCAGCGTTCGCGATGGCTGCTACAGCTGGAGCAAAGGCCGATTCACCGACGGCAACCGGTGGCGTCCCTGAGGTTTCCACCAGTTCGATGATGGTTCGTGGGGCCTCTGCATGGCGCAACACTTCGTACGAATCAAAATTCAGTTGCCCGGGCGCCCCCTCGTTGAAGGTTAGTTTCTCCTTCAGGGCCATGCCACACCCCCAGATCAGGTTGCCCAACACCTGGTTCTCAACCTGATCCGGATTGACCACCAGGCCACAATCCTGGGCGCACCATAGCCGGGTGACAGAAATCTGCTGCCTCTGTTGATCGATACGAACCTCCGCTACGACGGCAACAAAGGTCTGATCTTTGTACACGGCTGCAGCGACACCCGTACCGAGATTCTTAACGACTGATTGTCCCCAGTTCGCCATTTTGCCGACACGACGCAGAACCTCGGACAGCCGTCTGGAGTTGCTGCCATTGTTTTCAAGCTGCGACAATCGAAATGCCAGAGGGTCTTTTCCAGCAGCATGGGCGAGTTCATCCATCGTGCTTTCTATGGCAAAAGTATTGGGGGCAGCGCCGAGGCCACGCCAGGCACCGGTCGGAATACCTGTCCGAATATCGGAGTACCGCACGCGCTTGTGCTCGCTCACGTCATAAGGCATGTCAGCGCCTCTCGCTGTCCCTTCGTCGGCAACAAAGGCATCCAGTATCGAGGCAAATGGAGAAGGCACCAATCCAAAGATGATGGGGGATGAAACAAAATCGTGTCGCCAAAACGCAATACGACCTGCCTCATCCAGACCGCAATCAATTGCATGAGAGAATTTTGGCTGGAAATAATTATGCTGAAATTCTGTTTCCCGATCCCATTGCACCCTGACAGGCATACCTACTCTTGCCGATAACATGGCAGCCTCTTCCGCCGGTTGACAAAGTACACGTCCACCGAACCCGCCTCCCATACGCAGGGGATGAACAACAACTTCCTTCTGATCACGATTCAGCAAAGCCGCGATACGGCCTCGGACAAAATAGGGGTCCTGGCAACCACACCAGACTTCCACTTCTTCCTCCCTGACCCAGGCAACGGCGGCACGCGGTTCCATCGCTGCGTGAGCCATATAGGATGTCGTGTAGTTTGCACTCGCTACCGCTATCGCAGTTTTGTCAGCCGATTGAGCGCTACCTTCATCCATCAGTGAATGTTCAAAATCTCCTTTGGTCCGATAGAGCGATACATCGAGTACATCATCCGGGGTTTCGTCGGCTGATGACTGCCAGGTTGTTTCAATTTTTTCAAGCGCATCTGCAAGGACAAAAGGCGACTTTGCCACGACTGCCACCAGGTTAATGGCTTCATCGATTACAACACTGACGACACCAGGCAGGGTTTCTGCGCCTCTGTTGATCGCGACTTTCAAAGTTGCACCAAAACGAGGAGGCCGGACGATGTCACCGTAGAGCATGTCCGGCACATCAATATCCCGACTGTAAATGGTTTTTCCGGTTACGATATTTTCGAGCTCGGGAGACTTCCAGCTTTTGCCAATTGCTCTTGAATTTCCAGCACGATCCGCAAAACGTGGGACAACACCCGCCCGATATTCGGCGCCGATAATTCTGGCCTGATCCGGTACCAGCTCGCCATAACCAATAAAGTTTCCGGCCGCAATGAAGCCACCTGATGCATCTTCGATTTGATCAAACGGCAGAAGGACTTTGTCGGCCGCCAGTTGCCGAAAATGTTCCCGCAAACCCGCTGCCCCCATGGCAACAGGCCCGGAGAAGCGCGCAATACCCTCACTGCCAACCGTCATCTTGAAAGGACCAAGTTGACCACTATCCGGAGCCAGGCAATCGATTTGATTCTGGTCGACACCAAGTTCCTCAGCGACGATCTGGCTCAATCCAATTGTCGCTCCCTGACCCATTTCCATCCTGGGGCATAAAAACCGAACCCGCCCGTCGGCAAGTATCTGAATCCATGACGAACCATCCTCATCCTTTGGATTTGCCGTTGTCGGCAAGACCGGCATCAAGCCACTGCACGACGTAAGCGCTGTTATACCAGCGGCAAGCCACCCCGTGTTTATCAGAAACCGACGGCGGCTGTGATCAATTGTTTGGCGTGTATAAGTCATGACTGGTCCTCCCGGGCTGCACGAGCAACAGCACGATGAATTCGTTCGTAAGTGCCGCAACGACAAATATTACCGTTCATGCCTGTCCGGATTTGAGCTGCGTCTGGCTGGGGTGTTTCACGCAACAATGCCGCGGCTGTCATGATCTGGCCGGGCTGGCAATAACCGCATTGGGGAACCGCCTCTTCGATCCAGGCTTTTTGTACGGGATGAAGATCATCAGATCCGGTTCTACCAGAAGTCTCTGCCAGGCCTTCAATCGTCGTCACCTCGTGACCAACGACATCGGCGACATTCAACTGGCAAGCACGACGGGCAATGCCATCCAAATGGATTGTACAGGCACCACACAGTCCCTGCCCACAGCCATATTTTGTACCCTTCAACAGGACCTGATCACGATTAAAATCAAGCAAGGAAATTTCGTGAAATTCTTTGGATACCGGAACCTGTTTACCATTCAGTTTCATCATTTCGTTTCTCCCGTCACTTCCGCCAAAACGCAGCGCAGATGCAAATGTATGTCGTCGGCAACACGACAATAGGCGCGGTATCTGCGCGTACGGTATGATGATCACGCCAAAAAATAATGACACGCGAAGTCGTGAAAATGGCAAAATGTTGCCATTCAATCCTACCCGGGTTGCTACACTTCATATCGCAAACCCGTTAGACTTTGCCCAATGAACACTCCGGAAATACGTGCCCATGGGCTGATGATCATGGCCTCAGTACTGATTGCCACATCTTTTCCAGTTGGTGCAGCGATAACAAATGACCTTGATGCGATTGTGTTGACGTTGCTCAGATTCAGTCTGGCTGCCTTGCTGTTTGCCCCCCTTGTTGCCTGGCGTTACGGACTACCATGGCCAGGTTGGCGAGGGTTGATACGCTACAGTATTATCAGCGTCTTCATGGTCGGTTTCTTCTGGGGCATGTTCGTCGCCTTGCGCTATACGTCCGTGCTGAATACGGCGACTATATTTACACTGGCACCTGCAATTACAGCGATCGTTTCAGCTGTGTTGTTGCGTGAACGTCTTGCCGGGGCCGCCAAACTGGCGCTACCTGTCGGTATCGTCGGCGCAGTCTGGGTGGTCTTCCGCGGAGACCTGAATGCACTTCTGGCGCTGGACCTTGGCAAGGGCGATGCCATATTTCTGGCAGCCATTATTTCCTTCGGATGTTATCCGGCCGCACTGAAATTGTTACTTCGGGGGGAACCGATGGCGCGGGTGACCTTCTGGACATTAGCGACCGGTGCTGGTTGGTTACTGTTGTTATCGCTGATCAATGCGGCACCTGTTGTGTGGGCCGACATACCAATGAAAGTTTACGGCGGCATCGCCTATCTAGCTGTTTTTACGACGTTAATTACGTTTTTCATCTATCAAAACAGTGTGCCTTTAATTGGCCCGACCCGGGTCATGTCATATACCTATCTTAACCCCGCCCTGGTTTTGATCATTGGCCTGGCATTTGGCGAGCCTTTGCCGCCGCTTGAAACTTATCCGGGACTTGTCCTGATTATTGGGGCGACTTTTATCCTGCAGCGCACGCGGAACGTCCCGGCGGGAGGCAATTAGATCTTTCACTCACGACGACCATCGCATCATCTGCCTGGAAATCAGAACCTATCGCACCTATATTTCCATGCAATGATCATTGCACAAGAGAACCGGCATGGCTGAGTATCGCAAAAGCCAGGACGTCATTTCAAAACTGACGCCCGAGCAACATTATGTTACCCAGGAAGGCGGCACTGAACGTCCAGGGACCGGGGCTTATCTCGATAACCATGCGCCGGGTATCTATGTCGACATTGTCTCTGGTGAACCGTTATTTGCCTCGTCAGACAAGTTTGACTCGCATTGCGGATGGCCAAGTTTCACCAAACCGATAAAACCCGCTCATGTTCTGGAACTGCGAGACGAAACCCATGGTATGGTTCGCATCGAGGTCCGTTCGACCCATGGTGACAGCCATCTTGGACACGTTTTCCCCGATGGCCCGGTTGATCGTGGTGGATTACGCTATTGTATCAACTCGGCCTCACTGCGCTTCATTCCCAAAAGCGATATGACAGCAGAAGGTTATGGCGATTTTGTTGATCAAGTGGAGGATATCTGATGATACAGGATAACAAAACTGAAAGGGCTGTCCTGGCCGGCGGCTGTTTCTGGGGCATGCAGGACTTGATCCGCAAATTACCTGGCGTTCTTTCTACACGAGTTGGTTATACCGGCGGTGAAGTGCCCAATGCCACTTATCGTAATCACGGCAATCATGCGGAGGGCATCGAAATCATTTTTGATCCAGGCCAAACCGATTTTCGTACTATGCTGGAATTTTTCTTCCAGATCCACGATCCCTCAACGCCCAACCGCCAGGGCAATGACACGGGCCCTAGCTATCGTTCGGCTATCTATTATGTTGACGAGAAGCAGAAACGTGTGGCCGAAGAAACCATCGCAGATGTGGACGCTTCAGGTCTGTGGCCCGGCAAAGCTGTCACAGAAGTTACCCCTGTTAGCGATTTCTGGGAAGCCGAAGCTGAACACCAGGATTATCTGGAACACTTCCCCAACGGCTATACCTGCCATTATATCCGGCCCAACTGGAAACTGCCGAGGCGTGCTGATGTTGCTTGAATGTTTGGAAACGTTGGATTGAAATGGATGATCGCAATGAAGTCTATAACGCCTTGCCAGAGAATTTTAAGCACGACTGCAACAAGTGTCAGTCCCTGTGCTGCATTGCGCTGAAAATCGACTGGGGAGAGTTTCAAAAGCCACAGGATGTTCGTTGTTATTTTCTGACAGATGACTTCAAATGTTCCTCGTGGGACACGCTGGGGGAGGTCGGTCGGGAGAGTTGTTATAACTTCTTTTGCATGAATACCGGACCGGCTGTCAGCACACCTCTGTTTAATGCAGGGACCGATTGGCAAGAGACGCCTGGTATCGCGACCGTTTTATTCGAACAATTTCGAAAAGCTTATATCGTGACCTTTAAACAGGTCTTCGATGTCGATCCGGAAATATGAATCCTGAAATAAGCTGAGACGATCCGGTGCGACAGGGTCTGAGCCCGGAATGTTGAGGTACCTACTCCAGATCTCGGCCCATGTGCTTGCGAATTTCCAGTTCCATACGGACATTAAAATCGTTCATCAAGGCTTCAAGCAGGCTGAAGTAGATCTTGTCCAGGGCATTGGGTGAAGTTTCCTCTGGCACGGTGCGAGAGCGTTTAACACGGGCCCGGGCACTGGACTTTACAAATCCACGGTCATCGCGAACTTCAATCATGGCTTCCAGTGTTGCGTTAATCCGAAATGCCTGCTCCTTGTAAAACAAGCCTTTGATACCGTCTTTTGTTTTCAAAGGAACCCCAATGGCACTTGCATCCAGAATAGTCATGCGAACCCTGCGCAATGTGTCGTCGCTGGCATTAATACGGTCAACCGTCCAGCGTTGCAGAGAAGATTCTGGCGTAATGGGGAACTCATGATCCAGGTTTGGTGACTTCAGCGGCGCGACAT